>MDSP01000069.1_pt1 | contig 23186 bp, 28 predicted proteins | sample 1005811 | NCBI WGS metagenome assembly MDSP01 (sample SAMN05526596, study PRJNA338239) | gut metagenome | isolation source: stomach gut content | host: Naso elegans | place: Saudi Arabia: Red Sea | collected 2011-04
AATTCAGTTATAACTACACCAGTACTAAATAGAGAATATTATATTAACAACTTTATACAATATGATGGTAAGATATATAAGTGTAGCGTAGAAACCATTAAATGGGAAGGTGAACTGACAAGTGAGTGGGCAGAATATGGTGGCGGTGATGCGATAATCAACCCTGAAGATTTCCCAAGCTCAAATGCATATATAGAATTAATGGGTTTATGGTATAAAACATTTAATGGTGAAATAGAAGCAACATCGATTTCCAAAGGTGACATGATACGTATTGATTATGCTGATACGTGGCAAGGTCATGCTGAAAATGAATCCTATGCTTATAACGAATTTGCTAAAAACTTAACAACTATCTTCCCAGACGGTAATGCTGTATATATTGCAACTGAAGATTTTGAATTTAATCAAGATTGGAATGTTGAAACTCAGACTGCTAAAGTGATGAAAATTACTGAAACAGAACAAGTTGAAGTAGTCGAAGATATATATGATAACTCAATTACAGACATGTATCAAATCTTTGTTAAAATTGTTAAGGGTGAGCTAGAAACTTATAAAGTTGCACCAAATGCAGCTATTCAGGTTTATAGTTCTTATTGGGAATATGATTATGATGCTGTTCTCACAAATAAAACCTCTGATGATATTATATTAACATCTGCAGATATTGTAACAGGTGCATGGTATAATGAAGATAATTGGAACAGACTTGATAATCCATTTGAAGAATATGATGATTCTGAATTACAGAATACTATCACAGCATTAACAGCAAGAGTTGAAGAATTAGAAAGCAAAAAATATATGTTCATTGCAGATCCTTCTGATGTTGAAACAACATATAAAGCTGGAGATAAGGTATGGTGTGACGGAATTGTTTATGTGTGTGTATCTGCAACAGAAGTTATATTTACTGATCCTATAGATAGTGATCATTTTGTTATTGTTGATTATAAATATGATGATGGGTTATAAACAATGCGCAGAATTATTATAGAAGATATAAACACAATTTATGATGAACTTGAGAAATTAAGAAATGTAACCGATGATGCCATTGAGATAGTCTTAGCAGATGAAGTTGATGTTAAAAATATATCAAACTCAATAGCGATGGATACAAAGAACTATATAAAGTACACATCCGGAAGATGTGTTGTATGGGGAATACGTGGAGCGGGATCATCAACTGAAGAAATAGCTATTACATTTCCAATAACATTATTACGTGCTGATTACAATATAACATTAACAGCTCAAGGAACAAGTGCTTTACAACTGAATGCCGCCAAATTTAATGCTTCAACAATAACAACTTCAGGTTTCTCATATAGTCCTCAAGGTTGGGGTGGATCTGCTACAAGTGCGACCACATCACAGGCAAACTGGATATATTGGAAAGTTGAAGGGTGGTGGAGAGAACCACAAACAATGGAAAATGCTATTGATTCTTTTATATACGAACGACTTGATGCATTTGATTTTAATCAAATTGCAAACGATATGTATAACTTAAATGCATTAGAAATAGGAGCATTGCAATATTTCTGGAGCACACCAAGTGATTCGTGGGCTTTATGGGGCGGCACAATATTGGCTGATGTTGAATATCCTGACTATGCCGCTTGGGTTGACAAACATGATCCAACTTTAAGAGTTGATGAAGAACATTGTAAGACTCCAGGAACTGCTGGTGACTTCTTACGTTCTGTTGGTTATGGCGATGATGTTGTTGGAACACATAGAGATGATGCAATAAGAAATATCAATGGAAGTTATACATTTAGAGGAGTTTATGGAGATAATGGGTCGTCAGTAGGATTGCAAGGTGTATACAATGCATTTAAGTCCAGTGAAAATAAGCAAGAAACTAGTTGGGGCACTGCAATGGGTAACACCGCCGCAACAATAAATATAGTATTTAACGCATCAGACTCTGTCCCAACATCAGATGAAAATAGACCAGTATATACAGCTTGTAATTTATATATTAAAGTAAAAAGCTCATCGGGTGATCTCAACAGTGTTGTACTTGAAAAACTTAGCAACAATGATATTATCGTTCTTGATGGAGAAACTGGAGAAATCCACATCAACCCAACTCCAGCTGAACTTGAAGAATTTAAAGCTAAAAAACAAAAATTTGACAACTACAAAGCTGAACTTTTAAAACTTATCGGTACAAAAAGCGAAAGTGTTGACGGAGTTGAAATTGAAATTTGTGCAAACATAGGTTCTCCAAACGACGTTGCAGCAGTAAACAAAAATGACGCTGAAGGTATTGGTCTATTTAGAAGTGAGTTTTTATATATGGACGGACACAGACTTCCAACTGAAGATGAGCAATTTGAGGCGTACAAAGCAGCAGTTGAAGGCTTAAACGGAAAACGTGTTATCATCAGAACGCTAGACGTTGGTGGGGATAAAGAAATTCCATACCTAAACATTCCTAAAGAAGAAAACCCATTTTTAGGATACCGTGCAATCCGTGTTTGTCTTGCTGAAACTGATATGTTCAAAACTCAACTTAGAGCACTACTTCGTTCAAGTGCATTCGGAAAACTTGCGATTATGTTCCCAATGATTATTTCTGTAAAAGAAATTATCGACGCAAAAAAACTTCTTGCAGAATGTAAAGCTGAACTTATTGCGGAAGGGCACACAATTAGCGACGATATCGAAATCGGGGTTATGATTGAAACTCCAGCGGCAATTATGGTAGGTGATATGCTTGCGCAAGAAGTTGATTTCTTCAGTATCGGAACAAACGACCTTACTCAATACATTCTTGCAGCTGATAGAATGAACACAAAAATCGCTTACTTGTATGATACGCTAAATCCTGCTGTACTTCGTGCAATCAAACAAATTGCGGACTATGCACACAACGCTGGTATCTGGATTGGTATTTGTGGTGAAGCTGGTGCAGACACTAGACTTACTGGGTTCTTTATGGCTATCGGAATTGATGAGCTTTCTGTAAGCCCAGGGGCAGTTTTAGAAGTTAGAAAAACTGTTCAATCTATAAACGTTGCAGAAGAAAAGAAAAAATTAGATGAGTTTTTAACAAACTGCTAATACAAAAAAGACGGTCAGCGGGCCGTCCTTTTTTTTGGCATAAAAATCGGGCGGATTTTTGGCATAAAAAAGCGGGCGGCCAATGACCGCCCCTACGATTGGATATCCATATATAAAAATATGCGATTGGATATCCATATAGGATTTTACCTGTACGGACGGTCACCGGCCGTCCTGTTGGATATATGAATTTAGATTATGCTTTATTTACTGAACCGAAAAGTTCCATTTTTTCTTTAACAGTGTCTTTAATTGCTTGGAAACCTGGAGCAAGAAGTTTACGTGGGTCAAACCCTTTACCTTCAAGGTCTTTACCAGCTTCGATATATTTACGAGTTGCCGCTGCAAAAGTAAGTTGGCACTCAGTGTTTACATTAATTTTACAAACTCCAAGAGAGATTGCTTTTTGAATCATATCTTCAGGAATACCAGTTCCACCGTGAAGAACTAATGGCATTTTTCCAGTTTCGCCTTTGATAGCTTCAAGAGCATCAAACTCAAGTCCTGGCCAGTTGTCTGGATATTGTCCGTGAATGTTACCGATACCTGCTGCAAGCATATCAACGCCAAGGTCAGCAATCATTTTACATTCAGCTGGGTCAGCAACTTCACCTGTACCAACAACTCCGTCTTCTTCCCCACCGATTGAACCAACTTCTGCTTCAACTGATGCACCTTTTGCTTTTGCAAATTCGATGATTTTTTTAGTTTTTTCGATGTTTTCGTCAATTGAGTAGTGAGAACCATCAAACATAACTGATGAGAAACCAGCTTCAAGTACAGCTTGTGCACCTTCAAAACTACCGTGGTCTAAGTGTAGTGCAACTGGAACAGTAATTTTTTGTTCTTCGATTAGTCCGTTTACCATACCAACAACAGTTTTGTAACCACCCATATATTTTCCTGCACCTTCAGATACACCAAGGATTACAGGTGAGTTGCACTCTTGTGCAGTAAGTAATACAGCTTTTGTCCACTCAAGGTTGTTGATGTTAAATTGACCAACTGCGTAATGACCTTCTTTTGCTTTTGTTAACATTTCTTTTGCTGAAACTAACATAAAATGATACCTCCAAAAAGTTTTATTTTTAAGTAGTATTACCCTACTTCACTATTATTATAACTCATTCACGAAAGAAAAGAAATACAATTTTGTTATTTTTTTCACTAATTTTGTCAATGTATATAAATTATGATTTGAGAAATACTAGAAATACGCATACTTGAAAGGAGGATTATTATAAATATTTACATTAAACTATTTAAAAAGACAGAAATTATAGCCAACACTCATATAAAAGTGGGAGATGTAGCAGAAATAATCACACAAAATAAAGAACAACAAAAAATTATACAACAACTTATCGTTAGAAATATTCCAAGCGACAAAAAAGCAAATTATTTGATAACGATTATGGACGTTGTTAAAGTTGTTCAAAAAAAATATAAAGACGCAAATATAATACCACTTGGCGAAACCGATAGTATGGTTCAATATGAGCCGACACAGCCTAAGCCAAACAAACTTTGGGAACTTACAAAAGTTTTAGGCATTTGTTTAGTCGTGTTTGCAGGGTCTAGCGTGGCAATTATGGCGTATCAAGTCGACACATCGTTTGCCAAAACGCTATCAATGTTGTACAAAGTTTTTACGGGTGAGGTTGATCCAAACCCCGAATGGATAACAGTTCCGTTTTCGCTTGGTATGCCGATTGGGGTATTGTTATTTTTTAATCACATTGGTTTCAAAAAAATTACAAACGACCCTACTCCTATCGAAGTTGAAATTGATGTTTACGAAGATGAAATTGATACGACGATAATTGATGTTATGGCTAACAATAGGCGTGAGGGGCAAAAACCATGGTAGGAAAACTGTTTTGTGTTATTTGGGGAGCTAGTGGCGGGCTAACTATTGCGGCAGCGCTTATGTCATTTGTTACAGAAATTGGGGTTATCCCTCGTATGATGGAACGTGGCCAAATACAAAAATATTTTATGGTTGTTGCAAATGCGGCAATTCTTGGCATTTTGTTTGGAACGGTAGCTATACAATTTGAAATTTCTGTAATAATACCAAAATTTTGTGTTGTAATATTTGGGCTTGCTACAGGTATTTTTATGGGCTGTCTTGCAATTTCGCTTGCCGAAGTTTTGAATATGTTTCCCGTTATCGGCAGGCGACTGAAAATAAAAAAAGGTATGCGACTGTTTGTTATATCTTTTGCAATTGGCAAACTTGTTGGGGCGTTATATTTTTGGCTTATGCCTGGGTTTGTAACAATTGTATTACGAAATTAGGAGGTTTTTATGAACGATGTTAATTCTTTAAAAAAAGATTATCAAACGATAGTTGACGAGCATTCTCCAAAAAACAACGTGTGGCTAAATTCGTTTAGAGCGTTTTGGGTTGGGGGCACAATTTGCGTTATCGGGCAACTTATCGACACAGGTTACACTTATCTTGGGCTAAACGACGGACATGTTGGAAGTGCAACTACAGTTACCCTTATACTTATCGGGTCAATATTAACAGCATTAAATATTTACGATAAAATAGGAAATTATGCTGGTGCAGGTAGCATCGTACCAATTACAGGGTTTGCAAATTCTATCGTTAGTGCAGCTATGGAGTTTAAACGTGAAGGGTTGATTTACGGTATGGGAGCAAAAATGTTTAGCATTGCGGGTCCCGTCATCGTATTTGGAACGATAGCAAGTGTAATTGTCGGAATTATATACTATATTTGGTAAAGGAGAAAATTGTGGCTAAACATATAGGAAAACAAACGATTAAATTTTCAAATCCGCCAGTTATAACATACACACATTCGGCGGCAGGACCAAAAGAAACTAGTGGCCCTATGGGGCAATATTTTCATACAAAGTTTGGTGATGAGCTTATAAATGAAAAAACTTGGGAAAAAGCCGAGGCTCAAATGATTAAGCAAACTATACAAAATTTGTTGCTTGAGTCTGGCAAAAAAGCCGAGGACATCAATTATATAGTGTCTGGTGACTTGCAAAATCAAATTAATGCGACGCACTTTGGGGTCAAAGACTTCAACATTCCGCTGTTTGGTATATACGGAGCGTGTTCGTCTATGGGTGAAGCTATGGGGCTTGCAGCGACACTTGTTGGGACAGGCGTTGCCACGTCTGTCATTGCGGGTGCAAGCAGTCATTATTGTACGGCTGAACGCCAGTTTAGAACGCCTATGGAATATGGCGGTCAACGCACGATGACGCAACAATGGACAGTTACGGGTTGTGGATACGTGCTTATTGAACCAACTGGCGACGGTCCAAAAATTGAAAGTATTACGACGGGGAAAATTGTCGATTTTGAAATAACTGACGTTACAAATATGGGGGCTGTTATGGCACCAGCGGCAATTGATACGATTTTTACTCACCTGAACGACACAAATCAACAAGCGAGTGACTATGACGCAATTATTACGGGCGACCTTGGCAATTGTGGCAAAGCGATTGTTCTTGATATGGCAAAAAAACTTGGGGTTGACTTGTCTAAAATTTTTCACGACTGCGGAGCGATGATGTACGATGAAAGCAAGCAAGATACGCATTGTGGTGCAAGCGGTTGCGGGTGTAGTGCATCTATATTTTCAAGTTATTGGTACAAAAGTTTAGTTGAAGGCAAGTTTAAAAAAATATTGCTTGTGCCAACAGGGGCATTGATGAGTTTGTGTTCGACGCAACAGGGCGAAAACATACTCGGAATTGCACACGCTGTTAGTATTAAAATGTAGGGAGATAATAAAATGGAATACGTTTGGGCATTTTTAGTTGGAGGTACAATTTGTACTATTGGACAAATTATGCTTGACAGAACAAAACTTACTACTGGTCGAATTATGGTAATATTTTTGCTGTCAGGTGCTGTTTTAAGTGCTATCGGGTGGTATGAGCCACTTGTGGACTTTGCGGGTGCAGGTGCAAGCGTCCCTATCGTCGGGTTTGGGCATGCGTTGGCACAAGGAGTTATTGATGAGGTTCAAAGCGAAGGTATTTTTGGAATATTAACAGGTGGGTTAAAAGCTACATCTGCGGGGATAACGGCGGCTATTGTGTTTGGATACGTTGCGGCGTTGTTATCTAGTCCAAAAAGTAAATCATAAAAAAGAGGACAACTGTCAAAAGTTGTCCTTTTTCTTTTATTGAGCTGGTTGTTGTTCAGGTTGTTCAGCTTTTGCAGGCTCTGGGGCTGGCACGCCGTCCATTGGCCATAGTTCAAAAGTGTAGCCTTGAGCTTGAGCGTCTCTAATAACGTCACCTAAAATGTCAGTGTTCGTTTGTGAGATTGCATGCAACAACAATATTGCTCCGTTGTGTAAATTTGTTGATATAAGTTTTTTTGCTGAATCGGGGTTAGGCTGTTTTTTTACGTCAAAATCCGCATATGCAAAACTCCAAAATATCGTTTGATACCCTAAATCTTTTGTCATAGCAAGCGTTTTTTGTGAATAATGCCCCATTGGTGGTCTAAAAAGTTTTACCATCGGTTCACCCGTTATTGCAGTGTATTTTGTTTCCACGTCGTCAAATTCTTTTTTGAAAACTAGCGGGTCACCCGCATATTTTGGCATAGATGGGTGGTGATGTGAATGGTTTGCGACCATATGCCCTTCATCAACCATTCGTTTGATTAAATCTGCGTTTCCTTCGACAAAAGGTGACGTTACAAAAAATATCGCTGGCACGTTTAGTTCTTTAAGCGTGTCCAAAATTTTTGGCGTCATACCATTTTCGTACCCTTCGTCAAACGTCAAATACAACACTTTTCGAGATGTGTCGCCCACATAGTAAGCGTCATAATCAACTAATTTGAAATTAAGTTTGTCGTTGGCTCTAGGTGTGCCGTGGTCTTTTTCCCGAACTATCCACCAGTCAACTTTTGTGTTATCTAAACCGCTTGCAAAAATTACGTTGGGTGTTGCCACCATCAAAATTAATAAACAAATTGCTACATTCTTCAATCTAATTCCCCTTTCAAATATATTATAATGCTTAGTATTTCCATATATAGAAAATATATATTGTCATTATGTGGCAATGTTGATAGTTAGTATTTGCATATTCTAGCAATTTTGGGGTATAATACAAATAAAATGAATAGGAGGGTAAAAATGTATCTTTCGTTAGATTGTGAATTTAATGAACAAGGATTTGTTAGAGAGTTTGCGATGGTTTTATTTAAAGACAATGAAATTTTGAAAGTGCTTGAAGTTTATATATCTAAATCGGGTGGCGACGGCGTCCCCTACAATCCACTACAAAATAACTATCACATAAATGACGCAGCTCACTTAAATATTTATATAAATGGCTTTTTGGACGTATGTGCCGAGCTTGTACCGCTGTCACAAATTAAAATTGTTGGCATGAGTCTTGACCACGATTTGAAATCTATACTTAAAACGACAAATAAACAATCAAAATTAAACAAATTGACAAAAAAGACGCAACTTGAAATGTGTGGACGTGGTACGCTTGAAACTAAAGCGACAAATTATAATATATCTAGGTCACAAATGCGACGTCTTATGGAAAGTTTGACGACCCCAAGACATCGTTACAAATATCACACTGCTTTGTATGATGCGGTTGTGACGGGTTATGTGTATTTAAAAGTTACAAACGATGATGCTTCACTTATGGTTCACCCTGATTTGAAAAAAAATAAGCATACGTATTTTACGGCGTATCATAACGAGCTACAAGAGGCGTATCTTGCTAAACGCAACAAAACTAAACCGCCAGTTAAAAAAGAGGCGACTGTGCAAAAAATTCCTAAAAACTTTCCTGAAATTAGGTATCGTGTACAAAAAAATATTAGCAATGTGTTTGATATCGTTGCAAGGCAGATGTTTTATCATCAGTTGTGTAGGCTTAAATATGAGCCAAGTATACGAAAAGTTAATGCTATTAAAGAGAATATTATGAGGGAGGTTTATGCGGCGAAAGTTAGCGTTATGCCATATGATACTATGCCACTTATAACTGACCCGTATAATCCATCAATTGTTAATGCTGGGGTTCAACTTGTACTTAAAAAAATTAGTACTGATGATTTTATAGATTTTGCGATTTATATGCAACAGTATAATTTGCCGAGGGATAAAGGAACTTATTACCGAGTTTGGAACAATAAAAAGGAACTTTATGTTAGGTGTTTGCAAACATCTACGGCTAAAAAGTTGTTGACAAAGTTGCCTTATGCGACGATTGACCACTTTTTGCGTAAAGAAGTGCCCGAATGTTATATTGAAACTATAAACTAAAAAGGATTAGGAGGCGAACCCTCTTAATCCTTTTTTTGTTGCATTGACTTTAGTTATAATTATCAACGCAAAAAAGAGCGAAATATTCCGCCCTTATCCTACGCTTGAAAGGTAAATTTGTCCGTCAAAATAGTCAACTTTAATTTTGTCATCGGTAATATCTCTAAGCTTAATGTAGTTGTGATTATTTTTAACTATTGCTTCAACTTGCCTCAAGTCCCCGTTAATTTCTATGTCCAATTTAATTACTTCCACGTCTGCTACTGGTTTACCGTTAACGCACCACGTATCTTTATTTTCAGCTTGTGCCGCCAGCTCCGCTCGAACTTGGGTCGCTTCAAGCAATTCTTCCGCCAGTCTTGACAACAAAGCGACATAATTCGTGTCAACTGCCCATTGTGCTGCCATTTCAGCTAGCGTTGTCCCTTTGCCTAGCAAATAACTAAAGTGTCGTGGGTCGGGAGTGTCGTTTTTTGCCATCGGGTATCCGTCTGCCCCCGCATAAAGTGCAAGGTGGTCTATATGTGCAGTTATGCCTTCTTTCCAAGACTCAAATTTTTTGTGAGAACTAGCAATCATACAATCTCCGCCCTCGGGGATTTTTAGTCCACAAGGATTGTTATATTCGCCGCTCAACACACCAGTAAATTTGCCATACCCTGTTTCAACTGCATACTGGACGTACGCAATCAAAGGGTCAACCCCTTTGGCTGTCGCTATGTTCCAATAGTCTAGTGCGTTGTATATAAATTCAAGTGTTGCGTCTTTTTGCGTCGCCCAAGCTTGCATGCTATACACATCTGTTGTCGGCTTGTTCATTATTTTCATTTTTTGCAACCTCCTGTTCTGCGTCCTCAATTATTGTATCTAACAAATGCATTATTTTGTATGGTAGTTCTGCAAGTCCCATGCTGCGTTCAATATGACTGTAATAACTCATAATTAAAAGCCCTGCAAACGTTATACTTTCAACCATGAAGTCATTATAATCTTCTTTATCTCCAGTTCTCATGTACGCTTGTCTATAAGTTCCCCAAACATGGCTTTGCTTAAAAACTCTATAACCCCATTCTGATGATGACTCGGTTTTGCTCGCTTTGTGTAATTTTTCATTAAGTTCTTCGATTGTAATACGTTCCATCATTTTATCACTCCTTATTAAAAAGGGACTACAACCGTTTAAGGGGGCGGTTATAGTCCGTAAAGAAAAATTATCATATAGATACATCGAGATATTGGTGTTAAGTTTATTTATAGTGCACTTAACATTGCACTGGGGATTTAGTTGAGAAAGCTAGATTTACTGTCTTTGGGATAAAAAAAAAGAAACTCAAATATTAGGTTTTAATTGACGAATAAGTTTGTACCTTACTCTAAATATATTATATCATATCCATTTGTGGAATGCAAGTACTTTTTTGACATCTAACAGACTTTTTTTTTACATAGTAGTATAATTATATTATAAATTAAATGGAGGTGAACACGATGGGAGAAATCGTTACTAAAGTACAATTAACGACAACTGACAGCAACGACAAAACTAGTTCGCAGACGTTTTCGGACGTTAAGAACGACGCTACGGACGCACAAATTCAAGAATTTGCAGCAGCAGTTGACACTGTGACAGAAGGTGATTTATCAAAAATCACTAAAACTCAAACTGAAGATATTGACTTACCGTCTTAATCATACCGCCTACGATTTATATGTCGTAGGCTTATTTTAACTTAACTAAAAGGGGGGCTTAGCTATGGCGTATAACCATACTTATTACAACGATTTTGAAATCACTAAATCGACGATGAAAGTTGAATTAAACAAAGATACTGGCACTGTTGGAACGATTAGTATCAACAATGTTAAATCTGATATTTCTGATGAAGTAGGCAAGCTTGCAGCCGAGCGAATTTGCTCAAGCAATCTTTTTTATAACAACGTAAATACGACGTCTGTAAATGATGCCTATTTGGAGGAAGACCGAGAATTACCTATTATTATGATGGACGCATATGACAACGAATTGTTTAATCGTTATTATGACAATTGCATGACACACTGGACGTAAGGGGGATAAATAAATGAGCGAAGTTATAAATAGAAAGTTTTTATATCATTTAAATAATGTAACAACTGATGAAACAAAAGTTGTTACTATTCAAGGCGTTTCCGAGGAAATGGCAGATGTTTGTTCTGTGGGAACACCAGAAAATCCTTGTTCGGATCGGGATACGTGGCTAAAACAAGGTATAGGGCTTGTAAAATGGAGAGACCAACATTTGAAACCTCTAGTAAATTCTACAGTTTTTGACAATGGCGACAATGTTCATGAAATCAATTGTGTTGATTGTGCACATTGGTACGTGGAAACTACAAAGCGTTCCTTTTATACACCTAACGGTGACACTGTTGCGTAGTTTGACATCTGTCTACCGCCCATTTTAGCTTTTTGATATTATATATATATCGAAGGGGGTGAGTTATATGGCAGTTAAAGTTCAAACTACTATTGGTGGTAGCTCTCAAACATTTTCTGATGTTCGAGAAGACGCAACTAATTCAGAGCTTTTCGCATTTGGTAAAGCTGTTGAAAGCGTGATGGCTAATGACCTTGAGAAAATCACAAAAACTGAAACCGACGTTATTTATGAAAAATAATTCGGTAACATATTAAAGGAGGTGATATTATGATATTAACAAGTCGTAAATTGTCTATAGTTTTAAAAACTGAAGGCGATAAAACAAAAACGTTAAGCATTAACAATGCCGACCCAAATTGTGACGAAGCAACGGCAGTTGCTGCAGCAAAAGCGATTTTAGCTACAGACATCTTCTATGAAGGTGATGAAGCTGTGGCTGTTGAAGAAGCTTACTTCACGGATACTTATGAGGTTGATGTTGTTAACCCATTATCTACGATGGGTGCAACTCTTGACAAACTGTAAAATTTTTTAATAATTCACAAGGAGGTGATATTTATGGCTATTTTAGCTACTGATGCTTCAGATCGCAAACTTTCTTTGAAGTTCCTTAAATCTTCAGGGGCAACGAAAACTGTTAGCATTTCTGGTGTTAACGAGTTATTCGGAGCTGGGGCACGCTTGGACTACAGCGAAGCGGGAACTTTCCAAGATTTGTATAACGACAACACATACCAACCTACAAAAGCGTTGGTTGAAGCTATCCTTAACACGTTTAATGATGGCGATGGCGAGGAATTAACTGCAAGTACTGCAAGTGACGCTTATGTGTATTCTGAAACTCACATTCAAAAACTTGATTTGACTGCGGCTTAACATTTCGCTCTAACTCGACGGTTTCGGGTTAGGGCGATTTTTTTATTACATAGAAAGGAGGTATCTCATGGACGTTTTATATGCTGATTTGGTAAATCTAATTAACAACATGGCTTTTCCTGTGGCTGTTTCGGTATATTTGCTTGTTAGGCTTGAAACTCGCCTTGATGTGCTGACTAGTGCTATTGATGAACTACGAACAGTTATCGGTAGTCTAAAAATAAACCCCCTATCAGTTTAGGGGGCTATTTTTTTATCCAATATTTTTTACACTGCGGTATTCTTTTCTACGCCTATCAACGCCCCACGGTTTTTTCACACTCGTGTAACTATATGTATTTATATTTTTTTCTTGGTCTTGAATCAAACAAATCATGTCATAACCAGACATGTCCCCCATTGGATTGATTCTCTCAAAATAATCAGATAAGAAGAAGTCTTCAAGTTCTTCCCGAACGTTAGCGTATCTATGTTTTAGGCTGTGCCTATAATCATCAACTGCTAGTTTTATTATTTCGGCTGCAAGAGCACGATAATTTCTTTCGTACTCTGGATCGCCTATTTGATTTTCAAATTGTTCAACTTCTATTAGCAAATATATCCTCCTATTGTGGGGTACCCGGGGGACAGGTTTCTATTGTTATCTTAAGAAAAAAAATAAGAAAATTTTTCTATACCCTATATATATAACGTGTCCCACGTGTACCCCTGTAATTTTGTTAGCTTATTTTTATGCTTTTCCAGACTCTTATTTGTTTTCCGTCAATCTTTATCTTAGAACTTTCAAAGCCACAACTGCGTAAAGCTTTACCAAATGCAGTTGAACTTTCTGGTTGCAAACCTTGATTAAACAAAGTTGATTTTCCGTTTTTGCCATCTCCATAAGCGATAATCATACATTCTTTAAACACTTTCCCAAATAGTGCCATTCCGCACAATTCTTGAACATAAATTATTAAAGCCTCGTCACCCATAAATATTTCGTCCAAGAAATCAGTAAAATATACCATTTCCATTTCATCATCACTTGGTGAACTTGTGCATATCGCAGTTGAATAATCGGTCGGTTCGTGCGGTAAAATTTCGCTTTCTTGCTTCAAGTCAAAAACTCCGTCAGGTGTATATAGCAAGTCCCACTTATTGTCTAGCATTTCAACTGGCACTTGAAAAATTGAAGCCGCCATTTTAAATAGTCCAAAAAATCCGCCAGCATTACATTTTGATTTCAAAAATTTTAACAATAGTTTCGCTTCAATGAAATCTTTCGCCATATCTTTAGCTTCATCGCTCCAATCTTTAGGCAATTTGTGAACGTCCATACCAATTTCCATAATGTTAACGTTGTACACATCAAGCGTATTTTTAGTTTCTCGGATTTTTAGCAACGTAACACTTTGTTGATATTTCAAATATTTCTGCAACAATCTTTGTACACCAAGGTCAGACTCTTTCCAATAGTTGTCTTCCCAAAGCAACCAACCCATACCAACAACGTATATTGCGTCTTCTTTATAAAACTCATAAAATTTGCGAGCTTCCTCAACGTCTTCAAGACTTGATGGCTTAATAAATTCAAACGTATCATTAAGTTGCGTGCGAACTTCTTCTTCTTGTTGTGTGTAGATGTGCGGTGGCAAATATTCTTCACTTTGTTCAATAACAGCTTGAAATTTTTTCGCACTATTCCAAATAGAAGAAAGTTCTCGGTCATCAAGCGGTGGCATACAATCCGTGGCACGTTCATAAAATGCCGCTTCTGTAGCGTCGCTTATGCCGTTTCGCTTCAAAAGTTTTACTGCTATTTTGTGCATTGTGCTATTTCGATCACCTTCAGGAATCGGCTCGCCTTTGTCTGGAATATAAATGGTATCTCTAGTTTGAAGTGGAATAACAGTCGTAGTTTGAACAACTTTTTTAGTAGACTTTTTAGGTGTTGATTTCGCAGGTGCAAAAGCGATTGCTTCATCTTCCCAAGTGTCGGGCTTATAGCCAAAGTAACCCATTTCCTGTGCAAGTTCAATATATTCTTCAATACCAACGTCATTTGCACTCGCTTCAACATAATAACAAATTGGGTTGTGGTGACCGAAAAAGAACCTAGTTACGTCTATTGCATTCTCATCGAAATATGGGAATAATGCACATATTTTAAGTTTAAGTTCCTGTAAATATTCTTTATTTGTGGTATAATTAATAGAGAAGTAAACATGGTATTTAGGTCTTGGGGCTTTACCGTTTTTTGACTTGTTGTTGTTTCGGCTTAGAGCGTAGTAAAAAGATACTACGCCGTCCAAAGCTTTTTCCAAATCCTCGGGTGTAACCCAATTGTTAGGGTTGTCCGAATGGGTGTTATCAACGTCAAGCATAATGCAGTCACTTCCCAAGAAGCACCCCGCTAGTCGAGTATTCTCGAAACATTCTGCCGATATATGGTCACGTTTCATTGCTCGCTTAAAGTCTTACAAATTGTTTATTACAACTTTAGTTGGATACTGCTTATTTTTAGGATTATTTGTAACAAATGCACAATATAAGTTCATATGTTACCCCCTAAAACGGTAGTTCGTCTGGATCGTATTCATCTGAAGGCAAGCAACCACCAATTGAGTTATCTTGTATCGCTCTAAGTTGTGCAGTTCGTTCCTCATACTCAGCACGTTCATCTTCAGACATTTGACTAGGTAATACGTATTGTTCGGTTTCAATAGCGTTGTATGCGTCAATAGGAGTAGATTTCAAGCCCTCTACAAATTGGTCATCTGTAGCGTTTTCACTTGAACCGATTTTTTCACCGTTGCTAATTTTTTGTATCGCTCCAAGTTTGCAACGCAGTCCATAAGTACCATTTACTTTGTATGGTAAAATTTCAAAAGAAACTCGTGCCACACACCCGCTATATATTCCTCCTGGTGATTCTAATACGTTGTCGTTGGCGTCAACAATTTTCGGGCGGTCATTTCGTCTTGCTGTAAGATGAAAAACTGTTGAAATATATTCATCGTTTGGGTGAGTGTTGCCTCCAAAATTAAGAGGAAATTTGATATCAACGTCCTTTTTGCTTGGAAAGTGTTTTGCGGCAACGTCTATGAAAGCAATTTTAAGCATTTTTAAAAACTCTAAATTTTCTTCTGGATCGATTAGAATCATAACGCTATATTTTGGTTTCCCTTGGTCAAATTCTTGCGGCTTGTCTATAAAGACGTAGTTTAAGGTGCATGGTGGTGTAACAATTAGCATAATTTTATCCCCCTAATGTAAATTTTTATTATATAATCTTTTAAGCATGTGTAATTTAATGTACCGTTCAGCAATTAAAATTATTCATATATTAATTATATCATAATATTTAACTATAGTAAACAAAAACTTGAATTTTAATTACCATATGGGCATTTTAATTTCTCGAACGGGTACAAAACATGCTGTAAAAATCAACATAAGTGTTAATTAGTTGTTAACATAATCTTTTGTGAAATACAAAAATTGAATAGTAAATTAATTTATTTTAAACATTAAACATGTTTACAGCTGTATATATTTGTGCAATAATATATATACAGCACAAGTATACATCAAGGAGGTACACATATGGAAAACATATTCGGCGAAAGACTGGCAATGTTGCTAAAAAGACACCGAAAAACACAAAAAGAAGTAGCGACCGCAGTTGGGATAGCACCAACAACTTTAAGTCGCTACACTAGCGGGGAAAGATTTCCCCCAAGCATCGTTATCGTGGATATTGCTCAACACCTCGACACAACTGCCGATTTCTTACTCGGACTAGACAAGGCAGCCCCAAATGACTTTGAAGACTTGAAGGCAAAAGCGAAATATTGTGCAAGCCATTTTACTCCCCAGCAAAAATTAGAGCTTATTACAATATTATCCGCAGTTTAAAGAGATACCCATAAGGTGATTGCCGTCGCCTATGGGTTTCTTTTTTTGTTTAATTATAATGCAAAAAAAAAAAATAGCAATACATTTCACAAAAATAATTTTAAATTTTGATATAAATACTTATTGTGCGACATAATCGGCTATAAAATTACCGATATTTTATCCTATAATTTTTGCCACGTACGGGCGGTCATTGGCCGCCCTTTTTGTATGCATCGGGCATTGGCATCGGGCATTGGCATCGGGCGGCCAGTGACCGCCCCACAATTATTGTTATATAACAAAATAATCCATTTGTACTTTCAAACTTTCTGATTGCGCCGCAAGTTCTTCACTTATCGCAACATTTTCTTGAGATATTCCCCCATTTTTACTAATTTCCTCAGACAAATTTTCCGTATCTTTTACTATAGCACGCAGTGCATCTCGTTGGTTTAATGCATTATCCCTAATCGTCTGCTGTCCAGTTGCAACTGCATCACTAGCAAAAACTATATCTTCCAAAGTTTGAGTTGTAAGCTCCACCATTTGTTCACCTTTTTTCACACTTTCAAGATTAGTTTTAATAATATCGTAAGTTTCTTTAACAATTTCTGTCGTCTTGCTAGATAGTTCACGAACTTCACTTGCCACAATAGTAAATCCACGACCTGCATCGCCTGCTCTTGCCGCCTCGATACTTGCATTTAAAGCAAGCAAATTTGTTTGGCTTGCGATATCTTCAATTGATTTAATAACTTTTAAAATTTGTTGTGTAGAAGTACTTATATAAGCCATTGCGTCTGTAAGCTCAGTGGAAACTTCTCTACTTTGCATCGCTTTTGTTGCCATTTCTGCCGTGATGTTATAACTTTTATCAATCGCCTCAATATTATCTATAATATCTGCTGTAACATTTGTAATGTTTTCTTTAAAATCTGATAACAATACAGCTTGAGTTGTTGTAAGCTCTGCAAGCTCCATCGCAGATTCAGCTATATTTGTTGCAGCAATTGTAACTTCTCCTGTGCCAGATCTCGTGTCAGACAATAGATTTTTTAGACGCTCCGAAATAGATATTAACGCCACTTTGATTTTATCAAAATCACCAACATAGTTTTGCTGTGGCACTGGTCTAAAGTCACCTTCAGAATAAGTTGTCAAAATACCTGATATTTCCCCAATATAGTTACCCAAGTTTTTTGATACAACTTGCAACGAACTTATAAGACTTTCTATTTCAGCACTATTTTTTGGTACATTATCCACATTGACATTAAGCTTGCCTTGGCTTATTTGATCCAACGCACTTGCAACTTCTTCAATCGGATTTAAGTACACTCGCACAAATCGTTCCACTGCAATGCCCGCTACAACAATTGCTGCAATTATAGTTCCAACTCCAATTACAACTTCCCAAACAATCGCCCACACAACGTGGCTTGTTGGATACACAGTAATGATTTTCCAATCTGTATTTGGCACATCGTTGTATGTGCTATAAACTTTTTGTCCATAAAAGTTTTCGCCCTTATCAACAATTCCTTCAGTTAGAGATAAAATTTTTGTATAATCACCCAAGCTATCTCCTACCAAATTTAGTGTAGTTGTGCTTGTTGGCTGGAAGTCTTCATTTGGATGTGTAACAACGTTTAGATCCCCATCAATCGCAAATGCATATAGCCCATCATCGTCTGCCGACTCCGCTATTACATCAACTAACGCCGTAAATCCAACATTCATAGCCATTACCCCAACGTTGTTGCCTGCCCCATCGGTAACTTTGCATGATATGGCTATAACCAATTCTTCAAGCGTTTGGCTATAAAATGGGTCTGCAACATAATATCCATTCTTCCCCATTGCCCCAATAAACCATTCACGGTCTTGAATAAGGTAACTTGTTGGAAAAGTTGCACCCGTAGAGTTTATCCAGTCTTGCGTATAATCTGCAAAATAAATACTACTCACACCCGACATTGTATTTTGTACAACTTTTAAATATTCTTGCAGTGCACTCGGGTCATCATACAGACTTCGATATCCAACTTCGCTTGCTAACATTTCGATAGCTGCCCCTTTTTCATTTAACCAAGTCGAAAACTCAGCCGATGTAATCTGTGCCGAACTTGATACGCTATCTTCGGCTTTTTCGATAGTTAAACTTGAAATAGAAACTACTTTTAATATTACGTTTATAGTTACAAGTATAATTATTAGTATATTGACGAGTTTCTTCAGACGTTTTGAGAGCTGTTTTTGCATAGTATATCCCCCCCCGCTTTAAAAAAAGCTAAATTTCCATATACTATGTTTATTATATAAAATTCATAAATATTCCCATTGCTGCTCCCAAAATCACCCCAAACCATACAATTGCTCGCAATTCTTTTTGTACGATAGATAATATAAGCTGTTCCATTTCAAGGGGGTCATAATTTATAATTTTTTCTTCTACAAGTTGTGCAATATTAATTTTTGCTAATACTCCTTAAATCGCCCTCTATAAAATTTTTGTATAGTCCAAAAACTATACTCGCAAACACGTCTGCTTTTTCTCTAATTTGTGTCGTGGCATCAGCAACGGAATTTTGCATAAATATTTCAACATTATCTTCAACCATTTCACTAACAAGTTGATTGCTTTGGACAGCAATAACTTCTTGTATCATATCTTTAGCTTTTATTTTTATTCCATCAATCAAACTATCGCCAATAAACATGCTCATAGGGCCTATGTTATCTCTAACTGCTTTTTCAAACGCATCAACAATAGGAGTTGCAAGGTCGCTTTGCTCAATTTTATCACATATAATTTTAGTAAGTTTGTGAGTAGTTTCTTCCTTATAATGGTCTACAAGTTGGGCATCTGATAAATTTTTTAAGTAACTATCAACAGTTATAAAATTAAACTCTGTTTCCATAATCCAGTTGATTACGCCATTTTCTATCGTATGCTGTATTTCTGGGCTAAGTAGTTTTTGTTTTAAGGCATTTGCATCAAGAAGTTCATTTTGAACAACTATGCCAACTTCTTTTGCAATTCGGGCTTGTTCTTTTGGGATAATCCCAGGTGTGAACGGTAGTTGTTTTCCTAGGAAATATATTGGTTTTAGTGGTCTAAATAACATTTTTATAGCTATGCTGTTAGTTATATAGCCGATTAGACCCCCGACTATTATTGGTGCAATAAACATAATTTCTCCTCGCTAAATCAAATTTTTTCCATTATATAACATTTTTTATCACAATGCAAGGAGTAAACATAAAAAAGACGACTATTTTTTTAGTCGCCTACTAAGATTATATTTTGAAATGTCCTAATTCTTCTTGAAGCTGATGAGTTTGCTCATTCAAATCTTGACTTATGTTCAAGTTGCTTTGAGCTATCTCGGTGTTGTGTGAAATTTCCTCAGTTATGCTATTGATAGTGTTAGTTAATCCTTCCAAGTCTTTACTTTGTTTTATCGCATTGTCGTAAACTTTTTGTGACAATGCAGACGTTTTATTGCTAGAGTCGATAATTTGGTTAATAGTTTTTTCTGTTAAATCAACCATTCGATTACCTTCTGTAATTGAGTGCAAGTTGTGGCGAGTCATCTCCAAAATTTCTTGCACTATGTTTGACGTCGTTACAGACAATGCACGCACTTCATTTGCAACAACTGCAAACCCTTTACCTGCCTCCCCTGCTCTTGCAGACTCGATCGACGCATTTAAAGCAAGCAAATTAGTTTGTTCTGCTATATCTTCAACGTGCTTTAAAATACTTTGGATTTCTTGCGTAGATTGACTAATCAAGTTCATAGAATCAACTAATTTGTTAGTTACTTCTTTTGAATCGTTCGCTAAAAGTGTCATATTGTTAACTGTGTCAGTGCTTTCTTTAATTGTCGATAAATTTTCTAAAACGTTGTTGGTAATATTAATCGTTTGTTGTTGAAACTCCTCCAAAACGTGCGTTTGATGGTGACTTTCTTCAGCTAACACTGTTGCCGATTGGGTGATATCTGTTGAAGAAGTCGTTATAGTTTCTACAGAGTGCACCGTCGTTTCAAGTAAATGATTTAATTCGGTAGATATTAGCTCCAAAGAACTTCCTATGCTGTGATAATCTCCGATAAACGTCGTCTTATCTGTATTTTTGTCTATCCTAAAATCACCATGTGCAAAATGATCAAGCGTTGTTGTAATCGTTTCGATATATTGTTCCAATTTCTTAGCCATAGAAGTTAAACTATCTGTTAATTGTTGTATCTCTTTTGAATTAATGTTAATGCCGCTTGTGTCAATGTGCAAATGTCCTTGGCTTAAACTTTCCAAACTTAAAGATATGTCATTTATTGGACTAAGATACGTTTTTGTAAGTTTATTAATTAATATCCCAAGTAAAGCAATTGTAAGTCCTGCTGTAACGATACCGATACCAATTATTTTTATTGCCGAGTTAATTACACTGTTTGTTGGATAGTTAGTTATAACGTACCAGTCTGTATTGTCTATCAAATCATAACTGCTATAAACTCTAGCTCCTGTTAAGTCGGTGTTTATTGAGATTACACCTGGTTGTGTGTTCAAAAGTTGCGAAATACTAGCTTGAGTTTCCGATAAATTTAGCGTTTCGCCCCCCATCGGACGATAATCAGCATTCGGGTGCATCAAAATATTTTGGTCGCCGTCTATTACAAAAGTTCTTATTCCAGAGTCAGTATTCGCCAAGCTAGTTATTAAATCACTAGATTTATTAAGCGATAAGTTTGCCACCAACACGCCAATTTCTTGTTTAGTAACGGGGTCTTGCACCCTTTTTGCAATAGTTACTGCAACTGTATCTTCTGATGTGATGTATGGCATACTTAAATAGATATCAAAATTTCCTTCGGTGTCTATAAACCAAGCACGTTCTTCCAAAACCCAACTAGTTGAACCTGGTCGCCAATAGTTTGAATGTGCCATGTCTTTGCTAGGCAACTGAATAAAATAGGCATCTCTATAGTCAGTGTGATTTTCAATTAATTTGTTTAAATAGTCTTCTAAGTAAGGTAAATTTTGATCTAAAGTATGATATACGATATCGTTTGCTAAGTGCTCAACAAATTCTAGTTGCGTGCTTAAAATAACATTTAACTCGCTCGTGGCTTGATGTAAACTGTTTAAAACTTCTTGCTTTGCGATTTCTTGCAACGCAGTAGTGTTCAAAAATGTTATAGCAGTAACACCGATTATAACTAAAGAAGTTACAGTTGTATATGTCATAGTTTTAATTCTAGTTGTAATACTTTTCATATTTTTCCTCCATTTTATAGTTGTCCACTGTTTTATATTATATAATTTTTGTAAATTATTGTCAACAAAAAAAAAGCGACTGCCACTTGAGTCGCCTTTTTTATTGTAATGCAAATTTTGAGCGTTCTATTATTTTTATAACTTCACCGTCTAAAAAATGTATTTCGTACGGTATACCTTGATCTTCTAGCGGTTTATCTATTTGATATCTATAAAAAGAGCCGTCGATAAATTGTTGTGCATCGTTGGTTATATATCTCTCTCCTGATGACACAAACATTTCAGTAAAATCTGTAAATTCAAATGTTGTATCGGTTGTTATGCTAAGTGAATATTCTTCCCCACCTGTTTCATTATAAATCGAATATCCATACGGGTCATAATGACTTTCTGCCACGCCCACTTGCTCAACTAAATGCTCAAAATGGTACTGCGATGTTACGAAATCTACATCAAAATCAGCTTCCCAATATTCTTGTATCGCAAAAATCTTTATAGGGTCAACTTGCACTGTGTCTCCATCAAACTTGATATATGCAAATGTTTTTTCAAAGCTTTGAGTCGATTGTGGAGTATCTACTGCTTTATCTGCAAATAATAACATACTTGACGTAATTAATGTTGCACTAATAACTGCAATTGTAGTAAATTTTTTCATATAATAACCCCTCCTAAGAGTTTATTATATTATATTCTTACTCTCTTGTCAAATAATAGCACAACCCAAGATGCGTCTTTTTGTGTATCTGCCGTTTCTGGAAGTTCAACTTCTAATGTTGATGAAGTTGTTGTTTGTGGCAATTCGATTTCAATTGCTGGCATTGTCGTTACTTCTGGTAATTCGATTGCTGGCGGTGTAACTGTTAGTGCTTGCGAAGTCGTTACCCCTACTTGCGTGAAATATATATTTCCGTCTACATATTGTGTTTTTATATTAAATGCCTCTGCAACAAAGTCAACTGATACCATCGTACGACCGTTGTTTATATATGCTGGTGCGTCAATTTTCACTGTTTGTCCATTAACAATTGCAGTGTCTGCTCCGATTGTTATAATAATAATTTCATCATCTTTAGTTAAAGTTACGTTTGGAGATTCCCATGTGCTAGTTATTCCTAGCAAATTTGCGATTGTGCTAACTGGTACATATAACGTTTCGTCTATACGCTCTGGCGATACGTCCGCACCAACTTGTGTGTCATTAAGATACATAGAAATGTTACTGTTTGCAAAAACTGAAGTTGTTCCAAATAATAATGATGCACCAATAGCTACTGTAGTCATAAATTTTTTCATATTTTAATCCCCCTTTGATATTGTATACATAGTATATCATAGG
>MDSP01000070.1_pt1 | contig 23169 bp, 22 predicted proteins | sample 1005811 | NCBI WGS metagenome assembly MDSP01 (sample SAMN05526596, study PRJNA338239) | gut metagenome | isolation source: stomach gut content | host: Naso elegans | place: Saudi Arabia: Red Sea | collected 2011-04
TGCCCTGTAAGTTTTACCATTTTACCGATATAATCATCTGGATTCATTACCATATTATTTACTTCGCCAAAAATTAGCATAGAGTTCATTTCGGATAAATTTACATCGACAACACCACTATTATTTTCTAATGTAGTTCTTCTATTTTTTACCGCCTCAAGCAGCTGGGCATATTGACTTTGTAGCGATTGAGGTTGTTCTGTTTGATTTGCAGTATCTTGCGTTTTCATTCTGTCTATTGTGTTCTCAACATCTGCATATTGACCTGCAACATTATCAAAATAATTCTTGCCACCTTTTTTCTTAGAACAAGCAGTAGCAAAAATAGCTAGTATAATAAGTATTATTAAAGATAATTTTATTTTCATTGTACTCTCCCGTATAATATTTTGCTTATGAGGAAAAATAGCCCCAAAACAAAAATATTTATAGCAACTATAGTAGAACCTATCGGTGTAGATTTAAAAATTGAAATCACCATGCCACTAAATGCACATACTACAGAAATAATGGCAGATGATATTATAACAGATTTAAAATCTTTGAACAGACGCATAGATGAAATGGCAGGGAAAATTATTAATGCTGAGATTAATAAAGAGCCAACCAAATTCATTGCAACTACTATTACAAGTGCTATAACAATGGAAAGTATTAAATTGTAAAATTTAGTATTTATTCCAGTGGCACGAGCAAAGTTTTCATCAAATGTTATAGCAAATATTTTGTTGTAAAAAATAATAAATATAGAAATAACTACTATACAAAGAAATGCAGAAAGATAAACATCAAGTTTTGTCAATGTGAGTATTGATGTTGCCCCAAAAAGTGTAGTACAAACGTCAGCAGAAATATTTGCCGAAGATGGAAATAAATTCATTAAAAGATATCCAATAGCGAGAGCACCTACAGAAAACATAGCAATAACAGCATCGGTATTTATTTTTGAATCTGTGCCTATACGTAAAAGTAAAACAGCACAAGCAGCAGTCGCAGGCAATGTAAAAATCATCTCGCTTGAAATATTAAATATGGTGGCAATTGCTATAGCACCAAATGCAATATGAGAAAGCGAATCACCTATATAAGAAAATCGTTTTAGTACTAATGTTGCCCCAAGCAAAGAAGCAGATAATGCAATAAGCACGCCAACTATAAAAGCGTACCTTACAAATGGGTAAGAAAAATATGAGATAAATACTTCTATAAAATTATTCATAATTAATTTGCTCCAACAAGACAAGAATATAGTTTTTCATTTTTTATATATTCTTCTTTTGTACCAAAAAATGTATTTCTACCAACGTGTAAAATATGACTTGCATAATTTAATGCTATTTCTACATCATGTGAAATCATGACAATAGTAATACCTTCTTTGTTGATAGATTCTATTACATTATATAAATCTTTTGAAGCATGTGGGTCAAGTCCTGCAGTGGGCTCATCTAACAGTATGATTTTTTTTGTAGCACATAAAGCACGAGCAAGTAGTACTCGCTGTTGTTGTCCTCCGCTGAGTTCTCGATAACAGCTTGTGCTAATATGCTCTATACCCATTTTTTTTATGTCTGGTGCACAAGGCGTTAAAACTGGCTACACATCTAAAGCGGGACATTGCTTTGTTGGTGCAGCAAAACGAGGAGATATGACACTTATAGGTGTTGCACTTGGAAACTTTGGAACGAGTGGAAAAAGTAAAAAGTATACAGACGTACAAAAGATGATAGAATATGGTTTTAAAAACTATAAATTATACACACTTGTTGATGACGGACAAGTTATTGAAACTATAAACGTTGCTGACGGAAAACAAGATACAGTTAAACTTGTTGCAAAAGAAGTTGTAGTTATGCCATTAACAAGTGATGAAATGTCAACAGTTCAGTTTAGCGTCACAAAGCCAGATGCTATCGAGGCACCAGTGTCAGAAGATATGCAAGCGGCAAGGCTTGACGTTGTTTTAAATGCAGAAGTGCTTGCAACAACTTGGTTATATCCAGCAGAAGATGTTGAAGCGTTATCATTAATTGAGAAAGTTAAAAAGTTTATAAATTCGTTCTAACTAAAATAGAAAATAAATAGGAATGTTTAGGTGAGATAAAAAATGAGATTACAAAAATACTTGGCTGATGCAGGCGTTGCATCACGAAGAAAATGCGAAGTTTTGATAACAGAAGGTCGCATAAAAATAAATGGTGAAGTTGTGACAGAGCTTGGCACACAAGTTGCAGACGGTGATGAAGTTATGTTTGACGATAATATTGTCACTAAAGTGGAGAAAAAAGTATATTATATGTTAAACAAACCAGAAGGATACATCACAAGTGTTACAGATGATAGAGGTAGACAAACCGTGTTAGACTTGTTGCCACAAAACGGCGTAAGAGTTTTTCCTGTCGGCAGGCTTGACTATAACACGTCAGGAATGTTACTTCTAACAAATGATGGTGATTTCACGTATAAATTGACACATCCAAAACACACTGTGCCAAAAACTTATGTTGCAACTGTAAAAAAAATGGTCGCACATGAGGTGCTGTCGCAACTTAGAAATGGTGTAGATATAGATGGGTATGTTACAGCACCAGCAAAAGTAGATATTTTATATATAGAAAACAACATGACAACATTACAAATAACTATTCACGAGGGCAAAAACAGACAAATTAGAAAAATGTGTGAAGCTGTCGGACATACCGTGGTCAAACTAAAAAGAGTTGCTATCGGAAATATAGCACTAAACGACTTGACACAAGGAAGCTTTAGACAGCTTACGCCAGATGAAATAAAACATTTTGAATCTTTAGGGGGTTGATTTTATGAAAATAGCGATTTTAGGGGCAGGTGCAATGGGTTGTATATACGGTGCAAAACTTTGCTTAGAAAATGAAGTATATTTGGTTGGGCGCGACCAACAAAAAATTGATACGATGGCACAAAACGGAATAACACTAACAAAAGACGGTGTAGACGAAACATTTTTTCCAAATATGCGAATTGACACATCAGACGTTGGGTACGTAGATTTGGTTATCGTATTTGTAAAAGCTCTTGCAACGATAACTGCACTTGATAGCAACAAACATCTAATTGGACCAGACACATACATTATGACGCTACAAAATGGTTCGGGACATGAAGATGAACTTGCAAATTACGTTGACAAAGATAAAATTATTATCGGAACGACAGAAGATAGCGGAACAGTTCTTGGTGTTGGACACATTAGACATGGTGGAAAAGGCGTAACGAATATAGGTATGCTTGATGGACGCACAGACGGTATACTTGCGGAAATTAAACAGGTGTTTGATAATTGTGGATTTGATATCAAAATATTTGAAAACATACACCAACTTATATGGAATAAATTAATGATAAACTCATCTCTTAGTGTTGTAACAGGATTATTGCAAGTTAAAATGGGGCTTGCAGCACAAAGTGAACACGCTTGGGCGATTATAGAACAACTTTGCGATGAAACAATCGAGGTTGGAACGGCTATGGGTCTAAAGTTTGATAAGGCAGAATGCCTGGCCAAAATTAAAGACTTATCAGTAAATATTCCGTTAGGTATAACTTCGATATGTGTAGATTTACACAACGGTGCAAAAACGGAAATTAACACTATAAGTGGTTCAGTTGTGAGAGCAGGAGAAAAGTATGGGATTGACGTTCCAACACACAAGCTTATGGTAATGCTAGTTAAAGCAATGGAAGATAGAACAGAATATTTAGTATAAAATATATGCCCTGTGTTAAACATGGGGCTTTCTTTTTGTGAAAAATAATGTATAATATAACTAAACATACAATTTGAGGAGGTAATATTTATGAGATTAGTACCAGTTTCACGCTTATATCCAAAAGAAAATGTTGAAATAGCTATAGACATCATTGATGAAAATTATCAGGTGTTATTAAAAAAAGGTGATACGCTAAATGAAGAAAATATAACAATGCTTAAATCAACAAATGTATCAGCTGTTTATGTTAGAGATGAATACTGCTTTGTTGAAGAAGAAAAAATAACAGCTAACCCAGCAAATGTGTTAAGAAAAGTAGTTATTTTGAGAAAGCTTTCAAAGATGAGTATGCTTGGCACGATAACTAAAGAAATGGTGCTTGAAACGTTAAATACTGTTAAAGAAATAGTAGATAGTTTGAACGAACATAAAGATACTATGAAAATTAAATATGTACCTAAAAAAATTATGATTTATGATTTTGAAGAAAGAACTATATATATCGCTATAATGAGTTCGTTGTTTGCATTAAAAATGGGACTTTCAAAACACGAGGCATCAACTATTTGTTTGGCAGCACTTGTTAGAGATATAGCACTTGTGCAACCAAATGTTGAATGGGGAAAAAATCATAATTGCAAAGTTCACCCTCTAAAAAGTGCAGAATGGCTAAAAAAGCATTATAAATTGCCACAAGATGTGTTAGATATTGTTTTGCAACACCATGAACTTTCGGACGGTACGGGGTATCCAGCAGGACTAAAAGGGGACGAAATTGTTGTTGGAGCGAGAATATTAGCTATAGTAGATGCCTACTATAAAGTAAAAACTACAAGTATAACAGAACATACAGAAATGAACTTTGATAAACGAATGAAGCATTTAGACAAAGAATATTTAGCTCAATTTATGAAATACGTTACAATATATGAACCAGATACGTTGGTTGGATTGTCAAGTTGTGATATAGCAGTTGTGACCGAGGCACCGTCACCAAATCCATTTAAGCCGCAAGTTAAAATAGTAAAAAGTCAAGAATATCCTGTGGGAACTATATTGGATTTACATAAGATGGAGTATCCAAGGATAGAAGAAACAGTGTATTACATTGATTAAAGAAAGGAAAGGTACAAATGATAAATGTGTTAGACGATTTAAAAGTGCTTGCTGTAGGGGGCAACACTTTTTATCGAAAACAAGATAGCTTATGTATTATATTAGGGATAGGCTGTAAGTATTATATACGACATTTAGGAAACAATATAATAAGTATTGATAGTAGCAAAAAACTAGATGCTAAGCATTTGACATTAACAGCAACTACGCAAAAATACTATAAGTATGAAACTACAATTAACGATGTTTTGTTGAATAAAGCATATCATATAGACAGATTGCAAAATATTTCAGATGGGTTTGGGGTATTTCCAACTGAGGACGGAGTATTTAAAAGTTATATTGTCCAATGTATAGAATTAATATTACCAAGTTTAAAAGAAATACTTCAAATAGATGATTTGGAATATGTGGGAGAAATTACTGATTCAACTTATGGTGGAAAAAATACAAGCTCTAAAGATATACAATTGGATAAGTTGTTAGAATTTTATTCTAAAAAACTAGGCGGAATTATATTGCAAATTAATATAGAAATGCAAAATGATAGACGACCAAACGAAATTGATAGGGAATTAGTATATGTAAGTAGAATTTTTGGGGAGTATACGCCAACATCGACAGAAAAATCAAAAGCAATGATTTATAACATTGAAAATAAAAAAGCCAGATGCGTTTGGTTTTATGTTGGTAATACTAACAAATATGCTCCTCCAGAATATAAGGGGCTGCCTATAGTTACTAAAGAAATTAGGGAACAACAAACTAAACGTATATTAGACCATTTGCAAATAGTGAGTATTTTTATGGCTAACGCAGACCAGCTTAAAAGAAAATACAAACACACTAAAAAATTTATAGAATTCTTGTTAGATCCTAGTCATTGTATTAATGCTAGTGATAAAGAATTAACTGCATTTAGTAAAGGTTTTGAACAAGTAATTCAAGGGAAAGGGGATATTGGAATGAGTGCGTTAGAAGCGATTTACGAAAGAGAGATAATAGAAAAAGAGCATAAAATTACATTGACTGAACTAAAGAAATTAGATGATAAATGCAAAGAGTTAAATGAAACGAACAATGAACTAAGCGAGGCGAACAATGAACTAAGCGAGGCGAACAACGAACTAAGCGAAGAAATTAGATTACTTAAAGACAAACTAAAAAAGTATGAGTCTAATTCTAAATAATAGTAAAAAGTTATAGCACTTTATGTGTTATAGCTCTTTTTTTTTGCATAAATATACATAAAAAGGGTAATTAGCTAGGAGGGAAAAACATGAGATTAGTACCAGTAACCGAGTTAAGACCAGATTCAGAAGTCGCAATTGATATTTTAGACGAGCATTCAAAAATAGTAATAAAAAAAGGCTGTACTATAACGAAAAGAAATATAGAACGTCTTAAATATACAAATATTTCGTCGATTTATATTAAAGATAAATATTGCTTTGCTAATACAGCAACATATACAGCCCAGTCTAAAAATGTTTTACACAAAGTTATATTTTTAAAGCAGTTTGCACAACTGAGTTTATTAGGGGTAACACCAAAAGAGGTTATGATAGAGGCAATAAACACTGTAAACGATATTATTAATGTGCTACATGATTATAAACATATATATAAGATACGATATGAGCCAAAAAAAATTAATGGCAATGACTTTGAAGAAAAAACTGTATATATCGCAATAATGAGTAGTTTGCTAGCTTTAAAAGTAGGATTTTCAAAACATGATGCAGCAGCTTTATGTTTAGCTGCCTTGCTAAGAGATATTTCTTTAGTACAACCTAGTGTCAAGTGGGAAAAAGTAGACCCTCCCAAACATCATCCAATACAAAGCTCCAAATATTTGGCTGAAAATTATAATCTCCCTAAACCAGTGCTTGAAATCGTGGAGCAACACCATGAATTGTATGATGGAAAAGGGTATCCGTACAACTTAAAGGGAGAAAACATATGTAAAGGTGCAAGAATTTTAGCTATAATAGATATATATTATCGTATAAAAACTGTAAGTTTAGATGAAAATAATATTATAGGTATTGAGTTAGAGTTTAACAAACTTATATCACATTTTGATCCATACTATGTTGATAGATTTTTAAGAAATGTCGTTATATATGATGCAGATATTCTCATCAAACTAACTACTGGGGATATAGGCGTTGTTACGGACATACAACCCAAAAATCCTTTTAAGCCGCAAATAAAAATAGTGAAAAGTTGTAATTATACTATAGGCGATATACTTAACTTGTACAAGATGAATGATGTCAAAATAAATAAAATAGTGTATTATGTAGATTAAAAAAATAAAAAAACTAGTTATAATGATAAGTTATAGCTATTTTTTTGTTGATTTTGGTATATAATAAGTATATAATGTAAAAAAGGAGGTTGTTATATGAGACTAGTGCCAATAAATAAACTACGCCCAAACATTGAGCTAGGTATAGATATTTTAGATGAAAATGCTAGAGTATTACTTAAAAGAGGACATATGTTAAATGATATAAATATAAACAGGTTACAAACTACTAATATTTCTTCTATTTATATTATAGATAAATATTGTTACTATGGCTTTAGTAATTACACTTCTCAACCAAGTAATATTTTGCGTATAGTAGTAATTTTAAAACGTTTAGCAAGGAAAACTAGGTTAGGAACGATAGATAAAGATGATGTTATCGCAACGTTACGTGTAGTAAATGAACTTGTTTCTACACTTAATGCCACAAAACACACGTTTAAAATAGCATATGAGCCAAAAAAAATACTTACTAACGATTTTGAAGAAAAAACAATATATATTGCTATAATGAGTACACTTTTGGCATTAAAAATGGGATTTTCAAAATCTGAAGCATCAACACTGTGCCTTGCAGCATTACTTAGAGATTTAGCACTAATACAACCAGATGATAAGTGGGGACGCAATCATTTATCAAAAAATCATCCTATTATAAGTGCAAAATATTTGAAATATCAGTATAATTTGCCACAACGTGTTTTAGATATCGTTGAGCAACATCATGAATTGCATGACGGTAAGGGGTATCCAAACAAACTAAAAGGCGATGAAATTGTGCCAGGTGCTAAAATTTTGGCTATAATAGATATGTATTACAAAATTAAAACTACAAGTTTGACAGAAAATCCAACTTTAGATGTTGAAGAAAATTTTAATAGGATGATGCGACATTTTGACCCAGCATATGTTGAGCAATTTTTAAAGTCTGTAGATATATATGACCCAGATACGATGGTAATGCTAAACAATTTAGACGTGGCAGTTGTTACACCAGGATATGTTGGAAATCCTTTTAGACCACAAGTAAAAATTATCGAAAGCAAACGATTTGGTAGAGGGATAACGATAAATTTATCGCATTTACCAGACCTTAAAATAGCAAAAGTTTTATATTTTGCCGAATAAACAAAAAAAGATGTGGTTAAGTGTGTACCATATCTTTTTTTTGTACATACTTATTATAGATAGGAGTGAGAAAAATGCAACAACTAGAAGTAAGTCACCTAGAAAGTAACCAACGCCTTGATAAATTTATATTAAGATACTTAAAAAATTGTCCACAAAGTTTTTTATATAAATGTTTTAGAACAAATAAAATTAAATACAACGGGAAGAAGCCTAAGGGGAATGAACTGTTACAAACAGGTGATATAATAAAAATATTTTTGTTAGATGATCAAATAGAAGAAATGCAAGGCAAAGCCACATTGAAAAAAGTGGCTCAACAATTTAAAATTATATTTGAAGATGATAATATTTTAATTGTTGATAAACCTATGGGATTGTTAACCCAAAAAGCAAATAAAGCAGATAATAGCTTAGCTGAACAGATACTTAGTTATTTGGATAATAAAAATGAGTTAGAAGGATTAAATGGGTTTAAACCTGCACCTAGCAATCGTTTAGATAGAAACACAGCAGGATTAGTTATTTCAGGAAAAAATTTGGCGGCGTCTCGAGCGATAAGCGATATGCTTAAAGAAAAAAATATATCAAAATATTATTTAACTATCGTAAAAGGGATAATTGAAAAACCGATAACTTTACATGCTTACCACACAAAACTTGATGGAAACAAAGCACGCATCAGCGACTATAAAGTTGGAGATGCAAAACCAATAGAAACAAAAATTAGCCCTCTAAAAATTATAGAGGGCTATACAGTGCTAGAAGTAAAGCTAATAACAGGAAAAACTCATCAAATAAGAGCACATTTAAGTCAAATAGGGTATCCTATTATAGGTGACACAAAATATGGTGACCAAAAAGTTAATAAATATTTTGAGGATAAGTATCAACTTAGATCGCAATTTTTATGTGCCTATAAAATTAAATTTGAGGAGTGCGATAATATATTAGACTACCTAGAAAATAGAGTGTTTATCGCAAATGTGCCTATGTTATATACAAAAATACTAGAAGGTGAAACTAATAAAATTTAAACTGCTGTACTCATGTTTGTGATATTAAAAGTAGCTTGTTCTAATATAGAAATATATCATCTTTCGATGTATAATTATCTATGAGGTCAGCAGTTTCCCCGATCAACAAATCATGGTCTAAAGCGTATGCACAAATAAGAGCCGACTCGAAGTAGTTTAGTCCTACAAAAATTTCATACGCTTTTTCATATTGTCGTTTAAAATATAAAACTATTGCTATTTCTTCAAGATAGCACAGGCCTTGGTTTTTCTGTAATATATTTTCACATTTACTAAAACAAGTAAGTGCTGTTGCATATTTGTTAGCATTTAAGTAGCAAAGCCCTGCCTCGTATAAACGTCCAGATTTTTTGTATAGTCTAGCGGCTTGAAGCGGATCAAAAAAGCCGTAAAAATAAGCTGCTTTAACTAAATTTTCGTGCTTCATACAAATTTCTGCACCGAGCTTATATAATTTATATTGTTCTGCAATTTCTAGGGCGTTAGAAACTCGCCCCATTTCTTCATATATATGTACAATTTTATCGTATTGTTTAGAGTCAAGAAAACTATGTATCGCTAAATCATATTCCTGTAGTTCCATATAAATATCACCAGCTTTATTATAGTGTTTATATTTATGTAACATGTGAGCTTGTCCTATTTTTGGAAGAGAATAAAAATTTTTTCTATTTAAATTAAACCAGAACATAAATTTAAAATAATCCATGTAGTACCTCCTTTAAATTGTATCATTTGGAAAATATATCTATATTATACCATAAATTACCAAAAATTCAAGTTGGTTTTTTGGAAGAAATATTATATAATAATAAAAAATTTCGAGAGGTGAAAAAATTGGGATATTGGCAAACTAGAGGACTACGAGGAAACGAATTAGAAGAAATAATTAATATTACAAACGATATGTATCGTTCAAAAAAAATGGCGTTGATACAAAAAATTCCAACTCCTATTACTCCTATCAACATAGATAAAGCAAAAAAAGTTATTACATTAGCTTATTTTGAGCAAAAAAGTACGGTTGATTATATAGGTGTGGTGCAGAGTGTCAGTGTATGTTTTGATGCAAAAGAAACTACAAAAAAATCAATACCACTAGCTAATATACATCAACATCAGATTGATTTTATGGAAGATTTTATTGCACAAGGGGGGGTAGCTTTTATAATTGTATACTTCAAACATTATGAAACTTACTTTTTACTTCCTTTTAATGTATTAAAAAAATATCATGACGGAGCAAAAAATGGAGAACGTAAATCTATACCTTATGATGCATTTGAAGATGCATACAAAATAGAAATTGAGGGAGGTCATTACTTGCATTATTTAAAACCTTTGCAAAAATATGTTGACGACATTGTTTAGATAAGAAAAAAAGAGTCAATACTTTAGATGAGGTGGTTATTATGATTATAAAATATAGCTTATTAATACTAATTATATTTTTAGTAGGGTGTTCAAAAGAGCAAGCAATAATTGAAGAAGTTGCAGAAATACAACCAACTTTTAAAGAAACTAGTATACAGCTTTATATAAATGAACAGTTAGATCTTGCTGTATATGAACCTGCAGAGGGGGTATATTTAGGTGTATACTCACAAGATATAGATTATTTTGAAAATACATTGGATACAGAGATGGCGTTTAGAGTTATGCAATACACAGTAAATGATCCTGTAACATCTATAGACATTTTAGACTGTATTGCAAACCAACAATTACCTTATGTAAAATATTTATTTGATGATACAGAACCGATAACTAGTTTATATTATTTAATAGGTGATATAAGTACAACAAGTACTAGATATTCAACCCCTATTTTTATTGAGCTATACCCTTTAACTCAAAATGTTACTAATCCTATAGAATATAAAGAAAAATTTCAAGAGGCATATCAAATAATCAAAAAATATATACCAGAAGCTGTAATAGTATGGAGTTTGGATTATAGTGAAATAGAAGATATTTATATGTTTTATCCTGGTGATGATGTTGTTGATTGGGTAGGCTTAAATATTTACATGTACAAATATTTTGATAATGAACTTGTTGACTATGATATAAGTGATAATATTGACTTGTGGTATAAAACATTTCAATCCACCAAACCTTTGATGATAACAGGATTAGGAATATCAAGTTTTTCACAAATTGATCACACATATTATATAGCAGATGCCAAAAACAAATTAAAATATTTTTATGAAGAAATGTTAGATTGCTATCCTCGAATTAAAGGTATATTATACTCAGATGTCGACATGCGTAAGGTGGGAGGGGTAGATGACTTTCGTATATCGATAGATTTTGACATTATAGATTATGTTAGTAATTTATGGCAAAATGAGAGGTTTTTAACTCAGGTTACCGTATCTGGAGATGAGTCCATGCAATATATTAGTTACACATTACCTGCTTATATATACGATGAGATGTATTATATAGAAGACATTTATTTGCAGACAATTATTCCGCCAAATATAACAAAATCAATTGATAGCATAAAAGATTTAGAGGGAACAATTTATTATAATATAGATGATATATTAGTTTATATTGATGGCTATTATAGGACATAAAAATGTGTCCTATTTTTTGTAGGTATCTTAATAGATAAACTTGATAATCAGAGCAATTTAAGTTATAATATGAAGGTGCTGAATTTATTGTATGTAACATTATGTGATATTTTGTTGGTTTTAGTAATATTTTATATTTTTAGGAGGGTAATATGAATAAATTAAATGATTGGTCCGTTGGAAAGAAATGGATTTCGTCTAACGTAATGATCGGGGTAATTGCGATAAGTGTAATTATGTTATTAATGAACGGGCTTTACTCGGCAAAAATAAATTTTGAAGATTTTATAGAACATTCTTATGCGTTAGAAAATGAAATTAAAGATAGTACAATAACTATATTATCTATAGCTAAAGCAGTAAGTAACTTAGACATAGATCCTAGCAATTTAGATTCAAAAGTTGCAGAAATAGGGAGTATGGCACAAGATTTTGAAAAGGAATTTACAGTTCTTATAAAGAATTTAAGTTCTCATGGTATAGATGTATCAACTTATGAAACAGACGTAAGAAATTGGTTAGAAATAGGTACAGATATATTAGGTGATTTTTCAGCAGGTAGATTTGAGCAAGCAAAATACAAAATTATAAATAACTGTACACCTAATGTATTACAAATTATTGACACAGCCCAAGATTTAACTAATTATCTTAGCACAACAGCACAAGCCGATATTGAAAAGAATTTAAAAGCAAATGATAACATGATAATTGTATCACTAATTACAATTATTTGTGGAACTATTATTAGTCTTATAGTATCAAGAGTTTTAAGAAACTCAGTAATAATGCCACTACATAAAATTAGAGACACAATTGCTGAATTAGAAAAAGGAAACTTTGATGTATGGATTGACTATGAATCAGCAGATGAACTAGGAGTGGTATCACAAAATTTACGTGATATGATTAAAAGTACAGGGAATATATTAAATGACGTTTCAACAAATCTGGAAAGTATAGCTAATGGAGATCTAACAACTCACCCATCAGTTGAATATAAAGGTATATTTAACATGATGAAAACGTCTATTAATCAAATAAACACTCAAATGGGTGACATGATTAATCAAATCAAAGCAAATGGAAACAAACTTTCAAATGGAGCAGAGAGAATTGCAGAAGGCTCAACTATTATTTCACAAAAAGTTGAACAACAAGAAACAATTATTAACGGTTTTATTGAATCAACTGATAGAATTACAAAAAATACAAACGAAAACATTAAACATGTTGAAGTTACAACAAAGTCAACTAGAGTAACTAAAGATAAAGTTGAATATAGTAGCGAGATGATGGGCAAAATGCTTGAAGCGATTAAAGACATTAGTACTTCAAGTCAGAGTGTATCACAAATTACAAAAATTATTCAAGATATTGCATCGCAAACAAACTTGCTTGCTCTAAATGCAGCTATTGAGGCAGCAAGGGCAGGGGAATCGGGTAAAGGATTTGCAGTTGTTGCAAATGAAATACGTGACCTTGCAACGAAAAGTTCGGAAACCGTTAGCGAAATCGATACAGTAATTCAACAAAGCTTATATAGTGTGGAGCAAGGTGAAAAACACGTAGAAGTGACAGCAACTGTACTAGAAGAAATTGCTCAAAGTATAGATGAAACTTCTAAATTAACTACACAACAAGAGGAAAATACAGAAGTACAAAAAGTGTTATTGCAAGAATTGATTGATAATAGCCATATGCTTAAACAAGCAATTAGCGAAAATGCATCTATATTTAGAAATACAGCAAATGTCGGACAAGAAATTGCAGCACAATCAGAAATGTTAACAAATCAAATTTCTAAATTTAAGGTTTAGCTAGTAAAAAATCCGTCTAAATACAATTAGGGCGGATTTTTTTACGACGTATTTTTTAATTATTCAACAACCTATTGATAAGATTAGAAAACTACGATATAATATTTATTAAGCTAAATTGTTTGCTAAATTTTTATACTTGAATTATTCGGTAGGGGACGTAATAATTTTAAGGGGGCAAAGTATGAATAAGCTGATGAATTTATCTGTGGGGAAAAAATGGCAATCTTCAAATTTGATGGTTGGAGGCATCGCATTAACCGCAATCTGTTTACTAATAATGTGTATGCAAATGTCTAAATTAAAATTTGAAGAATTCATTGACAATTCTTATCAACTTGAACAGCAAATAAACAACAATACGATAACAATTTTATCAATTGCAAAAGACATAAGAGATTTAGAACTTGACCCGACAGATATAAGCCAAAAAGTTACTACGATACTAAACACAATTAATGTATTTAGTGAAGATGCCCAAAGTCTTATAAAAGAACTAGAAAATTATGGAATAAATATAGCGAGTTACGAAAATAATATTGAAGAATGGCTTAATATTGGAGCAGAGATTTTGCAAGACACTCTAGATGGTAATTTAGAACAAGCAAAATACAAAATAGTAAACAATTGTACACCAGCATTACAAAAAGTAATGAATTCGGCGACTAGTTTGGCAGAAGAACTAAGCGATACGGCACAAAATGATATAGCATCTAACATTAGAATGAGTGAGATTATTATAGTTGTATCAATTATTATAGTTTCGATAGGAGCTCCTATATGTATAGTAGTAGCTAGAAAGTTAAGAAGATCTGTTGTAGACCCTCTACATAAGATACAAACTACTATTGAGGAACTTGAAAAAGGTAACTATAATGTGTGGATTGATTATGAAGCAAAAGACGAACTTGGAACAGTTTCGCAAAAACTTCGTGACATGATTCAAAATACGGGGGCATTGTTAAAAGACGTGTCTACAAATCTTGAAAGCATAGCAAATGGAGATTTAACGAAAAAACCACAAGTTGAGTATAAGGGGATATTTTATATGATGGAAACATCTATAAATAAAATTAATCTTCAAATGGGCGAAATGATTAATCAAATTCAGTTAAATGCCAAACAATTAACTATAGGTGCGGAACAAATTGCAGAAGGTTCAATCACAATTTCAGAGAAAGTAATACAACAAGAAACAATAATAAATGGATTTATTAGTTCGACAGATAAAATTGCAACTAATACAAATGAAACTATTGAACATGTAAAAATTACAGTAGATTCTACTAAAGTTACTAAATCTAAAGTAGAATATAGTAGCGAAATGATGGATAAAATGTTAGAGGCAATCAAAGAAATTAGTGAATCAAGCCAAAGTGTGTCACAAATTACTAAAATTATACAAGATATCGCATCTCAAACAAATTTACTTGCACTTAATGCAGCGATAGAGGCGGCAAGAGCAGGGGATTCGGGCAAAGGTTTTGCTGTAGTTGCAAATGAAATACGTGAACTTGCGACTAAAAGTTCTGAAACAGTAAATGAGATTGATAAAGTAATTCAACTAAGTTTGAAAAGTGTTTCTAAAGGAGAAAAACATGTCCAAGAAACGGCACAAGTGTTAGATGAAATTACAAGAAGTATTGATGATACTTCAAAATTAACTGCTCAACAAGAAGAAAATACAGAAATTCAAAAAGTTTTACTTATAGAATTAGTACAAAAAAGCCAGGAACTCAAGCAAGCTATTAGCGAAAATGCAATAGTATTTAAAAACACTGCCACAGTTGGGCAAGAAATTTCAGCTCAATCAGAAGTTTTATTAGGGCAAATTACTAAATTTAAAATTTAAAAAACAAAAATTGGAGGAATTATTTATGTTATTTTACGCAAAAGATTGTAATTTAGATCTATTAAAAGGAAAGAAAGTTGCTATTATTGGTTATGGAAGCCAAGGGCATGCACATGCATTAAATCTTCATGAATCTGGTGTTGATGTTATTGTTGGATTGTATGATGGAAGTCCATCTTGGAAAAAAGCTGAAGATGCAGGTCTTACAGTTATGACTGCGAAAGATGCAGCAGACGCAGCAGACGTAATTATGATACTAATAAATGATGAAAAACAACCAACACTATATAAAGAAAGCATTGCACCAGTTCTTAAAGCTGGCAAAACACTTGCGTTTGCACATGGTTTCAATATCCACTACGGACAAATTCAACCTCCAACAGATGTAAACGTTATTATGATTGCGCCTAAAGGACCAGGGCACACTGTAAGAAGTCAATACGAAGAAGGTAAAGGTGTACCTTGTTTAATCGCTGTATATCAAGATGCAACAGGTGATGCAAAAGACATCGCATTAGCTTATGCAGACGGTATTGGTGGAGCACGTGCAGGAATTTTAGAAACTACTTTTAAAGAAGAAACTGAAACTGACCTTTTTGGAGAACAAGCGGTTCTTTGTGGGGGAGTTGTTGAGCTTATGAAAGCTGGTTTTGAAACTCTTGTTGAAGCTGGATACCAACCAGAAAGTGCATACTTTGAGTGCGTTCATGAAATGAAACTTATCATCGACCTAGTAAACAAAGGTGGTATGGGTCTTATGAGATATTCAATCTCTGACACTGCTGAATATGGGGACTACGTTGTTGGTAAACGTATCATTACAGACGAAACTAAAAAAGAAATGAAAAAAGTTTTAAGCGAAGTTCAAGATGGAACTTTTGCAAGAAATTGGATACTAGAAAACCAAGCTAATCGTCCATACTTTAATGCAACTAGACGTATGGAAGCAGAACACCAAGTTGAGCAAGTTGGTAAAGAACTTCGTGATATGATGAGCTGGTCAAAAGAGGAAGAAAAATAAGATGCAAATAAAAATATTTGACACTACACTAAGAGACGGGGAGCAAGCTCCTGGATATAGCATGAATTTATCCGAAAAATTGGAGATGGCACTTCAACTTGAAAAGTTAGGCGTTGATATTATTGAGGCGGGATTTGCAATTGCATCTCCCGGCGATTTTAAAGCAGTATCGGAAATTGCAAAAATAGTTAAAAATACTACCGTTGCAAGTTTGTCACGTGCTTTAGTTAAAGATATAGACGTTGCAGCACAAGCTGTTCAAGGGGCGAACTTCCCAAGAATTCATACGTTTATAGCAACATCTGACATTCATATGAAGTACAAACTCAAAAAGAGTGAAGATGAAGTTTTAGAAATTACAAGAGAAATGGTTAAACATGCAAAGAAATATTGCAGTGATATTGAGTTTTCAGCAGAAGATGCGTCCCGCTCAAGACCTGAATTTTTGTATAGAGTTTTAGAACAAGCGATTTTATCTGGAGCAACTGTATTAAACATTCCAGATACTGTTGGCTACAGCTCACCTTTAGAGTATCACAAACTAATTTTAGGAATAAAAGAAAATGTACGTGGAATTGAAAAAGTTGATATATCAGTGCATTGCCATAACGATTTAGGGCTTGCAGTTGCAAACACACTGGCTGCGATTTCGGCTGGGGCAACGCAAGTTGAATGTACAGTTAACGGTATAGGTGAACGTGCTGGAAATGCAGCACTTGAAGAAATAGTTATGAACTTGAACACTAGAAAAGATATTTATCCGTATACAACAAATGTAAATACACGTGAAATTTATTTAACTAGTAAACTTTTGACTACGATAACAGGTGTAAAAGTGCAACCAAATAAAGCTATCGTTGGTGAAAATGCCTTTGCACATGAATCGGGCATACATCAACATGGAATGCTTGAAAACAAAGAAACGTACGAAATTATGACGCCAGCATCAATTGGACTTTCAGAAAACAAAATTGTACTTGGAAAACATTCAGGTAGACATGCGTTTGTTGATAGATTAAATGAACTGGGTTATGTTTTATCGGAAGAAGAAATTGACGAATCATTCGTTTCGTTCAAAGCTCTTGCTGACAAAAAGAAAACTATTACAGATAGAGATATTCAAGCGTTAGTTTTACGACAAAGCATAAAAGTTCCAGATGTTTATACATTAGATAGATTTGTTATAAATGCTGGTAACACTATAACAATTACGTCGGCAGTTAGACTTAGATGTGAAAATGGTGACATATTAGAAGAAGTAACGTCTTCTTTTGATGGACCTATCGACGCCTCTTACAAAGCGATAAATGCGATGCTTGGAAAAGATTTTGTGCTTGAAGACTTTTTGATTTCTTCAGTTACAGGTGGAACAGACTCACAAGGCGAAGTTTATGTGAAAATTAAAAACAAACAAGGAAGTATATATAACGGTTATGGAGTTAGTATTGATATAGTTGAGGCAAGTATCCTTGCGTACATTTCAGCTATTAACAATATGATACATGACGAAATGAGCTAGGGTAAAACCTAGCTTAAATTATAAAAGGGGGAACATAACAATGACAATGACACAAAAAATATTGGCAGCACATGCAGGACTTGAAAAAGTTGTGGCTGGACAATTGATAGAGGCAAATTTAGATTTGGTGTTAGGAAACGATATTACAACGCCAGTTGCAATAAAAGAGTTTGATAAAATAGGGGTAGACGGGGTTTTCGATAAAGATAAGGTGGCGATAGTTCCAGACCATTTTACGCCTGCAAAAGACATACAAGCTGCAACACAATGTAAATGCGTGCGTGAATTTGCTATTAATAAGGAAATAACTAATTATTTTGAAGTTGGAGAAATGGGTATTGAACACGCCCTAATTCCTGAAAAAGGACTTGCTGTGCCAGGCGATGTGATAATTGGTGCAGACTCGCACACTTGTACTTATGGGGCGTTGGGGGCATTTGCCACAGGTATCGGTAGCACAGATATGGCATGTGGAATGGCAACAGGTAAATCTTGGTTTAAAGTTCCTGCGGCAATTAAATTTGTACTTACAAACAAACCAAGTGAGTTTGTATCAGGAAAAGATATTATTTTGCATATTATAGGACTTATAGGAGTGGACGGTGCATTGTATAAATCTATGGAATTTGTTGGAGATGGAATTGCTCATCTTTCGATGGACTCAAGATTTACAATGGCAAATATGGCTATTGAAGCAGGAGCAAAAAACGGTATATTTGAAGTTGACGAAAAAACATTGGAGTTTTTAAACGGCAGAACTGACCGTAAATTCACTGTTTATAAAGCAGATGAAGATGCTGTATATGAGCAAGAAATTGTTATTGACTTGGCACAAGTTAGACCAACGGTATCTTTCCCTCATTCACCAGATAACACAAAAACAATAGATGAAATTTCAGAGATTAAAATTGACCAAGTTGTAATAGGTTCTTGTACAAATGGACGTCTTGAAGATTTGCAAATGGCAGCAGAAATTTTGCGTGGAAAAAAAGTTGCAAAAGGTGTGCGAGCAATCGTATTCCCAGCTACGCAACAAATTTATCTTGACGCAATAAAAGAGGGCTATGTAACCGACCTAATTACAGCAGGCTGTGTTATGAGTACACCAACGTGTGGGCCATGTCTTGGTGGGCATATGGGAATTTTGGCAGAGGGTGAGCGTGCAGTTGCAACAACAAATCGTAACTTTGTTGGGCGTATGGGGCACATTGCTTCAGAAGTTTACCTTGCGAGTCCAGCAGTTGCAGCAGCATCGGCAATTACAGGTTTTATAACTAATCCAGAAAAAATTTCAAAATAATTAGGAGGAAATGATTAATGGTTTTTAAATATGGCGATAATATAGATACAGATGTAATAATTCCAGCAAGATATCTTGCAACTTCTGATCCAAAAGAGCTTGCAAAATATTGTATGGTTGATATAGATGACACTTTTGTTGAAAAAGTGAATAAAGGCGACATTATGGTTGCAGGTAAAAACTTTGGTTGTGGTTCATCAAGAGAGCATGCACCGATAGCAATAAAAGCAAGTGGAATACAATGTGTTATTGCAAAAAGTTTTGCACGTATTTTTTATAGAAACTCAATCAATATTGGATTACCGATTTTAGAATGTGAGCAAGCAGCAGATGCTATTGAAGTTGGCGATGAAGTGGAAATTAATTTAGGAACGGGAACGATATACAACAAAACTAAAGATGAAACGTACAACGCACAACCTTTCCCAGAGTTTATGCAAAATATTATGGCAGCAGATGGGCTTGTAGGTTATGTGAAATCGCAGAGAGGTGAATAATATGAATTACAAAATTATTGCTTTACCAGGTGATGGAATAGGTCCAGAAATTGTACTTCAAGCAGTTTTAGCACTACACACAGTGGGCGAAGTTTATGGACATGATTTTATAGTAGACGAAAGACTTATAGGTGAAATTGCACTAGAACAAGCGGGCTGTTCGTTGCCACAACTTACAATTGATGCCTGTTTAAGTGCAGATGCTGTATTACTTGGAGCTGTTGGAGGAGCTGTTGGAGCGGATAAATGGGCAAACCACCCAACGGGGGATCGACCTGAAAAAGGCTTATTAAAAATTAGAGAGGAACTAGGGCTATATTCAAACTTACGTCCTGCTATTTTGCACAAACAACTTAAAGGTGCATCTCCTCTAAAAGAAGAAATTATCGGTGATAGTCTTGATATTATGATAGTTCGTGAACTTACAAGCGGTATATATTTCGGGAACAAATCACGTGTTGACGGGGACAATGATGAAAGCACGTATGCGGTTGATGAAATGTATTATAATGCTAAAGAAGTACGTCGCATATTAGAGCGTGGTTTTGATATTGCACAAGGCAGAAACAAAAATCTTGTAGTTGTTGATAAAGCAAATGTTTTATCTACATCAAAACTTTGGAGAGAAATTACGCTAGAAGTTGCAAAAGATTATCCAGATGTAACATATAGCCACATGTATGTTGATAACGCTGCAATGCAACTTGTTATAAATCCAAAACAATTTGATGTAATAGTTACATCTAATATGTTTGGTGATATTTTATCAGATGAAGCAAGTGTTATAACAGGGTCTATCGGAATGTTGCCATCAGCAAGTATCGGAGAAACTACGCTTGGACTATACGAGCCATGCCACGGTAGTGCACCAGACATTGCAGGTGAAGACAAAGCTAATCCGATCGCAACAATTTTATCAGCAGCAATGATGTTGCGTTATTCTTTCAATTTAGAAGATGAAGCAAAAGCTATCGAAAATGCAGTTGATAAAGTGTTAAGTCTTGGGTATAGAACGCCAGATATTTTTGAAGATGGAATGAAATTAGTAGGAACTGAAGAAATGGGTAGTTTAATCTGCGAAAACATACAATAGGGGGATAACAGCATGATAATTTATTTAGATGGAAAATACGTTCCAGAAAAAGAAGCTAAAGTTTCGGTATTTGACCATGGTGTTTTATATGGTGATGGAGTTTTTGAAGGAATTAGAGTGTACAACGGTAAAATTTTTAAAGGGAAAGAACATATAGATAGACTTTTTGCAGCTGCAAAAGCTATAATGCTTGAAATTCCTAATACAAAACAAGAAATAGAAGATATACTTATAAATACTTGCAAAAAAAATAATTTAACAGCAGGGTACATTAGATTAGTTGTAACTAGAGGTAAAGGCGATTTGGGGCTTAGCCCAACGAAATGTCCAGTTGCAACGGTATTTTGTATAGCTGCAAACATAACGTTATACCCAGAAGAAATGTATGAAAAAGGTATGCCAATTGTTACAGCAACACAAAGAAGAAATAAAGCTACGATAGTTGACCCACAAGTTAAATCTTTAAATTACTTAAACAATATTTTGGCTAAAATCGAAGCTAATCGTGCAGGCGTGCCAGAAGCGTTAATGCTTACACATGATGGGATTGTTGCAGAATGTACAGGTGACAATATTTTTATCATAAAAGATGGAATTATTTACACACCGCCTATACATGTAGGTATTTTAGATGGTATAACTAGAAATACAGTTATTATGTTGGCTAAACAACTAGGATATGAAGTGCATGAAAAAGAGTTTACGCTATTTAATGTATACAATGCTGATGAATGTTTTTTAACAGGTACAGCAGCTGAAGTTATTGCGGTCACTAGCGTTGACGAAAGAATTATCGGGGAAGGTGTATGTGGAGAAGTAACGCACAAGTTGCTAGATGCATTTAAAGAGCATACACAAGAAGATGGAATTGTTATCTAATCGGGGGGACATAAAATGAGAAGTGATGTAGTAAAAGTGGGACTAAACAAAGCTCCACATAGGTCATTGTTTAAAGGAATGGGCTATATAGATGAAGAAATTAGCAAGCCACTAATTGGGGTAGTTAGTGCAAAAAGCGAAATAGTTCCAGGGCATACGCAACTTGACCAAATAACAGAAGCAGTAAAAACAGGAATAAGAATAGCAGGCGGAACGCCTATCGAAATACCAGCAATTGGAGTTTGTGACGGGATTTCTATGGGGCACGAGGGAATGAGATATTCTCTTGTAACTCGTGAACTTATTGCCGATTCAATCGAATGTATGACGATGGCTCATAGCCTTGATGGGCTTGTTTTGGTGCCAAACTGCGATAAAATAGTTCCAGGTATGCTTATGGGGGCGGCTAGACTTAACTTGCCAACAACTCTAGTTAGTGGTGGACCTATGCTTGCGGGAAAAGTGGGCGACCAAAAAGTTAGTTTATCGCTTATATTTGAGGCAGTAGGGAAAGTTAATGCAGGACAAATGACAGAAGAAGAACTTCTTGAGTTTGAAGAAAAAACTTGCCCAACATGTGGATCATGCTCGGGTATGTTTACTGCAAATAGTATGAATTGTATGAGTGAAGTTCTTGGGATTGCATTACCAGGTAACGGAACGATACCTGCTGTTTATGCAGAGCGTATTAGACTTGCAAAATATACAGGTATGGCAATAATGAAAATGCTTGAAGAAAATATTTGTATTCGTGATATTCTCACTAGAGAAGCGTTTATTAATGCATTAACAGTTGATATGGCTCTTGGGTGTAGCACAAATACTATGTTACATTTGCCAGCAATTGCATTTGAAGCAGGTGTAACGATAAATCTTGATGAAGCAAACGCTATAAGCGACAAAACTCCAAATCTTTGTAAACTTGCACCAGCAGGATCACACCATATGGAAGATTTATATTATGCGGGTGGTGTTGCAGCGGTTATGAAAGAGCTTACAACTAAAGGTTTATTAAATGAGGAAGTGCTTACTATTACTTCAAAAACAGTTGGGCAAAACTTGGAGGGTGTAACAAACAAAGATACAAACATTATTAAGCCAATTGATGAGCCATATAGCCAAACAGTACCTAAAGTCAGATAGGGAGGCTGATACCATGGCAACGTCTTATATGAGCTATTCTGATGAATTAGAATACTATGCTAGAAGGGAAGCTAAAGAGGAAGGTAGGGTTGAAGGTAAAGAGGAAGGTA
>MDSP01000071.1_pt1 | contig 23012 bp, 20 predicted proteins | sample 1005811 | NCBI WGS metagenome assembly MDSP01 (sample SAMN05526596, study PRJNA338239) | gut metagenome | isolation source: stomach gut content | host: Naso elegans | place: Saudi Arabia: Red Sea | collected 2011-04
AACTTCTTTAATATCTGCCTCAGTTGCCTCAAGCACATAGTTTACAACAACTTCAAAGTTTTGCCCAAGCACAATTTCATTCCCACTCATAACAGTAGTTGTCCATTGTCTATACACACTTTCATCAACTAGTGAGTTGCTAACAGTTGCATAAGACAGCATAGAGCTAAACACGTCCTCATATTTCTCTAAGTCCGATTGTACAAATCCCAAATACTCATAGTTAATGCCCGTCAAATCAAGCCCAAAAAAGTCCTCAAAATAACTTGCATTTATGTAGGTATAATCACCTAAAATGTAACATTGTAAGTCTGGCACATGCTCCATAAAGTCTTGAACCGTAAACGATGTTTGTATCTCTCCTGCTGGCAAATGCGAAAACTCGTTTCCTGCCTCATCAAACAGTTGGTCTATTATAATGTAACCACACTGAGTAAATGTCGCCTCATACTCTTCCCCACCTAAATTTAAAGTTATCGTTCCCTCAGTAGTTATATCAGTCGCACTAAACGGTATTTCACTAAAGTCCATCGCATAACTATCTGCGACAAAAAACATGCTTGTTGCCAAGACCAAAGCACCAAATTTTTTCTTCATAATAATTCCCTCCTACACTAATTTTTTCTATGTATCATTATATCCCCTAACACACCAATAGTCTAGAGTTTTTTTGACGTGCTTGTCCCTTGCTGTCACGTTATAAACACACTTACCTTAAAATGTCAATACTTTAAATTATTTAATTTCCGCTATACAATATAAGGGTACTAAATCCCATTGAACGAAAAGAGGTATTATTTATGCAAGTGATAAAACGAGATGGTGCAACAGCCCTCTTTGACGAAAGAAAAATTTATAACGCTATCTTAAAGTCAATGAAATATGGTAGTGGTATAGTTGATGAACATATAGCCGAAAAAATAGCCAAAGAAATTAAAGATATTTTTTCAACAATCAACGTAAATCCTACTATTTTCCAAATTGAAACATATGTATACTTAAAGCTTATAGAAAATGACCATCAATTAACCGCAAAAGCTTATGAGGGATACAGAGCTATTCAAGCTTTCAAGCGTGAAATAAATACAACTGATAATAGCATATTAGGGCTAATTGAACTTACAAACGAGGAAGTTATGACCGAAAATTCCAACAAAAATCCTCTAATGGCATCAACTCAACGTGACCTAATTGCAGGTGAAGTTTCAAAAGACATATCAAGAAGAAAAAAACTGCCCGCTAGAATAGTACAGGCACATGACGACGGCGTATTACATTTTCATGACATGGATTATTTCATGCAATCAATTTTTAATTGCTGTCTAATAAACATACAAGACATGCTTGACAATGGTACAGTGATAAACAAACGAATGATAGAATCGCCAAAAAGCTTTCAAGTTGCGTGCACAGTTATGACACAAATTATTGCACAAGTTGCAAGCAGCCAATATGGCGGACAATCAGTTGATATAAGACACCTAGGTAAATACTTACGACGTAGCAAAGAAAAATATTACAATTTATTAAAAGATACAATTTCAGATAAAGACGAGCTACTTAAAACAGTTGATGCACTGTTACAAAAAGAACTTGCATCAGGTGTACAAACAGTGCAGTTTCAAATAAATACCCTTATGACGACAAATGGTCAAAGTCCTTTTGTTACACTGTTTTTAAATATTGATGAAACTGACCCATACGTGGAAGAAGTTGCATTAATAGTTGAAGAAGTGTTGCACCAAAGACTTGAAGGCATAAAAAATCAAAAAGGTATATATACGACGCCTGCTTTCCCAAAATTGGTTTACGTTCTTCATGAATACAACAACCTAACTGGCGGAAAGTTTGACTACGTAACAGAAACAGCAATCAAATGCAGTGCAAAACGTTTGTATCCAGATTATATTTCATCAAAAGAAATGCGTAAAATTTATGAGGGACAAATTTTCTCTTGCATGGGCTGTAGAAGCTTTTTATCGCCTTGGAAAGATGAAAACGACGAATACAAATTTGAGGGACGATTTAACCAAGGTGTTGTAAGTCTAAACTTGCCTCAAATAGGAATCATCGCACAAGGCGATTTAAACAAGTTTTGGGGCTTGCTAGACAATCGCTTAGATTTGTGTTTTGAAGCTCTTATGTGTAGACACAACGCCCTAAAAGGCACACTTTCAGATGAGTCACCAATACACTGGCAACATGGGGCGATTGCACGTTTGCAGCAAGGCGAAACAATCGACGAGTTGTTGATGAACGGCTATTCAACTATATCACTTGGATATATCGGTCTATACGAAGTTACAAAACTTATGACAGGTGTGTCACACGTTGACCCACGTGGAACACAATTTGCCTTAGAGCTTATGAATCACTTGGGTGACACAGTTGAACGATGGAAAAAAGAAACAGGGCTTGGCTTTGGGCTTTATGGCAGTCCTGCTGAATCACTTTGCTACAGATTTGCAAAAATTGATATGGCACGCTTTGGTGAAATTGAAGATATAACGGACAAAGGTTACTATACAAATAGTTACCACGTTGATGTGCGTGAAGAAATAGATGCATTTTCAAAATTGCAGTTTGAGAGCCAATTTCAAGTTATTTCAACAGGTGGGTGCATATCATATATAGAAATACCAAATATGTCAAAGAATGTAGAAGCGTTACGCCAACTTGTTAGATATATTTATGATAACATTCAATACGCAGAGTTTAACACAAAATCGGACTGCTGTCATGTGTGTGGATTTGAGGGAGAAATAACGATAAACACTAAGTTTGAGTGGGAATGTCCAAACTGCCAAAATACTGACCAAGCAAAAATGAACGTGATACGCCGAACGTGTGGTTATCTAGGTGATAACTATTGGAATAACGGTAAGACAAAAGAAATTAAAAATAGAGTCCTGCACCTATAAGGGGTGTAGGGTTTCAAGCAATCCAAAATAAAGTTAAGGTGATGACATGTATTACTCTCAAATAAGAAAATATGATACTGCCAACGGGATAGGGATACGCACCACTCTATTTGTATCAGGCTGTACTAGAAACTGCCTCGGTTGCTTTAATGAAGAGTATAAAAATTTTAAAAACGGCAATAAGTGGACAGAGGAAGTTGAAGAAGCATTTATAGAACACATAAACCAGCCACAAGTACAAGGAGTATCTATATTAGGCGGAGAGCCTATGGATCAAACGGCAGACAAAGCATTAAGCGAGTTACTTCGCAACATTAGGCTACGAACTGGCAAAAGCATTTGGCTATATTCGGGATACTTATATGAAGATTTGTTGCAACAAAAAGCAACGTTTGATATACTAAAATATTGTGATGTATTGGTTGACGGTCCGTTTATGGAAGACAAACAAGATTATCGATTGTTGTTTGTAGGAAGTAGTAACCAGCGTCTAATAGATGTACAACAAAGCCTCGTGGTCGACAAAGTTGTATTATACGCAATGCCAGCATAAAGGAGAATTACTAATGGATAAATCAGTTATATATTTTGCAAAAACACATCAAGATGGGATAATTCCATCAAAGAGAGAAGAAGACGGAGCATTTGATATATATGCTCGTTTTGACGATGACTATATTATAATTAAGCCACACCAAACAGTTATGGTGCCAACGGGAATTGCATCAGCATTTAGTAGTGATTATGTGGCAATATTAAAAGAACGTGGCTCAAACGGCTCACTTGGCATCGGTCAAAGGGCAGGGGTTATAGACTCTGGCTATCGTGGTGAATGGTTTGTAGGGCTTACAAATCACAACGACACAGCTCTTATAATCGCAAAAGAAGGCGTTGTTTTGCCAACAAACATTGAAAACCCTATTATATATCCATATACAAAAGCTGTTGCACAATGTATTGTAACTGTCGTTCCAAAAGTTGTTCCAACTGAAATTGATTATGACACATTAAAAACATTTGAATCGGAGCGTAAAGATGGAAAACTTGGTTCTTCACAAAAATAATAACGAAAAAAGAGTAGCGAACGATAAAAACGTTCACTACTCTTTTTTAAGCTGTTAACGGGAATCGAACCCGTGACCTCTACACTACCAATGTAGTGCACTACCGACTGTGCTATAACAGCATAGCAATGTATAGTGTACCAAATGTTTGTAGTAAAGTCAAGTTATTTATTTTTGGTTAGTTTACAACACTGCCCCTTGTTGGTATAAGTCTAAGCCACACCACAACATAATAATGACAGCAAAAATTCCTAAAACTAACCCTATAGCTTTTTTTGTATGTCTATAGTCTGCTAATTGTTGGGCTGCTATCGTTGCTGAAATTATACACACTAAAGCCGACGGGTCAATAGCTGATGTTTCGTTAGACATGTACTTTGGAAAGTTTAGTATAAGCATTACACCAATAACAGTGATATTTGCAACTAAAGCTATTGTATTAACTTCGTATAGGCGTAACATTTGTTTTTCATCTAATTTAGGTTTATTTTTCATAGGCGTATCCTCCTCACGGATATTATATGTTTATTTGTTTGTATTATACAAAAGCAGGAAACTCAGTCCAATGTTATTTTAACATATTCAAAGTATCTTCAAAAATATCTACAAGGTCAATTTTCAACCCTGTAAAAATACTAGAATTTATAAACGTTCTGTGCTGTTCCCTTTCATCTTCGTTAAGCTGTTCAAGTTCTTCTTCTAACAAGTAACAATATACCTGCACCAAATCATATTTACCTTCAACTAAAACGTACTGATTTATTGTATTACTTAGTGGGTCAACTATCCAATATTCCCCTACGCCTATGCGTTCATATAATTCAAGTTTTACAAACAGGTCATCACGGCGATTGCTTGATAACACTTCAACTATCAAACTTGGAACTCCATAGTAACCCGAAAATTTAAATTTATCTGGTTCACACATAATCGCTATATCTGGAATAACGTGGTCTTTTGGCTTATCTGGATTGTAGTATATATTTGGCACTTGGTAAGACTCACACTTTTTGCCCCTAAAGTGCATCTTAAAAAACGCATTTATAACCCACATAATGTTACTATGTCTTAAATTTGGCGATGGCGACATATAGACAATATCATCTATAATCTCAATTTTACGTGGTGGGTTTGTAATTATGCTGTCATCGTTATTTATTTGTTTTTCCATTGTATCACGCCCTTCGATATTTTATATTTATTATACCCCTAACACTTACAAATATCAACTATGCAAAAAGGGGGCAAACAATCGCCCCCAAAAAATCTATTTTACTGTATAATTTGTTCCAACTTCACCTGCAAACATAAGCGTATAACCCTCAGTCGCCTCAAGCACTTTATTTGGCTCAAGCAATGAATGATACACACACATCATATCAGCGTCATACAAAGCAAATATCCCATCGCCTGTCATCTCAACCGATATTTGCACATCTTCATCTACCGTAAAAAACTGTGCGTATCCATCTGCACCAATTTCATATACGCCTGCTTCAACCGATCCAAATTGGTCTGCATCAACTAACAAACTTCCACCGACTTCCAAATATTCGACCCCATCAACTTCATAAAAATAATAATCCATTGTGTCACGCCCCATCATACCTGGAATTTGTATGTTTGTGTGTAGTGTATTTTCATCTATAATTTCCGAGTTTCCAACATACCCCTCAAGATCCATCGTGTCATATATAACTGCAGCAAGCAACATCTCTGTATAAATTAAACTTGTATATTTCTCGTTTAAATAGTAATACGTTTTGCCAAGTCTTGTCTCCCAAACTTGTTTTAGCTCATCTGAAATTTCTTTTGGCTCAAGTTTTTGATAATACAATCCATCTCCTATAAAAGGTAATAACCCTGTGTGAGCTGTTGCATATGCTTTTAAGTACGTTTTGTCATCTAATTCCACAAACTCAAATATTTCCATTCCATATTCATTTGTAAATTGTCCATTACCAATATGGTAAATTGGTGCACTCTCGCCGTCAAACCATACTTCCATTATACCTTGTTCGTCCATCACAAATTCGTATGCACCATAAAAGTTTGCATAGTGTCCAGCATACTCCATTGTTTCTGCAGGAATAGGTATCAATTCTTCTGGTATAAGATTTCCAACCATCTCATACGCTGGTTGTTCCATAACCCCGTCTTTTATAAGCTCATCAAGTAGCATTTGCCCAGCCATAGACATATTAAAACTTGAAGAACCCCCTGAACTAAGAACAGCAACTGCAATGTCATGGTCTGGTGCAACAACTAAGCTTGCATGATATTGCAAAGTATCGCCACCTTTAACAAGAACTTGAACGTCTTGCTCATTAAATGGATACAAATTTACTTCGTCCCAACCAAGTCCATACTCCATACTAGTTTTTTCGTCAAGCCACAAACCATTTTGATACTCTGGTGCTTTTGTCATATCGATAGACTCTTTTGTCAGCATATCTTCACCTAAGAAAAACGCATCTGCAAATAAACATAGTTCCTCAGCTGTGCTATACATTCCGCCAGTCCCTATAAGATTTAACATTTCTGTTGGCGAGTCTTGTACTATTTCACCCATATATGCTGCCCCATACCCTTTTGCAACATTATCCAAATCAAAATCTGACTTTGGCGTATGTGTGCCGCTAAGTCCCAGTGGCTCTGATATATAAGTTTCGATAAACTCTGTAAATGACATACCACTTACTCTTTCAACAACAATTTCAGCAAGTGTAAATCCACCGTTATTGTATACCGAAAATTCGCCCGGGTCTGCTTTAAGTCTTTGTGTGGCAAGACTTTGGATAAGTCCGTCTACCTTGCTAGTGTCGTTATCTCCATATAAAATTGCATTTGACAAACTTGCTTCCATAATTCCTGAAGAATGGTTTAACAACATTCTCACTGTTATATCTATATACCTTTCGTCATTCATAACAAAGTCATCAACGTATGTAGTTACAGGTGCGTCAAGCTCCACAAGCCCCATATCAACAAGTTTCATAATACTTGCTGTTGTATACATTTTGCTCACCGAGCCAACTGCGTACACATGGTCTGTTGTAATAGGCGTTCCATCAATTAGGCTGTATACACCTGTCGCCCCTGATGTAACAATTTCGCCATCTTTAATCATCGCATATTGTATGCTTGGCAACCCAAGATTTTCTACCAAATACGTTGCATAATCATCTGCTGTTAAAGTTACTTCCTCTGTTGATGCATAAGTTGTTGGCACAACTGTTGCCATCACTAATAAACTTGCCAAAAATTTTGTAAACTTCTTCATTATTGTTCTCTCCTTAAATTATAAATCTTTATTTTCAAATACTTTTACTGATAAAAAGCATGATAATATAAAAGCTAACATTGATATTAATACCCCCATAGCTATATTTGTTTCTATAGCTATCATAAAAACTACTGTTACAGTTACTAAAGCTAAAGAGTGAATTACTTCAATTCTGCTTGTTCCATACATAAATATTAGCGGATATACTATCGCTGGTGTTAAAAAAATATATATAAATCCTGCCGACACTATCGACAAAACTTTTGTTGCATCAACCTCTGACAAAAACATTGACATACTTAATCCTATCAGTAATCCAATAATTATGCCTAGGCAGGAGCAAATTAAAAACGTTACATAATTTGATAACACTATTTCTTTACGACTAATAGGAAGTGTAACCGAAAACATATCCCAATTGCTCTGGTTGCTTTTGCTAATTGCTTCCCAAGGTATAATTACAAATCCCAATACTATTGACATTATAAATCCATAAAAAAATGTGTATTGGTACGTTGGAAATATTAGCATTAAAGCCACATATGCTAGTGTATATGCTAAACAACCTTTTAAAATCATCACTGCATTGTTGCTAATCACATATAAGTTGCTTTTTATTAGCCCTTTCACATAGCCACCCCCTTTGTCAAAAGAGGCAACATTTCATCTATCGTCACATTGTCAACAATGATGTCTGGATATTGCTTGCAAAACTGCTTTTTGTTGTCAATCAACACTTCAATTTGAAGTCCACGTTTGCGACTTGCAACATAATTATCAATTTTTTCAAAATCAGCTTGTTTCATTCTTGCTATACCAAATTCGTATATAAGTTTATCTTTTTCTTCACACATAATAATTTGTCCATCATCAATAAACATTATATAGTCGGCAATTTTTTCTAAGTCGCTAGAAATATGTGATGACATCAATATCGAATTGTCTTCATCTTGCATAAACTCCAGCAACAAATCAAGCACTTCTTCACGCACAACGGGGTCAAGCCCTGCTGTTGGCTCATCCAAAATTAGTAGTTTTGCATTGTGGGATAACGCTATAACTATTGATAGTTTCATCATCATTCCACGAGATAACGTCTTAATTTTTTGAGTTGGTGGTATATCAAGTTTCTCTAATAACTTTTTATATGTAGCTTCATTCCAATTTGAATATATGTCTGAAAGCACATTTTGTAACTTGTTTGGCGTTAAGTCTGACATAAACGAAATTCCGTCAAACACAACGGCTATATTTTCTTTAACAGCGATATTTTCTACATCTTCACCAAAAACTTTTATAGTTCCACTATCTTTTTGGATAACATCAAGTATAGCTTTAATAGTTGTAGTTTTGCCAGCTCCATTTTTGCCAACAAAGCCCATAATGCAACCTTTGGGCAACTTAATATTGACTGATTTTAGCTCAAAACTCGACTGTTTATAAGTTTTGCGTAAATCTTTAACTTCCAGTGCAAGCTCCATCTAGTCCTCCTCCTCATAAAACATCTCCAATAACTCTATTACTGTTTGAAGTGATATAGCGTTTGTCTTTGCGATGTCAACTGCTATCATCAAATGTTGTTCAACTTGCTTTTGTTTTTCTTCCTTAATAAAGTCAGTATTTTGCGGTGCAATAAAACTGCCTTTTCCCGATACAGAATGAATAAAACCATCTCTAGCCAAGTCATCATACGCACGCTTAACTGTTATTACACTTACATGAATATCTTTTGCTAATGCTCGTATTGAGGGTATGGGGTCACCTGATTGTAATTCACCTGTCATAACCATCTGTTTAATTTGGGAGGTTATTTGCTCATATATAGGTTTTGATGTGCTACTGCTTATTATAATTTCCATATATCTCCCCCCTGTACTTAGTGTTATTACCTAATATATACAGTATATACCAGTTGTTATATTTTGTCAACACTATATTGGTTTTTGCATAAAATCCATCAAAATACATAAACTACTTTTAAAAATTAGGCAAAGAGAGGCACACACATGAAGAGAATTTCACGTTTGGTAGCAATTATTTTATCGTTTAGCTTTATCGTTTCTTTCATTTTTGCATCTTCAAACATTATTTCAAATGTAGCTCCTGTTGATAGGCAAGCAGATTTTTTGCTAAACAACTACGGAGTACAAAATATCCAATATGCTGTTCTCAAAGATGGTGAACTAATAATTTCTGGGGCTAGGGGTGTTAATAGCTTTGAAAACTATGGATTAGTTACAACACAACATATGTACCCTATCGGTTCAGTAAGCAAAATGTTTACTACTGTTGCTGTGCTAAATTTAGTTGAAGATGGAAAAATACAACTAGACGCACCTGTCGTTAACTATATCCCAGACTTTGTTATGGCTGATGAACGTTATAAAGATATAACAGTGCGAATGTTGTTAAACCACTCATCAGGATTTATGACATCTGAATTGGGCAACGCATTTTTGTATGCCGATGTTGACACAACTTATCACAACACATTGTTAGACGAACTAAAAACTAAAAGACTAAAATCAGCCCCAGGAGAGCTTTCATCATATTGCAACGTTGGGTTTACTATGGCTGAAATTTTGATTGAAAGAGTAAGCGGGCTAAGTTTTACCGACTATATCCATCAAAATATAACTGAGCCTTTGGGGCTAAACAATATAAAAACTCCAAATGACTATTTTAGTTTTGACCTTGTTGCAAAATCTGGCGTGCCTACTTATATGGGTAATCAAATACTAGACGTGCCAACCGAAGTTGTTAATGCTATCGGAACAGGCGGACTATATAGCAACGCCGAAGATTTATGTCAGTTTGGAACTATATTTTTGGAAGATGGTATATTAGACCAAAGTTCGATTGACCTAACAAAAGCACCAGAATATTTGCTTGGAATGTGGCATGGCGATGAAAAAGCTATGATGGAATACGGACTTGGGTGGGACACGATTGCAATGTATCCATTTGATGACCAAGGTATCCAAGTGTTGAGCAAGGGGGGCGACACGCTAACTTCTCATGCAAGCTTGGTAGTGTCACCACAACATAACATAGTAGTGGCTGTTCTTTCTTCTGGTGGGGCAAGCACTTTTAATCAATGTTTTGCGGGACAGATTTTGTTAGACGAGCTATTAAAAGAAGATAAAATTCAACTTCCTAATTATACAGACATTTTACCTCCTCAAAAAATGGTAGCCATACCTGCAAAATATTTACAATATGAAGGTGTTTATATAAATAACGCTTTGCAAGCAGAAATTGACTTTGACACTCAAGGAATATTGGAAATTTCTATGCCATCAATACCTGTCCAAAAATATTTGCATCAAGGTGATGGGATATTTATATCAGAATATGGCGGTAGCTATATCGAATTTGTAAGTGAAAAAAATGGACTCAACTATTTAAAAGTTAGTAGCATTGTTGACACAGGACTTATCCCGCTTAGATCAACTGTATATAATATGCAACAAATAACACCTGTTAAAATAGACGCTAAAGTAAAATCAGCTTGGGAAAATCGCCTAGGCAAAAAATATTATACGGTAAACTTCAAATATACTTCTCTATCTTATACAAGTATGTTGCCAGTTGCAGTTTTTCCTGAAAAAATGCCCGTTGAAGGATACTTCTCTAACCTGAAAATTGAAGATGAAAACAACTTAAAAACTACAGTACAAATACCTCAAAATGATGGACGTGACGTGCAGGACATGCATTTTTACGTGGAAGATGGCGTTGAGTATATACAATGTTATGCTGGACTTGTGATGGGTGAAGAAGGCGTTAAAGATTTAGCAAGAGGAAAATATACAATAGATAAGTATGCCAAGTATTTTAAAGTTAACGAAGGCGATAATTCTCTAACTGTCAATATTGATGGTAACGGTATGTTTGCAGTGTATAACGAGTTTGGGCTGTGTGTTTATAGCTCTATAATTGAGCCAAATAGAACTGTTGCCTTACCTGCTGGTGGAATGGTAGTTATTGCTGGTGATAGAGGCACAACGTTTAGTATAATGTAACGTCAAAAAGGGCAGTCGGTTCGACTGCTCGTTTTTTAATATTCAAATATATCTGTTATGTTGATTTCTAGGTCTGCCAGTATCGTCGGCTTAATAATCGTTGTATATTCTTTTTTATCTTCATCAGACAAATCTGCAATTTCCACGTCACTAAGCATAGTGAAAGTATTTATAGGTGTATATTTGCCATCTATTAGGATATATTGGTCAATAGTTTTACTTTTTGGGTCAACTATCCAATATTCTTGCACGCCCACTTTCTCATATAACACATATTTAGTCACTTTGTCATGTTTGCTATTAGTCGACAAAACTTCAACTATTAAATCTGGCACGCCCTCAAACTTAGTTAAATTTCTAGTGTCTTTGTCACATATAATACTTAGGTCTGGAACAACATAATCCGTTGTATTTCCTTCTTCAAGATATATACCCAGCTCAATAAACGCCTTGCATCTTTTTCCTTTTAAATAGTTTGCAAACTCCAAATATAGATTACCCATAATCTCATTGTGTCGTCCTGTTGGTGGTGCCATGCAAAATGTTTTTCCGTTGATAACTTCTTGCTTCCAATTGCTATAATCAAAAGCTGTCGCCATAAATATCACTCCTTTGTATGCGTACTAAAAAAAGAGTAGCCTGCTCGACTACCCTTAATATTATAATTTTTTAGCCATTTGTGCTGCAATCCAATCTACTAGGAAACAAGCAACTTTAAACGATACTATCATCATAAATATACTTAATCCCATTGAAAATGCTTGCCAAAAAATGTCTGCTGATGTTGTTAAGTTTACTACTTCTACTACATTTTCCATTATCGCCACCCCCTCGATATACATAGTATACCATAATTCTCTATAATATGCTATACTATTTGCCATAGGAGAAAGTGTTATACAACGTGTATCCATCTCTACCTTTTTCTTTCGTTTCATACAACGCCTTATCTGCATTGTTATAAAGCTCCTCAAACTCAAGCCCATACAGAGGAAACGTCGCAGCCCCAATGCTAGACGACACTTTGCACACTGTTCCATCTTTTAATATAACATCTTGATGCAGAGTATCAACCAACCGTTGCAACTTAAACTTTAATGTCATAGTGTCTGGCACATTTGTAAACAACACGATAAACTCATCTCCACCTATTCGCCCACAAATACACTCCTCATTAAATTGCATCGTTATACGGTTTGCAAATTCTAGTATTATTTTGTCTCCAATAGGGTGCCCATACCTATCATTTATTTGTTTAAATAAGTCTATATCCAAAATTATTAGTGCATGAGTTTGTGCCCTATTTGATGACATCAAAACTTCATTTATTACTTCCCTAGATGCCGACTTATTATATAATCCTGTTGCTGGGTCTTTAATAGATTTTGTAACTAAATGTTGATTTTCTAACTCTATTTCTACCAATTTATTTGTTACTCGTTTGTTATAAATAAAAAAAACAATTCCTATAACTAATAACACAATAAAAGTGATTATAGCTTCAAAAATAACTTGCTCCAAAATCTCTTGCTGAATTTTGTGCGAAATTTCACTAATGTTGCTGTCACTTATTAAATACCAATCTATTGATGGTATATGTGTTATAATTGTAAAATCTTCCTCATTTCCTTCGTCAATTGTAAAGGAAAATACCTCATTTCTATTTGAATAGTTGTTTACTTGTTTTAGTATATCCGAATCAAACATACTCAAAAGTTGATCACTATCAACAAGTGTTAATTTCACATTATATTCATCTTCATATATAGACAGCACGTTTAACAAATCTGTCTGGGATACCGCCACCCCCGTTATAGCAATAACTTCTCCCTCATGCATTATTTTGCAATTTACATATAGTGCAAGTTCACTTGAACCGCCAACAAATTTATCGACATCTAAATTCAAATTATATTCCTTATAATCTGATAACGTTTCATTATACCAAGTTTCTAGCGGACTATCTAAGTCTATCACTCTATCAAGTCCTCTTGAATCAAACATTTTTTGTGTTGCTGTTGAACACAACCAAATTGATCTATAGTCATATTTTTGCTGATACTCACTTAAATATTTTATCATAATTTGCTCAAATTCATCTTCGTCCATATTGTGCTCATCTAACAATAACTCTTTCAAAAATGACGTGTTAGCCATCGCAACAGAAACGTCCACTGGTTCTTGAAAGTATGCCTCTATTTTATAATATAATGTTTCTGATAAAAGATCCGCAACATCTTCTACATATCTATGTTGTATATTGTCATATGATTGGTAACTTACGCCGTATATAAAAACGATTACTATAATCCACATGATTGCAATAAAAATGATTGCACTAAGCAGGCTTTTTTTCATTGTTCACCCCCTATATTTGTATGATTATATCTGATATTATAATATAAGTCGCCCCTCTAGGGGGCGTGGATTGAAATTGGTGTAAATTAATCTACTACATGAACTTTCATAGTATTGGTTATTTTGCTTTTAATATACGGTAGTCCAGCTGTAATCAACACTATGTCATCTTTTTCAATAAACTTCTCTTCCTTAAGTATATCAACCGCTTCTGTCATAAACTGCTCTATATCGCCTCGGTGTGCAAACACAATTGGCTCAACACCACTATATAAGTTTATAGCTCTTTGAATTCTTTTGTTGCTCACTAGTGCAAAAATAGGTGATTCTGGTCTAAATTTTGCTACCATTCCTGCTGTAAATCCTGAGTTTGTTGGGCATATAATAGCTTTTGCCCCCAAGTCTGACGCCGAGTTGCACGTTGCAAAACTTACCGTTTCTGCTATACCAAGCTCTTTGTATGGTCGTTTCTGTTCAAGAATTGCTGGGTAATCTCTCTCTTGTTCAGCTGCACATATTATTTCTGTCATAGTTGAAACCGCAAGCACTGGGTATTTTCCGTTTGCTGTTTCGCCAGACAACATAACAGCGTCTGCACCATCGTATATAGCATTTGCAGTGTCTGTAACTTCGGCACGTGTTGGCATCGGGTTGCTACTCATCGAGTCAAGAACATGAGTTGCTATAATAACTGGTCTGCCTGCACGATTACATTTTTCTATAATACGCTTTTGCATAATAGGAACTTTTGCGATAGGTAACTCAAGCCCAAGCTCTCCCCTTGCAACTATAATTCCATATGACTCTTTAATAATTGCGTCTAAATTGTCAATTCCATCTTTACAACCAATTTTTGATATAACTTTGATATCAGTTGCATCTTTATCTTTAAGTATTTGTTTAATTTCTTGGACACACGAAGCTCCATGCACGAAAGATGCACCTATAAAGTCAACCCCATTGTTTATAGCAAATTCAATGTCTTCAATATCATTTTGTGTAATTGATGGCAACTTTACTGCAACGCCTGGCACTTTGACACGAGCATTTTCACGTATAAGCCCACCAGTAAGTACAACACACACAATTTCTGTACCTTCAATATGTTTAACTTCAAGCAAAACTATACCATCATTTATAAGAACTTTGTCACCAACTTTGATATCTTCAGGTAACCCCTTATATGTGATGCTACAAATTGTGTTTGTGCCAACAACATCTCTTGTTGTCAAAATAAACTGTGCCCCTTGCTGTATCATTGCTTGACCGCCCTTAAAGCTTTGTGTACGAATTTCAGGTCCACGTATATCAAGCAAGATCGCTATTGGCTTTTTCGTTCTATTTCGATATTCTCTAATCATTTTGATACGGTCTAATTGTTGTTCATAGTTTCCGTATGAGCAATTTAACCTAATGATATTTACACCTGCTTCTATCATATGCTCAAACACGTGTTGTTGTTCGCTACTAGGACCCATTGTTGCAATAATCTTTGTTTTTTTCACATTAATACCCCCTTGATTTCTCATAAAATTCTGTCCTTTACTTCTAATGTTTCGTTTAATGTGTCTAAAAATGTATTTTGCTTTAATATAAATCTCTCACAAATTCCTAGACTAACAAAATATATTACAGATTCTTTACTATCTTTTGCTTCATCTGCAATATACGTATCAATTTGTTTCATTACACCTCTAACGTCCACATGGTTATCCATATAAATTGTATCTTTGATGTCCTCAACTAGTTCAATCATGTTGTCGTCATTATTTTGCTCAAATATTTGTATAATTTCTTCTGTAAGGTTATACAAAAAAGTGCCCCATGTGTCTTTGTTTGCATATGTTAGTACATGTTTTACTTGCTGTGCATAATCACTCATTTTTTATCTCCTCTATAAAAGTTTAATAAATTCATCCCAAATTATTGGACGTGAAAAATAATATCCTTGAATTAACCCTAAATCTTTAAGCTCTTTAAACTGATGTTCAGTTTCAACACCTTCGATAACTATTTGCATATCAAGTATTCTTGCTATTCTGTTTATAGATTTAACAATTTCATAGTCTTTGTCTGTTGCATCATCTATAAATATCTTATCTAATTTAATTATATCCAAATTATAGTCTTTTAAGTAACTAAATGAAGAATATCCTGTTCCGAAATCATCTAATGCTAAACTAATGCCCACTTCTCTAAGTCTATTAATATTTTCTTTAACTAAAGTTCGATTTTCAAGAAGTGCTGACTCTGTAATTTCAAAACAAATATCTTTATAGTCTATATCATAAAAATCTAAAATTTGTAACGTCTGATCAACAAAATCTGAACTCATAATTTGGATAGGAGAAATATTTATTGAAATTTGGAGAGGTTTTCCCATATCGTATAAAACTTTCATATCTTGGGAAACACGGTGAATAATCCAATACCCCAAATCTATTATAAGCCTAGTTTGTTCTGCCCACCCTATAAAATAATCGGGTGCTATAAACCCAAGCGTTCCACTGTTCCATCTTATCAACGCTTCAGCCTTAACAATCTTTTTGTGTTCATCAATTATAGGTTGATAATTCATTGTAAACTCATTACTTATAATAGCATCTTGTAGCGACTCTTTTATCGTTTCCTCACGAGTGTAATCTTTATACACTTCATCATTAAATACCATAATAGTATCCAAGTTTTCTTTTTTGCTTTTTCTAAGCATGACATTAACTTTGCTTAACAATTCATCTTCGTTATTTCCGTGCGTAGGGTATATAACTGCTCCTGCACTAAATTGTACATTAATCGGCTTTCTGCTTACACAAATAGCTGATTCGCTAAAGTATGCTTGTATTTGTCTCTCATAAAAATTTATAAGATTTTGAGCATCAGTTATACCTGGTAATAATAAAATAAATTCATCTCCAGCATATCTAATTATTTTGTTATTAGGTGAACCTAATGCACGTGCCAATAATCTTGATACCTCTGATAAAACTTCATCTCCTGCTTCTTCACCACTCGTATCATTAATAGATTTAAACTCTTTAATGTCTAATAATATCATAGAAAATGGAGTACCACTTGTTATAAGTTCATTTATAAATATTCGAAGTAATTTTCTATTTGGAAGTTTTGTTAAATCGTCATGATATACTATTTGCTCGATTTTTTTGCCTATATTTTGTTCTAATATATGTGGCAACTTGTCTATAACTGTTAGACCCATTTTTGTTTCAATATTTTCTTCGCCTAAATCGTGAACAATGAAAGTTAAACTATTTATCGCCTGTACGACTGGAGTCAAAATAATCTTTAAAAATACTATAATAGCCATCACCATAACAATTGTAAAAATTATTATCCCCCAAGTGATGTATTGACTATTTTTTGCGATGTATGGGTTTGCCTTAATTGAATCTAAATTTATAGAAAACGTTAATATTTTATTTTTATCGTAATCCAAATATTCTAAAATATAGTTTCCAGCATGTTCATAATTAACTTCCGCATCAATACTTGATGATATACCTTGCGAATGAGCTATATAAACATCAGTATGTCCTATCGGAAAACTTCTTTGCAAATGTTCTATTATATCATCAATAAACATATCAAGCACTACAAATCCTAACAACTCATCATTACTTGGATCAGTTATATATGAAATAATACTTACAACTTCTTTTTCTGTAACAAAATCAGTGTAAGTACCCGTCAAATTTGAAACATACGATTCCCACATTTCTTCCAAAAACCATGGTCGCTCCATAATATCAAACTCAGTAATAACCATATCTGCAGTAACTAAAAACTCATCTTTTATACTAACTACATTTATTGTATCAACAAAGCTTAAACGATTTAATATATTTTTGAAACTGTCTATTTCTTGATAAAACTTTAATATGTCTTCTTGACCCAATCCATTTGCATTTGCATTTTTTATTGTTTCTATAATTATTGCATTTTCAGCAACTACTTCAGCTGTTGCAGTAAGTACTTCTAAATCGGCTACAAAATCTGCAACAACTCTCTCTGAATACATATCGCTTATAAATCGTACAGAATTGTTGTCAATTATATTAACTGCCGTGTCAGCTGACAATATAATAAATATAATTAGTGCAAGACCTAATAAAAAAAGCTTAATGTCTTGTATTAGTTTGAAATTCAACTCTTTCCCCCCTTAACAGACGCCTAGCAAGCGTCCCTACATGCAGTGCGTGTTCCCCTTTCTAATTATTGTAAGTGTGTATTATTTTATAATACTATAAATATATTGGTATTGTCGAGTAATTTTAAGTATTCAACAAAAAAAACCTAAAAACCATACTCACCTATAAATGCTAAATCTATTTTTACTTCATGACGTATCATTTCTAGCGTTGATTTTTCATCTATAGCTACTAAATAATACTTATTTTCATTAGTATATTTTTGATTTTTAAAACTAAAATTTAGTCTAAATATCATTTTTTCATTTTCTTTTTTATCTGCTATATAAATATTATCGTTAGATATTTTTTCTCCGCTCCCATTAACAAAATATATTTTATAGCTAGTTTCCTTATTTAGATCTGTAACAGGTTCACTTTGTATAAAATCAACATTCAAATTTAAATTTGTAACTTTTTTTAGTATGCTCACCATAGCGATAGTAACATTTTTTGTTTCTGTGTGATACCTATTAGTTTTAACTTCAATTACAGGTATAATCATTTCTTGAAGTGATGCACCCCCATGCACATAATTACTACCACCACCCGCTATACTAAATATATCACTTCCTATTGGAAAACATACTTTTTTATCATCTTTCGCTCTAAATATTACATTAAGAGGTATATTATAAGTTCCTTCTATTGCCAAGTCTTTTTCTGATACTATATATCGTTTGCCTTTAAAACTATTTTTTGGTGCGGTTATTTTATCGCTAACAGTAAGTTTGTCCCTTTTATAAATAAATCCGTGGTCGGCTGTGACAATAAATCTATTGTTGTTTGCACTTGATAAACGTTTTATCATTGTATGAATTTCTGTAATTGCTTCTTCACATGCCACAAAAACTTCATTTTCTGTAACAAGTTTATCGCCTCTTGCATCTATTTGGTCGTGATAAATATAAATCACTTCTTGTCCTTTTGTAAGTTCTTTCGCTTCTTTTGTAGTTTTTATATCATCAAATCTTATTGCCCTACTATTTTGATTGTGATATCTCAAAACTTCTTCTCGTGATTTTAGATCCTCTCTTTTTTTGCCATCAACTAAAATCTCGAATTTCTCGTTCATTTCAAGAGTCGTATGTGGCAACAGTGCCGACATACCGAGCCTAGTGTAAGATGGCAACATACTTTGCATAGGATAAATTTTTACGTACTCACACTTTTCATCAGATTGCAGTTTCTCAAATAGCTCCTTACCAACTTCATAACGTAGTGCATCTGAAATAATTACTACTACTCTTTCTTTTACAGCTCTAACATACTGGTTGTAAAAACTTAGTTGTCTATCTGACATTTCTGGGTTTTTGCTAAGTGCATTACTCCATGCAACAGCAAGAGGATTCAAAAACCTATTAGTATAAATATTTTCTACTAACTCTACCAAGTTCTCATATATTTCATTACTTTCTAACTTGTCATAATAGGTATAAAACAACCTATATTGTTGGTCTATTATATAATCAGTTTTTATATAACTTTTATAAATTTCTGCAAGTTTCTGTTTTGGGCTAAATTTAGAACAAGCTATAATATAATAAGCATTTTCTAGCAAGTCATAGTGAATCGTCGTTTTTTGCCTAAAGTGTAGCTTTCTTCTATGGCTACAAATGTTAGGAATTGTATGCCCTGCTATAGTTGCTCCCAAATCCTCATTTATCAACCTATCAATTATCCAGCTAATAATCTTTTTGTCCACTGCAATAAATATTTCAATATTAATTAATGAATTTATGCCAAATTCTCGGAGGGTATTTTCGATATTTAAGTCGTCATAAACCATATTGGATAGTTTAGCAAAATTATTTGTATACACCGTGCTATTTCTAATGCTATCAACAAACGCTACCACATTACCTGCTTTATTCGACTTATAATTTAATAAAGATTGTGGCAAATCCTGTTGCACAACTTTGTCCATATAAGTTACAAATAAAGTGTATACAAGCACTGGCAAATTTTCATTATTAATTCGCTCGCCAAATAATTCTGTGCACATTAGCCAGAACGCCTCTGTTATGTTGTATTTATTAAACTCGTCCAAATATTTGTTATCTACCAAATCGTTATTGATAACCACTCTTAACACTTCTTCAAATGATGCATTTTTCACTTTACAAATAACACTCATTATTCCTAATTCTATTGTCTGCTTAGTAAAGTTATCTATTTCTAGGTCATAAAATTTTTGTGTTCTATCTTTAGCACCAAAAAATTTGATATACCGTGCTATCACCTGTTTGTACTCTTCACCTATGCCTAGGTCAACAGCAATTAGTGATGCTCTATCAGCAAAAAATTCTTTTGAATACCTGATAGTGTCTGCCAAGTGGTTTTCTATAAGGGTAGGCTTTGGAAATGGTGCGTATATCAAATAATTGTTGGTGGTGTCTTGTTTTTCTAGTAAATATTTGGTTGCAAATTGATTGCTATGTTCTAAATGATGTATCTTTGCATTTGTTAAGTTGATAGTATCTATATCAGCCGAAAATTCTGCTTTATCATCATACCAAAAAACTAATTTTCTATGTCCGTTTGGTTTAAACTCATCGTTTAGTTTGCTTTCTATCTGGTGTAAATTTAATTCTGCCATTATTTATTACCTCAATTCAAATGAACCAAATAGTCCATCATCTTGCCTTTCCATCTTAATAGGGGTATGCCTAAAGCTTAGTTTCTTATAAGAAAATTTACAGTTAAAGTTAATTCACTTTTACCCGTTGATTCTTTCTCATGTAATACATAGATATTTTCATAGGGCAAAAAATATCCTTCTACAAGTAGCTTATCTAGTGCATATTGCACCTTATAATCATACATTTTCTTCCTCCTCAAAAGCGTATACTTCTTCCATTACAGCTGTAAGAGCATTATTAAAAGTTGGAACTACAAACCCATAATCTCCACTTTCTAACTTTTCTATATTGGTTGTATTCGCTTCATTTGTAAACTGATATAGTTGGATATCGCTAGTCTTTAGTAGATCTTTTTCTGTATAACCGTACTGTTGCATAAGTTGTTGTTTACTTTTATTGTTTGTTAGTTTAATCATGTTGTTGATATGTTGTAAAATTATTTCGTTGTGAGTAGTAATCCAAATAGGTATTCCACTATTCATTAGGCGTATTATTAGCATAGCCATCTTTTGTTGAAGTGCAGGATGCAAGTGTGCCTCTGGCTCTTCAATTATTAATGTTTTAAAAGCAATATCAGATTTCAAAGTTAATAAAATAGGCGACACTTCTGCTACAACTGAAGAAGTTACATAAAGAGGTATTTCTTTATCTACTCCATTTGGAACAAACTCTATTACAGGAGCATACTCATTTTTTGCACTTAATGTACCATTTAACATTTCTTGTTCTATAAAATTTATTATGTCCGTATATTTGTTATCATCATCTTGACTTTCAAACTGTGCTATTAGACTTAAAAAATCTACATAAGGTGCTGCTAAAATAGCTTTTCTTTTTTCGCTCATAGGAGAAAAATTATTTCTAATAGAACTATCTAGTAGCTGTGAATATGTTAACATAAAGCCTGTTCTTGATGCAGGAAAATAAATAGGCTCACCTTGTCGCAAACTAACAGGTGCTCTATTCAACGATGCTGTTAATTCCCAACCGATTATATTCCAACAAATTATACTGTTAATCGCATAGTAATTTTGCTCTGAAAACAGTTTATCATTTACAAATAGTATATTATTTTTTCCAGCCTCTAATTCATTCTTATTTTTAATCCATTTTATACATATATCACTTGTGCAGTTATAATTTTGAATTTCAAGTTTCCCAATTGTCATATCAAAATTAAATATTTCATTAACTAACCCCTTTTTATTGTCCTCCAACAATTCATTAAACCAATTAACATAAAGTTGCATTGCTTGCTTATCTATAACTACATCTTTATTAATAATGTTTTTTAGCCAAGTTTCACAAGAATTGTATGTCTCCGACTTTTGTCCTCCATAAAACATATTTGTCCCAAAAGTTAATATTCCCCACAACAAACTCATTATATAGCTCTTACCTGTGTTATTATCGCCTACAAAACACATCAAAGGCGATATTTCTATATCAGCCTCTTTCACTTTTCCAAAATCTTCTATGTGCAATGTCCATCTTCTATCCATTTGATACTCTCCTTATCATTAAATTTTTGCAAGTATAGCAACCGCCTTACCATCTGCACTAGTTTGTACCTTTTGATAGTTAACTTTTACACCGTCGTCTAAATCTATCCCAACACGAGCCAACGCCAAATATGCTATTTTCTCATCATATTCTTTAGCTTCTTTTAGTTGCTTTGACAATTTTTCTAGTCGTTTTTGGGACTTTGCCACTTCAAACTTGGCGTCTATATTTTCTTGCATGCGTTCAATCTCACTATAATAAACTTTCTGTAGTTGGTGCAAATAATCTACACGAACTCTACCCGTCGTGTCTTGGTTATATCTATGCATATACACTAACACCTTAAAACCGTCCATCTTTCCACTGTCGTATAGCCAATATATAGGGCGTTTTTGATACATTTTTACGTGGTCTTTATAAAAGTCTTTAAGAAAGTATCTTCTGATTTTTTCTTTTGCTAAACCTCCCCCACTTAACACACTTGCAATAAATTCTAAGTTTTCTTGAAGTGTGTCCTCGCCATACACCACTTTTATAAACTCTATAAATCGGCTTGTTATGTCGTCTGTAACATAGTCGTCATCTGTTATTAGAAGTATGTTATCTTGAACTGGCTTAAAAGTGTTGTATTTATCTGGGTCAAAATCACCCCCTGCATACACAAGCCCGTCTTCATCAAGCGAGTATCTACCGAACATGCAACCTACGCTATAAGATATTAATGATTTTATCTCTCGGACTAGGTCGGCCTTTCGGACTGTCACATCTTTGTCGTCAACGTCTGGTGTTAGCTCGTCTTGCAATCCGTATATTTCTATAAAAATTTTGTTTAGTTGCTCCTCATTTGCTTTTAGCGTGTCAAAACGGTTGTTGCACTCTGTTTCCCACTGGTTATATTTATCTGAAATTAGTCTACTCATAGTTTCTCCTTAATTTTATTATCTATTTCTTGGCATACCCCAACAAAATTATCCCATATCTCTTTGTTTGTAAATCTCATCACTTCTA
>MDSP01000072.1_pt1 | contig 22457 bp, 22 predicted proteins | sample 1005811 | NCBI WGS metagenome assembly MDSP01 (sample SAMN05526596, study PRJNA338239) | gut metagenome | isolation source: stomach gut content | host: Naso elegans | place: Saudi Arabia: Red Sea | collected 2011-04
CAGTTGCAGGTCTGGAATCATCTTTCAGTGATCCCAACTCACTTTCGCACTGCGAAGTTTTCAGTTTGCATCTCTAAATCTGAGGAAATAGAAGGTCTTTCACTGTACACTGTATATGTGACCAATAAAGTACCTTTACCTTAACTGTATAAAAACAGTATTCATGATATGGACTCATAACTCACTGAACATTTTACTTCAAAAAGGATGTTTACACATGTGGCCAGCTGGGGGAGGTGAGAAAGCGAGCACCCAGACTGCACTGAGAACTGGATTGGACTGAATTGTGAATAACCTGCACTGAAACTATACACACTGTCATACCCACAGACTAGTTTATTGACAGTGGTAAGAGTGTCCATTGAAACTTTACTTCATATTCCTTTTTTTTTTCAAATTATAGCAAAGCACTTATCCCATTGAATTATTTCAATTTTCCACTTGTGTGTTTCTTTGTGTATTTATGTTTTAGGCCATAATAGTTATAATATCCTTGAAAACCTCTTCACACTGTGCATACACTTCGTGTGCGCAGTGTGTATGTGTTTATATTATACAATACTTGTGAACCAGTGACAAAAAAAAAAAAAAACTGCATACATTTTATTATTATACACAAGCTTCTGTATGTGTCCACTGCCAATTGTAGTTGCTACTCATACAAAAAAAAAAAAAACATTTTTCTTATGAAAATGGAATATCATATAGAGAAAATTAATGCAGAATACATATCATATGGAACTTAATTAACATGATTATATGCATTAAAACATCTGTGCACACATTTGCACATTTAAATAGTACAATTAAATAAGTGAGTATTTTTTAAAGTATATGTTTCACTTCAGAGAGCATTAACTACAGAAAAGAAACAACTGCTTAGAATGTCACTGTCAAATGTTAGTGAAAACAGCATTTTCTTCCATTTGGTCCACAATCTACCTCTGAAAAAATATCAAAACAATGTAAGAATAATTCTCTCTATACAGCTAGATTTTCGGGATACAATAAGACCAAAACTGGAATTGCAGCATGCAGGCAATATAATAAAAATCATGAAAGGGACATAACTTCAATTTTGAGGAGCATTTAATTGGTGACATTGCGTTGCAGAAAACTAATTGTTCATTACCTAATGAAACAATTGAAGCTTGCAAAGAAAGTCATGCTATTTTGTTAGGAGCAGTAGGAGGTGCAGTTGGTACAGACCGTTGGAAAGATCACCCAACAGGGGATAGACCTGAAAAAGGGTTGCTTAGAATTCGTGAACAGTTAGGGCTATATTGCAACTTGAGACCAGCAATTTTATATCCTCAATTAAAAAGTGCTTCACCACTTAGAGCAGATTTGGTAAAAGATGGACTTGATATTATTATTGTACGAGAGTTAACAAGTGGTATTTATTTTGGAAAAAAATCTCGTGTTAATGGAGATTGTGATGAAACTACTTTTGCAACTGATGAACTTTACTACAATAAAAAGGAAATAACTCGTATATTAGAAGACGGATTTAATGTGGCGATGAAGAGAAATAAGTACGTTACAATCGTTGATAAAGCTAATGTTTTGGAAACTTCAAAGTTGTGGAGAGAAATAGCAGAGGAGGTAGCAAATAAATTTCCAGAAATTACTTATAAATTTATGTATGTTGACAATGCTGCCATGCAATTGATCGTAAATCCAACCCAATTTGATGTAATAATTACTACAAATATGTTTGGAGATATTTTATCTGATGAGGCTAGTGTTTTAACTGGTTCGATTGGTATGCTACCTTCGGCAAGCCTTGGAAATACAACACTTGGGTTATATGAACCAAGTCATGGAAGCGCTCCAGATATAGCAGGTTGTGATATTGCAAATCCTTTAGCAACAATTTTATCTGTAGCTATGATGTTGCGCCATTCTCTAAATTTGGAGGCTGAAGCAAAATCTATAGAAAATGCTGTAGGAGCTGTTTTGGATTGTAACTATCGCACAAAAGATATCTTTGAAGAAGGAAAAATTTTGGTAGGAACTAACGAAATGTCAAATCTTGTTATAAAAGAGTTAAAATAAGGCTATACTCTTAGATAGCAAATAAGGAACGATTAATTTTTAAGGAAAGAGAGTATGTTTTACGCCTTAAGATTTATGAGTTATAGGTGAATTTTTATTAATAAGAATACTATAGCTCTTTTAATAATAAAGTATAGATAGTCTAAAAATTTTTGATATATAAGGAGCAAATTATGAGTGAACAAATTATTTATTTAAATGGAGAATACGTACCAAAAAGCCAAGCAACAGTTTCAGTTTTTGATCATGGTTTACTTTATGGAGATGGAGTTTTTGAAGGAATTCGTGCGTACAACGGTAGAATTTTTAAGTGTGATGAGCATGTTGACCGTCTGTTTGATGCTGCAAGAGTAATTATGCTTGAGATGCCTCTAACTAAAGATGAATTTAAAGAGGTGTTAGTTCAAACTTGTAAAAAGAATAATATTGTAGATGGGTATATCAGACTTGTAGTAACTCGTGGGACTGGAGATTTGGGAATTAGCCCTACAAAATGTCCAAAACCTACTGTTTTTTGCATTGCAGGAACAATTAATATTTATCCACCTGAAATGTATGAAACAGGTATGCCAATTATTACAGCTGCCCAAAGAAGAAATAAGGCAACAATTGTTGATCCTCAAATTAAATCTCTTAACTATTTAAATAATATTTTGGCAAAAATCGAGGCAAATCAAGCAGGAGTTCCAGAAGCATTAATGTTAAATCATGATGGAATTGTGGCAGAATGTACTGGTGACAATGTTTTTGTTATCAAAAAAGGTATCATTTATACACCTCCAATTCATGTTGGTATTTTGGACGGAATTACTAGAAATACAGTGATTGAGCTTGCTCGTGAGATGGGGTATACAGTTATTGAAAGAGAATTTACTTTGTTCAATGTTTATACTGCTGATGAACTTTTCTTGACTGGAACAGCTGCCGAAGTTATCGCTGTAACAAGCGTTGATGAGCGCATTATTAATGATGGAACTGTTGGCCCAATTACTCAAAAAATGTTAGTAGCATTCCAAAAATATGCTCGTGAAAATGGATTGCAAATATGAGAAGTAACGCTGTAAAACAAGGACTCGCAAAAGCACCTCATCGCTCTTTATTCAAGGGCATGGGGTATATTGATGAAGAGATTGCTAAACCCTTAATTGGGATTGTGAGTGCCAAAAGTGAAATTGTACCTGGGCATATGTTTTTGGATAAAATAACTGAGGCTGTAAAAACTGGTGTAAGAATTGCAGGGGGTACACCTATTGAAATTCCTGCAATTGGAGTGTGTGATGGGATTGCAATGGGGCATGAAGGTATGAGATATTCATTAGTAACTAGGGAGCTTATCGCTGATTCTATTGAGTGTATGGCGATGGCGCACAGTTTTGATGCTTTAGTTTTAGTGCCAAATTGTGACAAAATCGTTCCGGGAATGATTATGGGAGCTGCTAGGTTGAATTTACCAACAACTTTGGTTAGTGGTGGCCCTATGCTTGCAGGCAAAATTGGAGATAAAAACGTGAGTTTATCACTGATTTTTGAGGCTGTTGGTAAGGTGCAATCTGGTGAAATGACTGAAGAAGAGCTTTTGGAATATGAAGAAAAAACTTGTCCTAGTTGTGGCTCATGCTCTGGAATGTTTACGGCTAATAGTATGAATTGTATGAGTGAAGTTTTGGGAATTGCGCTTCCGAATAATGGGGCTATTCCAGCAGTTTATTCAGAACGCATAAGATTGGCTAAATATACAGGAATGGCAATTATGAAAATGTTTGAAGAAAATATTTGTATTAGAGATATTTTAACAGAACAGGCGTTTTATAATGCGTTAACTGTAGATATGGCTTTGGGTTGTAGCACAAATACGATGTTACATTTGCCAGCTATTGCACACGAAGCAGGAGTTACTATAAATCTTGAATTAGCTAACAAAATCAGTGAGAAAACACCGAATTTATGTAAACTTGCTCCTGCTGGGCCTCATCATATGGAGGATTTATATTTGGCAGGGGGTGTACCTGTAGTAATGAAAGAGTTAACACATAAAAATTTATTGCATACTGATTTACTTACAATTACGGGGCAAACGATAGCTAAAAACTTGGAATTAATTGTGAATAAAAATACACAAGTAATTCGCCCTATAGATAATCCATATAGCACAACTGGAGGAATTGCCGTTTTAAAAGGAAATTTAGCACCTGATGGTTGTGTTGTAAAACGTTCTGCTGTGGCTGAAGAAATGCTTGTACACACTGGAAATGCTAAAGTTTTTGATTGTGAAGAAGAAGCCAGTGAAGCCATTTTAAATGGAAAAATTGAAAAAGGTGATGTGTTAGTAATAAGGTATGAAGGACCTAAAGGTGGGCCTGGAATGCGAGAAATGTTATCACCAACGGCCACCCTTGCAGGAATGGGGTTAGATAAAGATGTGGCTCTAATTACAGATGGAAGGTTTTCGGGTGCAACTCGTGGAGCATCAATTGGACACGTTTCACCAGAAGCGGCAGAAGGTGGACTCATTGCTTTTGTAGAAAATGGAGACCAAATTTCAATTAATATGCACAAATGTAAAATTGAACTTCTTGTCGATAAAATGGAAATTGAAAAACGCAAAATAGGCTGGCAACCTAAAGAGCCAAAAGTAAAAAATGGTTATCTTACAAGGTATTCTAAGCTAGTATCTTCAGCGAGTACAGGTGCAGTATTTAAAATATAGATTGTGGTTTAAGTTTTTAGCCAAGAAATATAGTGAGGAAGTGAAAATTTATGCAGTATAATGGAGCGAAAATTTTAATGGAATGTTTGTTGGAACAGGGGGTAGACACAGTTTTTGGTTATCCTGGAGGAGCAGTATTAAATATTTATGATGAATTGTATCATTATCAAGATAAAATTACTCATATTTTAACTGCCCATGAACAAGGAGCATCTCATGCAGCCGATGGTTATGCACGTGCTACAGGAAAGGTTGGAGTGTGTATCTCAACTTCAGGGCCTGGAGCTACAAACTTAGTAACTGGAATTGCTACGGCGTATATGGACTCTGTTCCGATGGTTGCAATTACTGGAAATGTTGGGACTGCACTTCTTGGAAAAGATAGTTTTCAAGAGATTGATATTTTGAGTGTAACTATGCCAATTACAAAGCACAATTATATTGTAAAAGATGTTAATAAACTTGCCGATGTAATTAGAGAAGCATTTTTTATTGCTCAATCTGGAAGACCTGGCCCAGTTTTGATTGATATTCCAAAGGATATTACTGTTAATCAGGCTGATTATGAAGTACAAATTCCAAAAGTAATTGAGTGTGAAAATTTGATTGATGATACAAATTTAGAGACTGTAAAAAATCTGATTATTGAAAGTCAACAGCCGTTTATTTTTGCTGGAGGAGGAATTATTTCTAGTGGTGCAAGCAATCAATTATTAGAATTTGCACAATTAATTGATGCTCCTGTTGCAAATTCGTTGATGGGTACAGGCTGTTTTTCTCATAAACACAAGCTTTCTACGGGGCTTATGGGTATGCATGGAAGTGTTGCTTCTAATGAGTGTTGCTTGAACTGTGATTTATTAATTGTTATAGGAGCAAGATTTAGCGATAGAGTAACAAGTAGTATTGCTCAATTTGCACCTAAGGCTAAAATTATTCATATTGATATAGATGCAGCTGAAATTGGAAAGAATGTTAAAGTTTTTGAAAGCATAGTTGGTGATGCAAAAATTATTTTGTCAAAGTTAATTGCACAGCTACCTCAAAAAACTAATGATGAATGGATTAAGCAAGTTGTAGAGTGGAAGAAAATTACTCCTCCTAAATCTAAACATGGCGATAAAATTCCACCTCAAGACATAATGGAAACTATAGAAAAATTGTCAAATGGTGAAGCAATTATTACTACTGAAGTTGGTCAACACCAAATTTGGGCAGCCCAATATTTTAATTACACACACCCTAGAACTTTTATTTCTTCTGGTGGCCTTGGTACTATGGGCTTTGGAACAGGAGCAAGCATAGGCGCACAAATTGGCGAACAAAATAAACCAGTTGTTCATATTGCTGGTGACGGGTCTTTTCGTATGAATTGTAACGAACTTGCAACGATTGCATATTATAACATACCAGTAATTATTATACTTATGGATAACGAAGTGCTGGGAATGGTGCGTCAGTGGCAAACAACTTTTTATGGAAAGAGATATTCTCATACAACTTTAAATCGTGGTCCGAATTTTGTAAAATTAGCAGAAGCCTATGATATTAAGGCGTATGATGTATCCAAAATAGAAGATTTTGAAAAAGCTTTTGAGGAGGCACTTTTAATGAAGCAACCAGTATTTATTCATGCTAGGTTAAACCCTGATGAAAGAGTATTACCAATGGTTGCACCAAATGCTTCTTATAAAGAAATGATAATAGAATAAGGCTATAATTTTGTAACAAAACTAGCCTAAAAACATATACTATTATTATATTTAAAATACAGTTTAATAATGAGGTAGGGTGTAATTTGCCAATAGAACTTAACGAAAGATTGCCCTACTTATTGCCCAAAGTAGAAGTTATGGAAAAGACCTAGTTTTCATGATTTAATTTAACTCTGATTATATGGCTACCTCATTTTCAATATATATATTAAAAATCCTATGTTGTTATATATATAATTTATGAACAATAATTATGACAACAATTTTAAAAAAGCAAAGTCATTTTTGTAGAAGTGGCTTTGCTTTTTTGCGTACAACAATATTTTATGAGGATTTCAGCGTATTTCCAAAAAACTCAAATCCAAAAATCGTGAAGATGGTACTTTTTTGTCATATGGAAATGTTTTAGCCATAACTATATCCCTAATCCTATAATAAAATTCCAAAAAGTTAGCCATACTAAAATTAAAAAGGGTGATGGTGTGTGAAGGAACTTTTTGAAATGTCATGGAGAAGCCTACTTTCTATTGTATCATTGTTTATTGTAACAAAAATAGTGGGCCGTAAAGAATTATCTCAAATGACTATTTTTGATTACATTACAGGAATTTGTATTGGCTCAATTGCTGCCCAACTAGCCGTAGAGGTTGATGACCCGTGGCATGAATGTTTATTAGTAATGGGGATTTTTGGAGGAGTTCACTATTTAATTAATTTAGTAACTTTAAAAAGTTTGTTTGCTAGAAAATTTATAGATGGGTGTCCTATTGTTTTGATGCAGGACGGCAAAATTAGTGCCAAAAATTTGCGACGGTCTAAGTGTGATGTAAATATGTTTTTGGAGGCTTGTAGGTTGGAAGGGTACTATGATTTAGCTAACATTCATGTTGCTATAATGGAAAGTAGTGGAAAAATTAGTTTTTTATCAACTGAGGAAGCTAACCAAAATAAAACTTTAGTTGCCAATGTAGTTATTGATGGTCATATTATGAAAAATAATTTGAAGGCTATTAAAAAAGATGAACAGTGGCTACTAAAAAAGATGCAACTACAAACAGTCCATGATGTAAAAGGAATGTTACTCGTTACTTGTGATGCTAAGGAGCAAATTGTAATTTATAATAAGAATGAAAAAGATATTGACATTACTCATTGTTTGGAATAAAACTAAAGCACTTAGGACTTTCCCCAAGTGCTTTTTGTTATTGTTCTGATTTCTTCTAAATAAGTTTCTGAAATCAAATGAAGTATTTGAGTTATGATGTGCTGTAATGACAAATGTTTTATCAGTTTCAACAGTTGCAGATTTTGTAGCAATTAAATTTTTACCAGTCCCTTTGATACCTGTAATGTGGTCTTCGTTTGTAGGGTCAAATCCTGTACCAATTGTTGTAAAATATGCCTTAAAATTTTGGTATTGCGTGTTGTATCCCAAAGTGTTAAGTGCGTTTTGCACAAATTCAAGAGCTTGTGTTTCTCCAAGGGGTATCAATAACTCTAGGTGATGATACAATTTCCAAAATATTATTTTCAATGTTTGATACATCAGCAAAAACTGAGATAGCACTTGTTCCATCAAAGGCAATAGTTTCAGTTGATTTGTATCCTGCGAAAGATAAAACTAAACCTATCCCTCCAATTAGAAGTAATTTTTTGAGTTTCATTATGAAACCTCCTTAATTTAAATATTGTATATGGATTATTGCCATAAAAATTATAGTCTAAACACTTTTTGTAAAAAATTTTTACATAAAAAAACCTTCCTTATTATGTAATAAGAAAGGTTTTTTTTATTTATTGTGGAAAAGGCGTTTTTGAAAGTTGTACAGTAATATCAACATTATCTGTTAAGCTACCAATTGTATAAAATGTATTCTCCTCAAGAATATACGATTTTGTAAGTGAATCTCCTCTGAACATAGGTATTTCCTCAATCAATTGATTATGAGAACTCCTTAAAAATACAGATTGATTACCCCATTCTTCTTCAAGATTAATAATTGTAAGTTGTGCATATGGATATTCACTAGGTTGATGCCAACTAATTACTTCATCAGAAAATAAAAATGGTGTAGTGTCAATTGTAATAATTGGGTCTGATATTAAAGATTGTGGTTTAGCTTCAAAAATTTCAACGCTTGCCAAAGCATTGCGAGTGCCATCTGGTGTTGTAGAATGAATTTCATATATAGCATTATCATCTAATTGATAAGTTTTTGAAAAATTATCATTAGGTTGAATTTTAAATTTATCAATCACAACATTATTTGTATCTTTTATATAGATTGCAATTGGTTGATAATCATTGTTTTCAATATGAACTGTAGCATAATTAAACTCTGTTGGTTGTAGCCATTGAGTCTGCATATTTTCAAGTGGAGTTGGCTCTAAAATGGTAGGTAACATAGTTAAATCAACCTCTTCATATTTGCCAGCTTCAACCCTAATACTTGCATTATACAAACCGTTTGAAGAAGTTGCTTGTACTTTATAATTAGAATTTGGGGTAGTGGGATATATTTTTTCAATCTTATCATTATTAACGTCTAATACAAAAGTATCTACAACGATATCATTATCAGTAATAGTTAATGTAAGTGGTTTAGTAGGACTTCTATTGTCAGCATAGATTGTAATAAAATCAAATCCTTCTAGGTGTTCCCAAGAAATAATTTCATTAGTAAGACTAGCCCCCTGTATAATTGGTTTGGAATTTAATAGAGATGTAATAGGAGCATTTTCTTTAGCATTAGTGTAAATAGCATTTGAATGATAGCTAGCAAAAGATAAAAGTAGACTTACTCCTCCTACTAAAAATGATTTTTTATTTATCATATAATTTCTCCTGTATTAATTATATATTGCCTTCCTTATTATGTAATAAGAAAGGCAAATGGGAAAGGGTTACTTCTTAAAGTGGGTCTGTGCCTATTCTTACACTAGCCGTAGCATTTTTTACACCACTAGGTGTAGTAGAACTAATAGCATAGTCATTTCTACTACTAGTAGTCAGATCACTATAAGTTTTTGTAGCCGTCTTACCAGCTGCAACAGTAAATGTATCAAAAGTTTTACCGTTATTATCTTTTAGGTATATTGTAATTGGTTCTGAACCTTTTAGGTTGTCAATATAAACTCGTGCATAAGTATAACCAGGAGTTTGTTCCCAAGTCGTATCTGAACTTCCAAGAGAAACGTTACTTAATTTTAAAATGTCTGCTATTGTAGCAATCCCATAGTCATCTGTTACTACAACTTCCTCTGTTACATTGTTTGGTGTGCTAATTGGCATAGCAATTAGGCTGATGTTACTAACAACTAAACCTAATGCCATAAGTGAAAATAATTTTTTCATTTCTGTTTTCTCCTTTGATTAATAAAAAATTAATATAATAAATATGTAATTAGATGCTAGGTATTGTTAGTTTATACAAAAATTACATTTGATGAACCGAGAGATAAGTTTTTCTCTGTGGTTATAATTACATTATACATATTTTTTAGGTGTGTGCGAACATCGGGCAAAAGTGGTAGATATTGAGACCAAAGTGGTAGTTGATGGAAAATTATGTAAAATAAAAAGATAAAAGGATAGATTATAAAAAATATCCCCTTATCTTTGATAAAAGTTATTATTGCATAGCTATTCCAGAAGTAGCCATTATATATCCAGAATTACCATTATCATCTGATACTTTATGCCAAAGAAAGCCGTCATTATAAACATAATTTTCAATGATTAGCGATAACTCTTCGCCTTGATTGTAAGTGGCAATAATTCTTCCATGTAAACCGTGCCACTCTCTAAGTGAAGCAGTTAGAGCGGTTACTTTAAAAGTTCCATTACAAATTGTAGAAATTTCATAATCTTCTGTTGTTTGGACTTGTGCTACTTCTTGAGATGGTGATAAGTCTTGTGCAAATGTTGTTGGAATACACATCATTAATGCTAATGTTGCTACTACAAACTTTTTCATAATATAAATCCTCCAAATTCAAATTTACTGCTTTAAGCAGATTTAAAATATAAATTTTTCTAAAGTAATTTAATTAAGTAATTTTCTGTTCCTTGATAGTTATAATTACATTATATATATTTTTTAGGGGTGTGCGAACATCGGGCAAAAGTGGTAGATATTGAGACAAAAATGGTAATTAGTGGTAAATTGTGTAAAATAAAAAGCCACCTTAATATATAAGGAAGCTTTTTAGAAAAAGATTATTCATTCCAAGATATAGAGCAATCACTTACTTGTATAAATGCAGATGATAAGTTAGTTGCATACACTTTACTTAAAGAGTCGTTTGTTTGATAAATATCAACTGAAGGATTTTGTTCTTTAGTTTCATCTGAAGTACCATTAGTTAAGCCAATTCTTAGCAATCCTGTAGTATTAGTGTTAAATTTAACTGTCACTGTAGACCCAGCTGGGATAGAAAACCCTTGATTATTTGTAGTAGGATACCAAGCTAGTGTAGTTGATGGCTCTAATGCAACCGAAGAAATACCAGAGGCATGACCTTCTACTTGCTCAGTCAGACTACCACTCTCAAGAATTACACCATAGTAATCTACAATATCATAACCAATTTCATCTAAAGTGTAAGAAATTACTTCACCTGTTTCAGTTGTAAAATGAATACCTTCTGGTAGTTCATCAGTTTGACGTTCAAAAGCTCTTTGGATTACTTCTGCATATTCTTGATTAACAATGCCTTCGATAGGGCTTGTTTCAGTGTTTTCATTAAGAATGCTAAGTTGACTTTCTGTATGATTTAAAGTAGAACCCATTTCAAGTTGAGCAATTGTTGGTAATGCCATACTTGCAATTATAACAGAGCCTGTTAGAGCAAGTAATGTACTTTTAAATTTTTTCATTTCTTTTTCTCCTTTGATAAATAAAAAATTAATATGTAATTAGATGCTAGGTGTTTCTAGCTTTTACTAAAATTACATTTGATGAACTAAGAAATAGCTATAATTACATTATACATATTTTTTTATAGATGTCCATAATTAAACGGGAAATTATGCAAAATAATACCCCCCTCAATATATAAGGGAGGCTGTTATTAATATGGAATTATTACAGAAACACAAAACATAGTTTCGGTATAGTCAAACACAATTGAGCCATCAAGCTTTTTAACAGTATTAAGCACACTTTTTAGGCCAATTCCATGTTCCTTTTTATTTTCTTTAGTAGTTTGAAATACACCATTTTTAGTAATCAGATTATTATTGTGGGAGTTATTTATTATAATAAGTAAATTATTTAGTTTAGATTTAATTTTAATATCTAGTATTTTTTCGGTAGAATTTTCGCAAGCAATAATTGAATTATCTAGTAAATTCCCTATAATGGTTGTTAAATCATAGGCAGAAATATTTAATTTTGTTGGCACTACAATATCTAAAGTTAAATTTATATTACTCATTTTTAATTGTTGAAACTTAAAATTTATTATACTATCAATAGCCACATTTTGAGAATTTGAAAATACTTCGATGTCTAATTTACCCAAAGTTTCCATAATATAATTTTCAAATTGAGCAGAGTCATTATTTTGATAAAGATTAGATAACGTTATTAGGTGATTTTTAAAATCGTGTTTTAAAATATTTACGGCTTCTGTTGATTGATTAATTACATTAATTTCGTGATATAGAGCTTCTGTTTGTTGATTAAGCAATTTATTTTCAGTTTCTAAAATGATAGTGTTATATATTTTTTTATCCGAAACAATCATAGTCATATTTATTAAAATTAATATAAGTCCACTAAATACTATTTGATTAATATTTACAATAGGCGCGTGTAGTTGTAAGATGAATAAATATAACGTTCCAAATAACACTAATAAATACATAAAGTAATGTGATTTTGGGATATTATAACCTTTTTCGGTAACGTCTTTATATCTATTAATTATATAGCCAATAATTAATATTGAAATAAAGATTAAATTTACGAGAAGCATTATAATTGGTAGTGTTGCTATAAACATTATCCCAAGTAGTGTACCAAAATATATTATATAAATTATACCCTTTAATTTTTTGTTATAATCATTTTTATCAAAAAACATTTCTAATAATTTATATAAAGTCCCAATGTAAATTGCGTTTATAAATATATAAAATAGATCAAAGCTTTTCATGAAGAATTTCTCTCGGTATGAAGAAGCATTTGACGCAAAATTTGGAGTTGCCTTCTACTCACTGGAATTGTTGTATTATCAACCATAGTTAAGTTATCAGGTTGGAGAGAGATTATTTTTTCAAAATTTATCAAAAATGAGCCATGTGGCTTAACAAAAGTTTCGGGTAATTTTTTTTGGATAGATGATAGACTTTCATTAAAATAATCTGCTCCTTTTGTAGTTTTAACACAAATTTTTTTACCATCTTTTTCAAAATATAAAATTTCGTTTACAGGAATTTTTGTAACAGTATAATCTTTTTTGTATACAAAATAAGTAATTTCCATATTTAATTTGATATATAAATCCAAACATTTATTAACTTTGGGTGCAAAAATTGGTTTTTTGATAAAATTAAAGGGTTGCAAATCAAATAGTTGAGGCTCATAACCAGTTGCTGCTGTTATAAACACTATTTTAATTAGATGGTTGTCTAATTTATCACGAAGTATACCCCCAACTTCGATGCCAGACATTGTCCCAAGTTCTATATCAAGAAATAATAAATCTATATGATGATCGTTTTTGATATGATTTACTAGTGCTTCCCCACTATAAAAAACACTGATGTCAAAAGGAATGCTAGTACGTTTTTCATACTCCAAAATTATTTTTTCTATATGAGTACAAATGGAATTGTTGTCATCACATATTGCTATGTTTATCATAAAACCCTCCTTATATTTAATTGCTTGTACATAATTATAAACTATATCAACAATAATTCAACCCTAATGATTAAAAAATGTTTACATTTGGGGTGGGGGATAAATTATATAAAAGTTATGTTATGATGGACAGGCACATATAATATTAAAGAGAAAGGGTGATTGATATTAAAACGACAGATATTAAAAAATTTATAAGGAAGAAACTGACTAAAAAAAATGTAATTATGCTATTTTCTGTAGCTGTGGCGTGTGTGATTTTGGCTTATATTTTGACATTAAGAACGATTACTCATGTACAAGTTGATGGTCAAAAGGCAGTGGTTACAATTAATTTTATGACTCCAATTAATCAAGAAAAGTTTGAGGAACATCTCAATGTAACCCCAGCATTTTCAGCACCTCACATGATTGAAACAAATATTTTTTGGATTAATGAAAATTCGGTTCAGCTAGTTTTTGAGGAATTTGGAGATATTGAAGGTCAGCAAGTTAGAGTTGAAATTAATAAAGCTCCTTCAACTTGGTTTGGGTTAAACAAAAGTTTAACTTTAGATTTTAATTTTAAAGCTCCAATAGAAATTGTAAATCCAAAACCAAATCCAGAAACTAAAATTGAGGAAGTTTTGATAGCTTCTGATAGCTCTTTTGAGATAGAATTTAACACTCCGATTATGGTTTCTGAGCTTCAAAAATACTTAGAATGTGACGCAGAATTTGCAATTACAGCACTGAATAATAATAAGTTGCTAAATAGTCATTCGGTTGAGAGTGCTACATACTTTAAATTAACTCCTATTACGCAACTTGAGAATGATAGAGATTATTTAATTACATTAAAGCGTGGAATGCATTCGGAGTCTGGGGTTATGTTAGATGAAGATGAGGAAATTTTGGTGAAGATTGCAAAAGAGCCACTAATTGCAAAAACTTCTCCTGCTCATGAGAGTAAGTGGATTGGGCTTTATCCGAAAATTACAATTTATTCTGATGAGCCTATGGTTGAGGCTGTTTTGTATGTAAATGATAAGGTTTATAAGGGTGAGTTAGAAAATGATTATCGAGCTGTAATATACTTTGATAAAGTTTTGGACGCTGATACACTTTATGAGGCTAAAGCACAAATTACAAGTCCTACAGGTGAGAAAAGTAGGTTGACTCCATTGACTTTTAGAACTGTGCCTATTAATGAAGATAGAATTTGGATAAATATTACGACTAGTGAAAATAGGGACGTTGTTAGGATTTATGAGGGTCAGAAGGTGATTAAGGAAATTGAGTCGGTTGTAACTGGAACTCAAAATGAGAAACCTAAAGGGACGTTTTATGTTCTTGAAAAGGGGGATAGTTTTTATGACCATTCTTTGGAACGTGGTGCAAATAGCTGGATTAAACTTTCGGAAGATATTGTAATTCATGGTGTTTGGCGTGATGAGGATTGGGAAATTACAACTATGCTTGATTGGGTTGTAAATGAGAATAAGGGGCATATTGTTGTTAGTGAGGAAGAAGCTGTTTGGATTTATGAAAATGTTCCTCTTGATAGTTTGGTTATAATTCACGAATAATATATTGGTTATTATCCCTTTATTAAGGAAGAAACTCGTAATTTTATTTATAAAACTCCTCTTTTTTGTGGGAGATATTACAAAGGTTAAAAAGTTGGTATAAAAAATTAAAGTCTGCCCATACTAAGGTTATACTACAAAGCAAAGGAGCAACTAATATGAAAAAAGCGATTGTTTTAACTTTAAGTTTAATAGGTGCAACATCATTTGTAGGCTGTGCTGCTGGGTATGACTCAACAACAGATGGCTACGGTTCTGGATACTATAACGATGGTTATGGTGGATACGGAGACGGCGGATACGGTGGATATGGTAACGATGGTTACTATGGATACGGAAACGGCAATTACGGAGACGGAACAGGATATAACCCTGGTCTAGGATATGGTAATGCTTATGGTGAAGGTGCTATTAACTATTAATCTTTTGCCAAAAAAAAACCTCTTAACTAACACATCAAATGTTAGTCAAGAGGTTTTTTTAATCTAGTGCAAATCTAAAAACTACTGGATTATGAGCAGAATATTCAAAGCCTAAGTCTAGTGTAGTTGTAGATATTATATCAACATTATCAGATACTAAAAATCCATCGACCACAGTTTCATAACTTTCTCCTTGTATATATGGAGTAGTTTTATCTCTAACTGTTGGAATTTCTGGGTTACCAACCCACTCATAATGCTTTAAATTAGCAAGAATGTTTGGCATAGCACTAAGCCACTCTGGGGCATCTTCTGGTAACGATTTTGGTGTATCAAATGCAAGAGGCAACAAATAGTTAAAGTCCCCTCCAACGATTACATAATTTCCTTTTTCGTATTCTTCTGTCAAAAAATTGGCAATAAATTGTAGTTGCTCATTTAATGTTGCTGTAGATGAACTATAATTTATTAGGTGAAGGTTAACTAAAACTAGCTCATCACCATCATCTGTAGGCATTCGTTTTACTAGCAATGCAGGGTCTGGAGATAGTATGTTTGAGTACCACTTATTATTGTTTGGCAAGGCAATTCGCACTGCTTCTTCAATGTGATATTTACTAAGCGATAATTGACCACTAGTAACCCTTCCAATCATTTCTCCAAAGGGGTAAGCCAACCATTTTATATTGATATTTGTAGAAAATACGCTATTAAAATTTGGTAAAATACGCTCTATCATAGTTGGTTGACTAGTTGAGTGACTACGAGTTGATTTTATATCTATTTCTTGAAGCATAATAATATCAGGAGAAGTGGATAATAATGCATCAAGACCACCAGATAAATTGTTAACAACCGTTGTATAATTATTAGCAACAGACCCAGAACCACCATACATAACATAATCATAATCTGGAGAGTATGCTCCAAATCCTGCATTATATGTAACGATAGTTAGGGGAGTATCTGATGGGAGTAGTTCTTCCATATTGTTATTTACTTCTAGTGTGACAACGTCCTCTATTTCGTAGTCAGTAAAAATCAAAAAAACGATATAGATTATTAACAATAAAGAAAGAATTAGGAGTATGCTTCCTATTATGCCAGCTATTTTGTTGAGTGTTTTTTCCACGCAAAGCCTCCTTAAAATATAGTAGTCTTTATGTCCTATTAATCTTATTAATAAGGAAGAAACTCGTAACTTTTCCATAAACGACATACAACTAGTATACGTAGTGGCGAAAAAACTGTCAACGCTTTTTGGGACTATATATTTACAATATATGCGTTATCGTGGTATTATTAAGGTGTCAATTACAGAAATGGAGGAAAATTTTATGTCATACAAACAAGAGTTTATAACATTTATGGTGCAATCAGGCGTTTTAACGTTTGGTGATTTTACGACTAAAAGTGGGAGAAAAACACCATATTTTGTAAATACAGGGAATTATAAAACTGGATATCAAGCATCAAAACTTGGAGAATTTTACGCAAAATGCATTACAGAAAATATTCAAGGAGAAGTGAACGCACTTTTTGGACCAGCCTATAAAGGAATTCCATTATCAGTAGCAACAGCAATTGCATTATCTAATAATCATGATAAAGATATTAATTATTGTTTTAATCGTAAAGAAGCTAAGGACCATGGAGAAGGTGGTACTATGGTTGGATACAATTTGCAAGATGGCGATAAAATTGTAATTGTTGAAGATGTAATTACGGCTGGAACTGCAATTAGAGAGTGTTTACCAGTGTTAAAAAATGCTGCAAATATTGAAATTGCTGGGCTTGTAATTTCTGTTGATAGAATGGAGAGAGGGCAATCTAATAAAACAGCTATCCAAGAAATTGACGAAGAATTTGGGATTAAAACTTTCCCAATTGTTACAGTTCGTGATATTATAGATACTTTGCACAACAAAGAAGTAAATGGAACAGTTTTAATTGATGACACTATGAAAGAAAAAATGGAAACATACCTTCAAACTTATTGCGTAAAATAAAATGGATAAGTTAGAACAAGAAATTTTGCATCACTATAATTCGTTTGTGAGAGATAATGCCACATATCGAATTGTACTACTTAAAAATATAAGTGGGAGCATTTTTAAAATTGATTATGTGTATCATTTTGAAGATATTGATGGTGAAGAGTCGGATAATTTTGGATATATTTATTATAAACCACTAGGAGCAAGATTTGGACAGCTGTATATGTTTAGAGATAAACCGTATAACCCAAAGAAACGAGTTGCTAAACCTCATTTTTCAGACCCAATTAAACTTTGGGCATGGATGATTTGGGATTTGCAGGACCAGCCAGTGCGTAAGAGGCGTAACCGAGCTGAATGGAGAATGGTTTTGGTAACAATAATATATATACTGCCAGTGATTATTGTTGTATCGTTTATAATTTTGATATCTATATTGCAACACAACATATCTATTGAGGAAGAGCCAGACCCTTTTCAAGAAGATACAGAAATTGAACTACACATAAAAACAGAAGAATGGTTAGATTATTTGGAAGAGGAAGATTATTTCTTTGAAGAAGATTATTCTATAGATGAAATTTACTATTATGAAGAAGAATTGATAACTGTAGAGCGACCACAATATTTTGACTAGTAAAAGCCCTTTGCCAATAAAATATGGTAGAGGGTTTAATTTTTGGAGGAAATTATGAAAAATTTAGAACGTGGTAATTTGGCTGAACAATCAGGTAATATTTTGGAGGCGTACAAATTTTATAAACTATCAGCAGAAGAGGGAAACAGTATTGCCCAATACAAACTTGGGGAATATTTTGCTTTTGGATTTGCTCATATAGATGAAATTTCAAAAGATGAAAGTAAGTCAGCTTTGTGGTATGAGAAATCAGCAATGCAAGGCCTAAAAGAAGCGCAGTATAAAATTGGATTATACTATCAAAAAGGAATTGGTGTTACAAAAAATTATGAGAAAGCTTATTTTTGGTTTAGAAAATCGGCTGAGCAAGATTATATGCATGCTCAATATGAGGTAGGAGAATGTTTTGCAAACGGTCAGGGTGTTGAGGAAAACATACAAGAAGCAGTGGATTGGTATGTTAGAGCTTCTTCGCTTGGTCATGCTTGGGCAAAAAATCAGTTGGCGATGTATAAAATTGGAAATTCTAGTGAAGACTCTACGTTAGAAGAAGCGTTTGAACTTTTGGTGGAGGCTGTGGCTAGTGAAAATGCACAAATTCAGTATAATTTAGCAGGCTGTTACTTAAAAGGAATTGGGACTGATGCAAATTATGGAGAGGCCTGTTATTTGTTTGATTTATCGGCTCAACAAGGAAATATGTACGCACAATATGAACTTGCGATGTGTTTTATGCTTGCAAAAGGTGTAGAAAAAGATGAGGAAGAAGCGCTACATTATCTTGAAAAATCTGCAACTCAAGGATTTGCTACAGCCCAATTTAAGCTTGGAGAATGGTATTATTATGGGATTATCGTAGATGAAAATTTTGATGAGGCTTTGCGTTGGCTAAATCTTGCCAAAGACCAAGGGTATTATAAGGCATTCAAAAAAGTTGATTTTCTTGAGGAAGAATTAAAGCGACAATTTGGCAGTGAATTTGAGGAAGAACCTGAAAAAGAGGTTATTTTGGAAAATTTGGAGGAGCAAACTTTTTCTTATGAAACAACAACAGATAATGAGCTAAAAAAGTTGGCAGATGATGGAGATGCAATGGCTCAAGGGGTGTTTGGCGTACGTTTGCAACAAAAAGGAGATTATGCAGATGCTCTTTATTATTTAAATTTAGGAGCAGAACAAGAAAATGAAGTTGCTTATTTTGGTTTGGCTGTTGCATATCAACATGGGCTTGGCGTAAAACGAGTAATAAGAACGGCTCATGGTTGGTACAAAAAATCTGTAGAAAAAGGGTATGTTAAGGCCTGCCACAATTTGGGGATATTTTATTTACAAAACAATTGTGCAAATACTCAAAATAAAGGGTTTGAACTTTTAAATTTGGCTCTTGCTAATAAAGAAGCAACTACTTATATAGAAATTGCATGGTGCTATAAGCTTGGGAAAGGAACTGGGCAGGATTACCGAAAATATGTTGATTATTTGACGATTGCAGCAAAAAAAGATTGTCCAAAAGCTCAATTTGAACTCGCAAATTATTATAGAGATGAAGATAACAAAGAAGAGGCACTAAAGTGGTATTTGAGACTTACACCTTCAGAAAATAATGAGGAATATATGAATTATATTATATCTCAATACGAAATTGGCAAAATATTAGAGTTTGATTTTAATACAATAATTAAGACAGAAAACCCATTGCCTTATTATCAAAATGCAGCTGATGAAGGATATTTTAAAGCTCAATATCGACTTGCAAAATGGAAAATTAACACGGACCATATGCCTTTTCCTGCCGAAATAAAAAGTTTATTTTTAAATTCAGCATTACAAGGGTATGCCCCTGCCCAAAATGCATTAGCTGAGTATTGTAAAGCTAATAATTTGGCAGATAATAAAGAGGTTTTTGGTTGGTACAAAAAATCATCTGAACAAAATTATGCTCCTGCACTAATGAATTTAGGACTGTGCTATAAATTTGGACTAGGAATTGAAGAAAGTAGCACTACAGCATTTTTATATCTTTCAAAATCAGCTGAACTTTTGGAAACTGCAAAAAGTTGTTATAATCTAGCCATTTGTTATGAAGAAGGATATGGTACAATTCAAAATATTTCGCTTGCAAAAGACTGGTATCAAAAAGCTGTGGCCCTTGGGAATATTTCGGCAAAATCAAAGTTGACTAGTCTTTTGGAGAAAAATTATTAGCACAAATTTAACAGGATATACCATTATTAAGTAGAGAAGTGTATTAATTATGATTGAAAAATTTACCATAAAAATGATATAATAGAGCAAAAATTATAATTTTGTTAGGGGAGTTTTATGGCAAATGTATTTAAGCAAGAACCTTTTTATGATAAGGTTTGGATTACGAAAGAGGGGGTACATTCTAAGAACCTATTTCGGTCAACAAGTATTAGTTATAAAGATATAAAAACTCAACATTACATTATAGAAGCTGATGATAATGACCCGGCTTCTTTGCATTTTAGGCTATATATTAGAGACAATTCTAATCATCAAATTGTACTTCATTTGGTGGATTTAAAAATTGATTACCATACAGTTGCTGACATTCTCATTCCTATTATCGAAAATAGAAGACGTGGAGTATATTGTGCAAAAGATGATACTAACCTCATAAATTTACATTATCGACTAAAAGCCTTGCGAAAAAATTCGTCTTTAGAAAGTAGCATTAGTGGACTTGGATTTATGCATCTTTTTGTAGTAGCAACGTTGGCAACTTCAACAGGTTCAATTATCCCAAGGATTGCTTGGTCAAATAATTTTACCAAAAGTTATTTAATAGGAGCAATTGGCTCTGTGGGGATACCGTTGTTAATTAGTATGATTAGTCTTATATTTATAATGTATAAATCTAAAGAAGCAACAAAGTATTTAGATGAAGAGAGTACTTTGGGAATAAAAATTATAGTTTCTTTTGCCTGTATGGTGCAAATTTGCTTTGTGTGGGCATTAGCGTTTGTAGGGCTTGAACCGATTAATGATTACCAAAAATCAGAAACTTCAGTGCATCTCACACAGATAGAAACTTTGGCATCAGATTTGTGGCAGGCACATAATGAAGATTATAATTATGCAGAAATTTATATTACAGATGTTATAGTTAGAGATGGTCAGCCAAATATTATATCAACAGTGGATATATACGGCATAGATAGAAATTTTTATATTCCACGTAATGCGGCCATCAAATTAATACCATTAGAAGATGAAACCTTAACTGAAACTTTACTTAATACTACAGAATTAGTTACACTGGAGTATACTTTAAATCATAGAATAATAAATAGCGTCATCTCTAAAAATTAAAACTATAAATTAATTTGATAATTCCCTAGAATTTATTGTTTGGACTGGATATAATAAAGATGAAAAATTTTTTAAGAGGAAGGGTAGAAGGTATGAATTCAATATTTACAAGAAGAAGCGTACGTCAATTTGCACAAAAAACTGTTGAGCCAGAAAAAATTGATAAAATGTTACGTGCAGGAATGCAAGCACCATCAGCGTACAACCAACAATGTTGGGAATTTATCGTAGTTCGTGGAGTAGAAAATTTGGAGGAATTATCAAAAATCCACCAATATTCAGCGTGCTTAAAAGGAGCAGATGTTGGGATTATTATTTTGGGAAATAAAGACAAAATGAAGATGCCATATTTTTGGGAGCAAGATCTTGGGGCGTGTACACAAAACGTGATGTTGCAAGCTACAGAATTAGGGCTTGGAACGGTATGGTTTGGGACTGCACCTGTTGAGGAACACATAAAATTTGTAAGAGATTTATATGACCTTGGTGAAAACTTAGTTCCATATAGCATTTTGGCAGTTGGATACCCACAATCAGAAGATGCTAATAAATTTGTAGATAGATTTGATGAAACAAAAATTAGATATATTGGCTAAAGTTTATATATTGACTTTTGAACAAGTATATGATATAATTAAAGTATTCATTAATAAAGATTATGCAAACTCACCTCAAGAGTTGCAATAATTGCAAAAAGGAAGCAGATTATAGATATTAATTTATAATCTGCTTTTTTGTTGCGTAAAATATAGTAGATTATGGCTAGCCTTTTCAAAGAGCAAAATCCAAAAATCGTGATAATTCAACTTTTTTGTCGTATGTTTTAATTAGAATTTCAAAAAATCACTTAAATTATACAGTAAGACAAAATTTTAGGAGGATTTTAAGTTTTTGTTTCTCAAATATAATTTTTCACGGGGTGGAGTTGATTTTTTTTTTTTTTTTAATTGTAGTATTTTGAAATAAAAGTTATATTACTAAGGAGGCTTATATGAATAATACTATTGCACCAGCAGCGTTTTTCACATTGAACTCTGGAATCTGTCTTACGATGAGTTAAAAATATATTTAAGCACAAGACAGAGAACAGTCTGGACCCTGCTGGTTAACTTCAGTAGGTATCTCTGCAACACAATACGGACGTC
>MDSP01000073.1_pt1 | contig 22345 bp, 16 predicted proteins | sample 1005811 | NCBI WGS metagenome assembly MDSP01 (sample SAMN05526596, study PRJNA338239) | gut metagenome | isolation source: stomach gut content | host: Naso elegans | place: Saudi Arabia: Red Sea | collected 2011-04
TTCACAGGCCATTGCTGTTGCGGTGTGTGAGGGGAGGTTTGGAGAGCTCCACCACTCCGGCCCGGCCTTTCCCGATGACTTTGGGGGCGCGGCGCAGCAGCTTCTGGGCTTCTGTGAACGCTTCGGTCAGCTCTTTCTTCCACTGCACGAACTCTGGGTCGCTCTGCAGACGGAAAGGGATGAAGCTATCAGCTCTTTGTCTTTATTTTATCAATGAGATTCAGAAAAAAAAATCACACAGACACAACGTAGTGGTCCTACCTCACACTGCAGCACAAACTGCTTCCCTCCTTTGATGCGCAGCAGGATACATTTCTTGTCTTTAATCTGTGTCTCTTCCACCGTCACAATCTGCTCCATTGTCAGCAGGTTTTGCTGTGGATAAAATTGACCAATCAAAAATGAGCAAAGGTGAAGTGCACCTTGCAGAGCACAGATAATGCTCCATCAAGGCTGAGTTGGTGGACTACTGCTCTAAGGCTGAGCCTAACAGTTGCTGCAGAGATGTAGAGATGAGACACAAAATCAAATCTCAAATCTGAATTAAAGAAATCCTGGATTTTTAAAATGACACTTTTTTTTTTTTTTTAAAGCAAAAGCTTTTCCCTCTAAACTTTAATTCTTCTCACTTGGTTATGTTTTATCATTTAGTTTACATTCAGCAGCTGTTTTCACTAACACTGAAATGAGAAACAGGGCTTACATTAACTATTCTTAGTATTTCATATTTTCTTTACTGCATTTACAAAATGTTTTAATTACAGTGAATAGTATTTTTAATAGCTAAAATTATAGTTATTTTTACTGTTAAAGAAAAGGATAAGTGTACGTACTGAATGTTAGGAAAAAAGTTTTGCAGTTTAGGTTTTTGTTTTCTTGTTCACCATAAAATGTGACCAGGCTGGTTCTGTCATTAGAAGGATAATACATTGAATGAATCAGATCTAATTATATATAGAGGTCTTTTACAATTAAGGGTGGTTTAGGTAGACTAAAAGAAACCAGGTCATGAGGAAGAGAATAAATTAACTCTGGAGACACATATCCAATATTCCTTCAGGTAAGACCCGCGACTAGCAGGTGTTAGCAGTGATGCTAACTGACACTATAAAGTACTTCTGAGGAAAAGAGAAATTTTGTTGTTGTTGTTGTTTGTTTGCTTGTTTTTTCACTCAAAGCCCTGTTGTGGCTTTCGAGTGAAGCTTGAATGTCTCCACATGCTCAGGGGAGTGCCAGCACCATTGGCTTGATAGTTTCTTTTGCCTCTACACACATTACGAAGCAGTTGTCTCACTTGTAATTTCCTGTCCAAACTAATCTTGTCCTATTCAACTCAGGAGCCTTACCTACAGCCCAGCTACCTATCTTCTGTGCCGTCAGCCCCAGCACCCACCGCTGCTCTGTTTGGATCGGCTGTCTTCACCAATTTCTCTCAAAAGTTTATGTAAACTCCCACAGACTAACTTGCAAGAATATTTTTCATTGCGTCGTTTCAGTGCTAGACCTTGTGGCAGAAAGGAGAAGGAACACAGGGTAACTCTTGCCACCTGAACAGGAGAAGCAGGAGGAGGGGGAAGGGATAAATCAGGGCTCACCTGTGAGCTGGAGGCCAACAGAAAGACTCAGAGCACATGGAAAATCAGAGTGAGGAGTGAGAGATGATACTTGAGGAGACGATTAGAAACTAAAATCTCATTATTAAAGACTGTACTGAAGACAATGAAAAAAAGATAACTAAGTGAAAAGAAACCGAGTGACTAGTGTGGAAACTGAAGGATATAATCAGAGGAGACAACTGATCGGCTGTATGGGACTGTGGATTTCCTGAAGTGGGTTGAGATCTGACGCTCTTTTGGACCTGCTTGCTGCGGCCGCCGTGTTCCTCATCTCCTGAATGCAAGTCTTCAAAAGCTAAGTTTCTGGTCTCCTATCCTATACTCTCCTGGCTTCCTCCATTTTCCTGCCTCCTAACAACAGACAAAGGTCTAGCACTGAAAAATATAAATATAAAAATATTCTTGCAAGGTAGACAGTTTGCGGAAGTTTACATAAACTTTTCAATGTGCGTTAAACGTCTTTTTGCATAACGATTTTTTGGCCAAGGGTCAGAAAAATTAAGATAAATTCTCTCAACTTCGCCATCTGCAAAAATATCCAAACATTGTCCTACATCGAAATATAAAAAATATAAATTGTTTGGCATATCTATTGTATCTGCTTTTTTGCAAGCTTTATATACCACTGTTTCTGCTCTCTCCACAGCAATATAATTTATCTCTGGATTTTTTGTGGCAAGCTGTGTAATAAATCCGCCTTTACCACACCCAAATTCAACATGTATCGGATTATTATTTTGGAATAATTCTGTCCACTTACCTTTGTATTCTTCTGGATTTTTTATTACTTTGTCATTTTGTTCTAAATAATCTGGTGCTTTTGGATCTCTTCTAAGACGCATTGTGTCTTCCTTTCAGATGTGTTAATTATAGTTTTTTCTTTCTAGTCAATATAATAGATAACCCTATATATTTCTAAATTATCTACCTCACTAAGATTTAAGTTAACCCCTCTACCGTATGTCATGCTTTTAATTATTTTTACTTGTGGCTTAAACGGATTTTCGGCATGGGCTGATGTCACCGTTGCAATATCACCATTTGTTAGCAGTACCAACATATCTGGGTCAAATATAGTAACATGTTTTTTAAACTCAGCAAAATAATTAGGATCATAATAAGATAAACCTTTAGTAATATCTGCTTGCAAAGCTTTTCCACCTTGATTTAAGTTTGTAGTTTTAAGCTTATAAAACATCTCTATAATAGCAATTATTCTTGCTCCTGCACATATTTCGTCCCCTTTTAAGTTTCGTGGATACCCCTTTCCATCATAAAGCTCATGATGTTGCAGTACAATTTGTAACACTGACTCTGGAAAGTTATATTTTGTTTTCAAATATTGATATCCTTTAACAGGATGCAATTTGCTAGAGTGCGAAACTGTTCCTTTAAATGCAGGTGACATCACGGCTATATCTTTTAATATTGCACCTAAACATATAACCGTTGCTTCTGCCTTATTAAATCCCAGTTTTAGAGCAAACAATCCACTCATAATCGCAATGTACACCATTTGTTCCCCAAAATCTTCTATAGAAATTTTTTGTGGCTCATACGCAATTTTCAAATTATCTTTTTGCGCATCTAGCTCTTGTATTATTTGATGTATTGTTTTTAACCCAAGTGCAACTGACTCATTTGTATTTATCCCCATAGCCGAGTTAAATATAGCTTTTTTTATTTTGAGTATCTTATCAATCATGTTTGCCGATTCATTAGTATATCGTCCATAATTATTCTCTAATGTACAATATTTATCTGTTATGTAAACAGATGCTATATTCGTTGTACGTAAACGTTGCAAATTAATATTACTCAATTTATGCGTTTTTGGCAATAGCTTTCTAAAATTTTCATCTAATATGTCTATTGCTAATTCCGACCCCACTCGTACTTCGTTTATTGGTATTAATCTCATATGTATTACCTCCCATTTTTTACCAATTATATATTTAATTATATCATAGCATAATTTTATTTCAACTATTTTTGTTAAATTATGTTAATCAATATAATAAATTACTTTAAATATCTCTAAAGTTTTGCTTTCATGTAGATTAATTATTGTGCCTTTTGGATAGGTTATGCTTTTTATTATCTTAACTTGTGGTCTAAAAGGATTGTCACTTGGTGTATATGTAACAGTTGCAACATCTCCGTTGGTCAAAATAACTAAAGAATCTGTCCCAAATATAGTAACATGTCTTAAAAACTGTTCTATATAGTCTGGATCAAGATACCCCAAATTTCTAGTTACATCTTGTTGCAAAGTTTTTCCACTTGTGTTTACACTATTAGTTTTCAATTTATAAAATGTTTCTATTATTGCAACAATTCTTGCTCCATCGCATATTTCTTTACCTTTTAATCCATATGGATACCCCTTACCGTCATAAAGTTCATGGTGTTGAAGTATTATTTGTAACACTGCTTCTGGAAAATTGTAGTTTTGTTTCATATGCTCATATCCCTTTATAGGGTGTAATTTGCTATAGGGACTCACAGTTCCTTTAAATCTTGGAGATATTACCGCAATATCTCTAAGCACTGTACCTAAACATATTACTGCTGCTTGTTGTTTTGTAAATCCCATTTTTAGTGCAAACAAACTGCTCATCATAGCAATATAAACTATTTCCTCCCCAAAATCATCAACTGCTATTTTTTTAGGCTCATATGCAATTTTTAAACTGTATTTTTGTTTATCCATATCATTGACTATCTCATTAATTGTTTTTAGCCCCATCGCAATTGACTCACTTGTATTTACACCATTTGCTGTGTTGTATATTGCTTGTTTGATTTTTGTTGCTTTTGGTAGCACATTTTGTGCTTGTGAAGTGTATGTTTCTTCTGTACTTGAACAATATTCATCAGTAATATATACTGTTGCAATATTTGTTGTTTTTAACCTAGCCACATTCACTTCTGTTAGTATATGTCCTTTTGGTAATAATTTTGTAAATCGCTCGTCTAAAATATCCACTGCCAGTTTAGACCCCACACGTAATTTTTCTATCGGTATCAATCTCATACATATCACCCCATTTTTTATACAACTTATAAAACTTTATAAAAATACTGCCCTTAAAATTAAGAGCAGTACTTTTTTTACTTATATCAATTTTTATAGAGGTGCAACCCAGTAACCACTTTCGCCCGTGCGGCTTTTTCTACCAGCACGTGGTACAAACTCTATTACTTTATCTATGTTGATGTTGTTTCTTTGCAATCGGCTTACATTGTCTGGAATACCAACAAAGTATCTATTTGAGCCTTTTTCTTTACCCAATATTAGATGACCATATTTGTGATATGATTGACTAATTCTTGATTGAGTTGCCCAGTCATAACTTACTTGTGGTATAGAGATAAGTTCTGACAACGAAACTTTAACCCAAGAAATTTCAAATGTTCCTTTTCCAAACGGTTCAATTCTCAAATTGTTATCAAAAATATCTTTAAGTCTAGTCAGTTCGCCAACTTGTTCATCCGCACTGCTAAAAACCGGTAAATCTGATTTTTCTTGTTGCTCTTTTTCTTTCGTTGCATTTGCAAGTGTTGAAACAAAAGCTTGCTTTAATGCTTTAATTTTTTTTTCTAATTCGTCTTCAACGCCTGCTTCAACTTCTGTTTCAATATCAGGAGTTGCATTTTCCTCAGTTGTTGTAACTTCGTCGCCTATAACTTCTTCTTCAATTTGTGGTTTATCATTTTTATCTTTAAGTTTTTGAGTTAGATTTTTTAGGTATTGCTCAATTTTTTCTTTTTGAGATTCTCCTGATGCTTTAACCAAGCCACCAATAACTTCTTCCAAGCTTTTTAATCCAGATTTTGCCGTTGTTTCAACTGTTTCTTCAACAGTTTCAGCAATTTCTTCAACTACTTCTTTTTCTGGCTTTTCTGCTGGTTTTGATGGTTTTTTAACTTTTTCTGTTTTTGCTGGTTTTTCTGATACTTCATCAGTTCTATCAGCAGTTTCTATATCTGGTTCAGTTATAATAACATCAATACTATTTGCATTTGAAGTAACATATTGAATAAATGTTGTTAGTTGCTCAAGTGCTGATAGTGCAGGCAAAGTTGTTGGCTCATCATAGTTTAGGGCGTCTTCTGTTCCGTTTAGGCCAAACGATGGCAACGTTACAGGAGTTCCAGTTTGTGGGAAAGGTCTTGGAATTGGTTCACCTTCTGGCACAAATTCTCCTTCTTCTTCTAATTCTTCAACAATTTCTTTTTCAAGTTCTTCAATAAATTCTTCAAACTCATCATCTAAATAATCTTCTTCTAAATAATCATCTTCTACGTAAGTATCTTCTTGTTGATTTCCACCAAAAATGTTGTTTTGGAAAATATTATCAAGAAACTGTGCAATAGAAGTTCCCTCTAATGCCTTTGTAATTTCTGATAAAAGCGTTCCTATTATATCACCTGTTTCTGGTTGTGGCTCTTCTTGTGGGAAAGGTCTTGGCACTGGCTCACCTTCTGGCACAAACGGCGCTTCTTCTTCCTCAACTTCTGGAACTACTTCTTCTTCAACCTCTGGTTCTTCTTGTGGGAAAGGTCTTGGCACTGGTTCACCTTCTGGTACAAACGGTGCTTCTTCTTCCTCAACTTCTGGAACTACTACTTCTTCAACCTCTGGTGATACTTCTGGGATAATATTACCTAATTTATCTTGCAATAATTTATCTATCGCATCAAAAATATTATCGCCACCAAAAAGTTTATTTATTTCTTCCAAAACTTGTTGAACTACTCCACTTACTGGATTTTCTGGTTCAACCTCTGGCGTTGGGAATGTTTCTGGCTCAAGTGCTACGCCATCATCTTCCACTTCTGGCTCAATTACTTCTGCATCAAGTTCTGGTGTTGGGAATGTTTCTGGCTCAAGTGCTACGCTATCATCTTCAACCTCTGGAATTACTTCTTCCTCAACTTCTGGTTTTGGTTTTGGCGTAATTAAGTCTTTTAGTGCACCTAATATATCATCAGTTCCCAAAAGATTACCCAATTTATCTATAACTTTATCAACTATTGATGGGGTTGCGTCAAGCTCTGGTGTTGGGAATGTTTCTGGCTCAAGTGCCACGCCATCATCTTCTGGAACTACTTCCACTTCTGGCGTTGGGAATGTTTCTGGCTCAAGTACCGCCTCATCATCTTCCACTTCTGGAACTACTTCAACTTCTGGTTCAACCTCTGGTGTTGGGAATGTTTCTGGTTCAAGTGCTACACCTTCATCTTCCACTTCTGGAGGAGCTTCAATTTCAGGTGTAGTTGGTATATAGTTTCCTAAAACTTCAGTAATCGCTTCGTCAACAGCTTCTTTAACAACATCTCTAATTATACTTTGAATTAAAATTGTTGCTACATATTCTGTTTGAGATTCACCATCAATACGGAAATTGTTAGGCTGTACACCCGTTGCTACTAATGCTTGCATTCTTGTACCCACATCCTCACCTTTTTTCTTGTCTTGTAATTTATCTTTAAACAAGTCTTCAAAAGCTTCTATTACATCATCAATACCTGTCAAATCAGCCAATTCTTCTAACAGTTTCATTATTAGATTTTTGTTGTTTGGCTCTTTGTCACGCATAATAAGAGTTACAAGTAAATGCTTTAAATTCGTAGCATGAACAGGTATATCTGTAGAGATATCCTCGTCTTTTACTTCCTTAGTTTCTGGTTCACCTAAAATTTTGCCTTTTAAGATTTTTTCAATTGCTTCAAAAACCTCATCTTCACCAAGAACTTTATCAATTTCTGATAATATCTCATCAACAAGTATCTTTGGATCAACTGTTTCGTTTACTGCTTCTAGTTGAGCCGCTTGTGCTGTTTGTGCAATTGGTGCAACGCCTTGATAATAAGGTGGTCTACCTTGGTGGTATGGATATGGTGGTCTACCTGGTTGTACGTTAAGCTCTGGCGTAGGTAGATAAATGTCAACGTCAAGTTCTGGCGTTGGTAAGTATGGTTCTGGCGTTACTTCTGGTGTTGGTAAATATGGCTCTGGTGCCACTTCTGGTGTTGGTAAATATGGCTCTGGTGCCACTTCTGGTGTTGGTAATTGTGGTCTGATAGGTGGTCTTGGTGATACCTCTGGTGTTGGTAAATATGGCTCTGGTGCCACTTCTGGTGTCGGTAAGTATGGTTCTGGTGCCACTTCTGGTGTCGGTAAATATGGCTCTGGTGCTACTTCTGGTGTCGGTAAATATGGTTCTGGTGCCACTTCTGGCGTTGGTAAATATGGCTCTGGTGTCACTTCTGGCGTTGGTAAATATGGCTCTGGTGTTACTTCTGGTGTCGGTAAATATGGCTCTGGTGTCACTTCTGGTGTCGGTAAATATGGCTCTGGTGCTACTTCTGGTGTCGGCAGTTGTGGTCTAACAACTTGCCCTGTTGGTGATTGTGGTCTATTTCTAGTATTTTCTTGCGGTTGTACAGGTTGTGTTGGTTGTGGTTTAAGTTTTGGTAATGCTTTTTCTATCAAAGGAGTAATTAAATATTTATCTCCTGTGTAGCCTACTAATACCACATCTGTATTACCTGCACTTGAACCCTCAACCACAATTGCAACTGCATCAACACTAGCTGCGTCAAGACCTTTTCCACATACGTCTTTTAGGTCAATTTTCCAATTATTTTGTTTGCTTTGGCTTGGATTGCTTAGTTCACCAAGGCGTACAGATTTGTTTTTTGACTTACTCATAAGATAACATACATAGTCTTTACCTGCTGCATCTTTTAAGTTGTCTACATAAAGCTTAACTCTACCTGGCATTGTTATTGTTGCATGCCCTGTTACTTGATTGCTACCATTAGAATAACCATTGATATTTTCTTCAAGATTAATAAAAGTATTCAAATACATAATATCGCTTCGCTCCCCTCGTACTTGCTTAACATTAAATATATATGAAAAGTTTTTTTGCGATAGAACAAAAAAGTATGGGGACAATCCTAGAATAATATTTGTTTTTAGGTTGAATTTGAGTAATTTATAATGATATAATTATGTTAGAAAATAGGGGGAGATTACTATGGAAAATGAAGAAATAATTGAAAAACTCCATCAAACTATAAACAATACAGATACAATACTTTTAAAAAATGTAGTTAGAACATTTCAGCAAATGTTTGATGACGATAAATATCTTCAAGATTTATTTGGCATAACAAAAAAACAGATTGAAAAACTTGGTCACAGAGAAAGTATCAAACTTGATGAAATACTAAAAAGTCTATTTACAGCGTCGCCTAGAATGTACTTAGGAACTATTGACAAACTATATGATACAAATTATCTTGAGCAATATATTAGCGGGGAACTAACAGATGCCGATATTCATTTGTCACAAACTGATTTTATACGTGAAACATTAGGTTTTGAACTACTCAAAGCTGACTTAATAATAATTATTAAAGGTATGGCATATCATATCGAATTTCAAACACGACATGATGAAATGGCTATTCGATTTGCAAGATATGGTGTAGAATATGGCATACAAAATAAAGAATTTAACCCTGAAAGCGGGGCATACAAAATTCCAATTCCTGAACAATCAGTAATTTATCTTGAAAATAACACGCAAAAAGATAGGGTAAACAAATATGAGTTTTGGTGGAAAAATCAAAGTTTAGGTGTAGTTGAGGTTAAGCAATTAAAACTGTGGCAAACTAATATTGATAATGTTATAGATGAAAAATTATACAATCTATTGCCCGTACTAATTTTTAAGCACAGAAAAGAACTTCTAAAAGTAAATGGCGACAAAGATAAATTAACTCAAATTAAAGATAACTTTTTAAGCGACGCTCGCTCTTTAATGGAACATGCACAAAATGAAATTAGTAGCCATATACAAGAAGAAGATATGGATTTAATAGTTATAGTTATGGGCGAAATGATTAGATATTTTGATAAAGTATTTTTTGATGGAAGTATAGAAAGCAGAGGTGAAATTGATATGACGTTCTCAGAACAAATTAAAGATTTTAGACAAGAAATTACAGGGTATAGACAAGAAATTACAGGGTATAGAGAAGAAATTACAGGGTACAAACAAACTATCAATGAGGATAAACATAAAATTTCTCAACAACAACAAGAAATCATTCACTTACAAACTGAATTATCAGATGCTGAAATTAAAGGGAAAATCAAAGTTTTTCAAGAATATTTCAATTACAGTATTGAACAAATTTCTGATGCCTTAAAAATACCTATTGAACAAATAGAAGAAATGATTAAATAAACTACAAAAAAAACCGATGATACAACAATATCGTCGGTTTTCTCTTTGTTATCTGTTAGCATCTATTATATCTGCAAGATGTGCAAACTCTTTAAGCCCCAAAGTTTCGCCTCTAACATTGCTATCAATCTCAGCCTTATCTAACAATTGTTTAAGCTCCTCTTTGCTTATCCCTAAATTTGATGACAACGTATTTAATAATGTTTTTCTACGTTGTGCAAAACTTGCTTTTATTATCGCAAAAAGTAGTTTTTCATTTTGCACCTTTATAGGTGGATTTTCATGTAATGTCAACTTAATTACCGCTGAATCTACATTTGGGCGTGGCATAAAACAATTTTGAGGCACATTCGCCACCAAATACGTTTCACAATAATAGTTCATAGCAGCTGTTATCGCACCATACAACTTATTGCCAGGCTCTGCCGCCATACGTACCGCAACTTCTTTTTGCACCATAACAACGATACTATCGATTTTTAGATTATTTTCAAGTAGCATCATTATTATTGGAGTTGTTATATAATAAGGTAAATTTGCTACAACTTTAACTTTACGCCCTTGAGCCTCTTTTTCTATCAGTTCATGTAAATCTACTTTAAGTACATCACCATGCACTAACTTAAAATTTTCTTGACTGCCAAACTGCTCCTCAAGTATCGGTATTAACTGGTTGTCTATCTCAATAGATATAACTTTTCCTGCATGTTGTAGCAACTGCTCTGTTACACTTCCAATTCCAGGACCAATTTCTATGATACAGTCCTCCTCAGTAATTTGTGCTGAGCCAATTATTTTTTGCAATACATGCGGGTCAATTAAAAAGTTTTGTCCAAACTTTTTTTGAAATACAAATGGATATTTATTTAGTATTTGTTTAGTTCCTTCTGCTGTTCCTATCATTTCGGTTTATCTCCTTATAATATATATTTTAACCAAAAAAAACCACTATCAGTCACACCGATAGCAGTTTTCCTAATTTTATTGCCCTGAACGTATTGCTTGCACGTCCAAAGATTGATCTGCAAGCTTATGAACTGTTACATTACGTCTACCAAAAGTGATAGCCTCGTTATAAGAATTCATAAATAAATCTATATCATATCCATTAATAGCACTACCTGTATCTCCTGCTATTGCTATTCCGTAACCTTCAACATATAATATTGTTCCAAGTGGAATAACATTTTTATCTACAGCAACCATACCTACAAACGTTGGCAATCCACTAGCCGTAATTCCATACCATCTGCTGTTAGGTATGTTTGTATACGCTGTTGCTTCCATTGTGTATGTGTTTGCAATTTCATACGTTGCTCCTGTTTGACTGCACACAATTGTGCCTCCAGATACAGTTGTAGTTGCTGGTGCAACATATGCTGGCTCTGGTTCAGGCTCTGGTTCAGGAACCATAACACCTTCATGAATAATTTTGTCTATTGGTTCAGCCGTAATAACGTCTGAAACTATTACTTGAGATACAACTTCACCATCTAAATATTCTGTTTGAATTACCTTTTCCCTTACACCCTCAACTCCTTCAACTGCAACAAGTGTTGTTCCCAGTTCTAGAGTATCTATCTGTTCTACTATTGTTTTAAATTCTATTTGTTCTGTGATTGTATTAACAACTGTTTGGATTGTGTCGACTTCAATAACTAAGCCTTCTTCAATCTCATCATATATATTTAAGTTTAATTTTATTCTGTCATCAACGATGATATCTTTTTCTAATAAATATTCTTCTACGGTGTTCGCTCTTGTTATATCAAATATAACCTCATCATCAAGTATAAATTCTATGTCTAGTGGTATTTGTCTTTCGATAACTATCTTCATACCATCTTCCACTTTAGTATCAAGCTCAGGGGTTACTCCATCTCTATCGCTTAAAACAATGTCCTTGTCCTCAAAAAATTGTTCAACCGATACGCCCATTGACTCGTATTGTGTTACCTTTCCATTATCAATTACCACAACCATACTTGGTGTTTCGTGATATGCTGTAATACTTCCAGTACTAACGGAAAATAGTCCCACAGCTAAAGCGAATTTTAAATTACTGCCCATAATTACCTCCTCAAAAATTGCACAGAACAGATTATTACTCGTCTTTTAAGAGTGATGTTTATTATTATAATATATTTATAATTATTTTGCAAGCTTTTTGTAACATTTCTTCTATATTATTTGATATATATCTAAATTTTTCCTATTTTTGTGTTAGTTCAACCCTTTATTTTACGGGGTTTCCAGCGTTTTCCTTGTTTTTTCTATGTAATATTATTGTAATATTTATTTAACTATTTTTTACAATAAAATAAGGCGGTCAATTGACCGCCAAAATATTATTTGCTTACATAGTTCCATGGGCTTGTATGAGAACCATTTAGTCGCACTTCAAAATGCAAGTGGTTACCCGTAGAATAGCCCGTGCTACCTATACCTGCTATTTTTTGCCCTTTAATTACATTGTCGCCATATGATACATTTAAAGATGAATTGTGCCCATACAACGTAACAAGACCACCGCCATGGTCAATCATAACAGTATATCCATATCCATTTATCCAACCCGAAGTTATAACTCTACCATCAGCTACTGCAACAACCGTGCTACCATAAGATGCTGGTATATCTATCCCCGAGTGATACTCAGACGTCCCAAATATCGGACTTGTACGTGGTCCATACTCCGAACTTATATAATACCACCCTGGCACTGGCCAAATAAATTGCCCACCTGTATATTGAGTTGATGATGTTGACGAAGACTGACTTTGCGTAGCTTGTTGTTGTCTAAGTTCTTCTTGTCTTATCAATTCTTGGATTTCAGCCTCAAGTGCATCTGCTTGTGATTGAAGTTCATCAATTATCCCTTCAATTTGGCGTTCTTCATTTTCAAGCTCTAAAATTCTTTGTATCTTTTCCGCCATTATAGCTTCCAAGTCTGCACGCTTTTCAAGTTCTTCTTCTCTTAACTGTTGCATTTGCGTATATTCAATATTAAGTTGATATTTTGTAGTTTGTACCAAAATTTGATGTTCCTCAAATTGCTCAAGCAAATTTGTATCATACTCAATTATTTTTTCTACATACCGTGCTCTAGTTAACATTTGCGTTAAACTATCTGATGAGAATATTATCTCCATATAGCCTTTGTTATTATTTTTATACATGTTGACCATACGTTCTTTTGTTTCAGCATAATATTGATCACGTGTTTTTATAGCTTCTTCGAGCAAAAGTTCTGTTGAGTTAATTTTGTCTTGCTGCTCAATTAATTGCTGTTCAACAATTAATATTTGTTCTTCAACCTCAACTATACGCAAATCAAGTTCATCTATCTCAATATTTATTTCTTCTTGATTTTGTAAGTTTATGTCAAGTTCTTCTTGTGCTTGTTCCATTTCGGCTTGATTTTGTTCCAGTTCTTGTTCTTTCTCCTTAATTTCTGCCCCGTACAATACTAATGATATAGATAATATCATAAACATTACGAGAAATTTTATTTTTTTCTTCATACACATTACCCTAAACTTTCAAATGTCTATGGATAGCTATTACACTTCCAACAACGCTAATACCTATCGCCAACCCCACATACATAGGCAATAGTCCCATCATAATAACTTCCACCGATTTTAAACTAATTCCCCCAAAAATCATATCAAATGCTCCCGACAACTCTTGCATAGCAAATTCATAAACTTTAAATATCATAAACATTGGTACGATTGCACCAATTATTCCAATTGTTATTCCTTCTACTAAAAATGGAATTCTTATAAATGAGTCGGTTGCTCCAATAAATTTCATAATTTCTATTTCTTTTTTTCTTACAAACACAGTTAGTTTTATAGTATTCGTAATTAAAAGTAGTGCTATTAGTGCAAGAAGTGATATCAAAATTCCCGAAAATATTTGGATACGATTATTTAAGTCAATAAACAAATCAGTTTCTGCCTCAAAATAATCAATTTCAATTCCTTCAACTCTAAGCAATTTTTCTACTATATCCGCTTGATGTGCAACTTCTGACACTTTTATTTCTAAAGATGCGGGGAGGGGATTATCGTCTTTAAATTCTTCATATAATACTGTATCACCTTGTGCTAATATTTGTAATGCATCATCTTTTGATATATATTCAACTTCGACAACATTAGCCATATTTTCAACTGTTTGTTTGAGCGACTCAATCTCTTGATCCGAAAAAACGTCGCTAACATATGCTGTTATACCCATTTGAACTTCAACTTGACTTATAATGTATTCAAAATTTTGGGCTATAGAATAGGAAATTCCAAGCACCAACAAAGATAATACAATAGTTGCAATTGAGGCAAATGCCATCATACGGTTTTTCCATAACCCTCTTAGCCCCTCTTTAAATAGATAGCTAATAGTATACAACTTCACGGCCATAACCTCCATTGTACTTATCTTTTATAATTCTACCCTCTTGAACTTCAATTACACGTTTTTTGAAGTCGTTTACTATGTCTCGTTCATGTGTTGCAACTATTACAGTTATTCCTCTTTTATTTATGTCTTCTAATAGCCTCATGATGTCCCAAGCTGTTGATGGGTCAAGGTTTCCCGTTGGCTCATCAGCAACCAAAATTGGGCTGTTGTTTACAATTGCTCGGGCGATAGCTGTTCTTTGTTGCTCACCCCCCGAAAGCTCATGGGGATAACAACGTGCTTTTTTTGCCAGCCCCACCAGCCCAAGAACTACAGGCACTTCCTTGTGAATGTCTTTTGGGCGTGCCTGTACAACTTGCATTGCAAATGCTATATTATCATAAACTGATTTGTTTGGTAGCAATCTAAAATCTTGAAATACTACGCCAACATCTCGCCTATATAGAGGTACTCTTTTAGAGGATAACTTTGTAATATCTTTATTATTAACAGTAATTTTTCCATATGATGGAGCAACTTCTTTTAAGATAAGTTTTAATAGTGTTGATTTTCCCGAACCACTGTTTCCTGTAACAAAAACAAACTCACCTTTTGAAATATACAACGAAGTTGGGTGTAGACCCACCGCCCCATTTGGATAAGTTTTAGATACACCTGTTAATTCTATCAATAAAATCTCCTCCTAAATTTATAATCTTGGTAAATTTTGTCGTTCCATATACTCCATGTACTGGCTCACCATGATAGTAATTTTAAATATAATAGCATCGTCAAACTTGCGTAGGTCAAGACCTGTCGTTTTTAGTAGTTTGTCCAAACGATACACAAGCGTGTTACGGTGAATGTATAACTGTCTTGAAGTTTCTGATACATTCAAGCTGTTTTCAAAAAATTTGTTTACTGTCATCAAAGTTTCTTCGTCAAAGCTATCCACTTTTTTGCCTTTTAAAACTTCTTGTATAAACATTTTGCATAGAGGTAGCGGAAGTTGATAAATAATACGACCCACCCCTAGTTTTGAATAAGTAGAAATATGACCATCGCAATTGAATATTTTTCCTACTTCAAGTGCCATAGTTGCCTCTTTGTATGAACTTGAAACGTCTTTTAGGTCGTTTACAATTGTACCCACTGACATAGAAACTGGACTCATAGTTTCCGCACTAAGTGTGTCATAAATTGTGTGTGCAAACATTTCAAGTTCATCTTCATCTTTTGCTGAGAGTTCTTTTACTAAAATGATACTTCTTTCGTCAACTGCTGTAACAAAATCATGGGCTTTGTCTGGAAACAAGTTTCTAAGAACTTCCGAGATATTTGTATCTTTTATGTTTGAGCTTTCAACTAAGTACACCACACGAGGAACGTTGTTTTCTATGTGCAATTTTTTGGCTCTGCTATAAATGTCAACAAGTAGCAAGTTATCTAGAAGTAGATTTTTAATGAAATTGTCTTTATCAAATCGCTCTTTGTATGCAACAAGCAAACTTTTTATTTGAAACGCTCCAAGCTTGCCTAGTTTGTATGCCTCATCATCACTGCCACGAACTGCCATAACATATTCAACAAGATACTCATCAAATATTTTTACGTAGTGTGAACCTTGCATTTCTTGACTATCGGCATGCGAATTGATAAACGACTCAACCTCTGCAACATATTCTCCAACTATACTTTCGCCAGTTGTAGCTATTACTTTAGCTTCTGCGTCTAGCACACAAAAATCCCTACGAGTTATTGATTTTAATCCTTCTATCGTATTTTGTAAAATTTGATTTGAAATCATTTCTTCACTCTCCTATCTAATATTTTGTTATAGCTTATTTTACCCTTTTTTTGTAGAAAAGAAAAGGTTATTTACAAAAAAAGCTTATAGTTGATATAATAAAAGAAAAATTTTAAGGAGTACATCAAAATGAAACTAAAGAATAACTATAATGTTTTAGATATTATTAATGCACCTGCTTAAAATTATATATATTTTTGGGGGCATAGACCTAGCAAAGACGGTAGTATAACTACTAGTTGTTTAAGTCAATGGTATGTTAGCAATTTTAAATATGATGAGGTCACATATTAGTGTATGGAACAATTTATGATGGCACAAACAGCTAGGTTATTTGGAGATTTTGAAGTTTTAGAGCAAATATGCCCCTTGATACTTCATCTAGGGGCTTAATCTAATATTTATTCTGTTTTGTTTAACTGATATTCTACACTAAACCCAGTTGTAACCTCAATATTTTCCCAAGTATTGCCATCTGCACGATAAAATAATCCAACCACCGAGCCATCAATCATAGTAGCTTCTAGCAAAAATACTTCACCCAAATTAACCTCCATAGGATAATTGTATATAGGATAAACGTCCCCGTTTGGTGGTATATTTGACACTTGGTCATACGCTTCTTCTATTCTATAAGTAGCAATTGTTGAAAAACCTACCAACACTTCGCTAACATCAACCGTACCAAAATATGATGCATCATACGTCACATTATTTATCACTATTTCGTCAATTCGGGTAGGCTCTACCTTAACTGCCAAATGTGATAAATCTTCAACAGATATTATATCACCATATTTATCAATTAATTGTGTTGCCATCGTAACGGTCTGAATGTTGTTCTCCATACAAATAAACGTTGCCATATTCTGGCTGAAATTCAGCAACTATTTCTGTTTCGCCTATTTATTCATTAGCATAAGCACTTGTTGTTAATAGCAAAGTTGCTCCTAACACTAATAATTTTTTGTTCATTGTCTTCTCCTTTAGTAAATACTATCTTTTTCTTAGTCGTACTATCATAATTATTGGCGTTTTTTCATCTGGAAACGGTATTTCATAAAATCCATCTACACAAAACCCAGTGCTAAAAGCCAAATTAAAAATATCGCTAATAGAACGATGATAATAATTTTGTAATGCTGGTTGCCCCTCGATTGCAACACCTTTATTTATTTTGCTGGTAAAATAATCTCCATTTTCATAGGTGAAGCAAGGGTGATGCGTTGCAAATACAAATATACCATCATCTTCAAGTATATCATATACAGCCTTAAAAGGCGATGATATACCCGACATGTCCATTATTGCCAAGTTTGAAACAGCTTTCGAGAATAGCCTATCCCCTTTTAAACTTATTATGTCGTCATAGTTTGTTGCATCACAAACTTTAAATGTAACTTTATCTAGCACATTTTTTCGGCGTTTAGTTGCAAGTTCTATCATTTTGTGGCTATAGTCAAAAGCAACAACTTTAGCTCCTTGCTGTGCCATTCGCTCCGAAAAATTTCCGTTGCCACAAGCAATGTCAAGCACATAATCATCTTTACTCACATTAAGCAGTTTTTCAACACTTGGTCGCACCAAATCTCGGTGAAAATCGTTGGAGTTGTCCCCCATATAGTCGTCCCAAAATTTGGCGTTTTCTTCCCAAGCTTGTAATCCGTTATCTTCAAAATTCATAAAAGTTTCTCCTTTATTTATACTCAAGCTCCATGACTTGGCATGTATGATCTTTACCTTCCGTATAATCTATGCCAACAATCAAAATATTTCTCTTATATCGCTCAAATAACGTTGAGGCATATTCCTGTTGAAGTATCTGGTCAATAGCAACTTGTGTTCCCTTGTTACGCTTCAGCTCTATAACAATAGGTATATCTCTTGATGTTAATGGGTGAAATATAAAATCAGCACGCCCTCTGCCTGTATGCTCCTCTTTTTTAATAATATACTTACTCCTTGCCGACAAATATGCAAGACTTACCACACTACTAAGACCATTTTCATGGTTATAATCATATAAAGATATTTCTCTATTGTGAATGTTGTGTAATATTTTTGCCATAGTTTCTGTATCACGAGCCAACGTTGCTTTTAACATCAATCTTGATTCTTTAAACATATCAACTTCACCACTAAAGCATTTATCTTTCAGTGCCTTTTCAAACTCACCCATCAATTCCCTATTCGGTATGCTTAGCAGTCCCTCAGAATATGTTAAAAATCCCAACGTTATCATAGCCGAATAAATTTCTTCCTTAGTTTGTGGTGGCTGTTGCCCTGCTCTAAACTCCTCAATATCATCAATTTCTATTTCCTCATGACCAACCATTCTAACAACATCATCTCTTACGCCTATTGGATCTATCTCCAAATATTCTAAAACTTCATTCATAGCTCCAGTGTTTACCCAATAACTTTTACACTTTTTCTTGAGTATAGCAATGTTCACGCTTCTAGGGTTAAAAATTTTTAGTCCACTTTCCATTTTATAACCATTATACCAATGTTCAAGTTCTTCATAGGGCATATTGTGTTTGTTAGATAAACTATGCACTTCATCTTCTGTAAATCCAAAAAATTCTTCAAACACACCGTCATCTAGCAGTGTATATTCCTCAAACATATTTAGAGCCGAACCTGACGAATGTTTTTTTATAGGCAATATCCCCGTCATATAACATAGCGACACATACGAACGACCTTTCAATAAAACACGCAAAAAGTCTAAAAAGTCTTCATGATGACTAACATATATTCCTTTGTTAAATATAAAATCCCATTCATCAAATATAAATATAAATTCATCATCAGTAGCCAAAAATTTATTTGATAAAGTATCGTACTTTGAAAAATCTATATGTTGGTATGCATTGCATAAATCCTCTGATATTTCATTAATAATTCTGCTGATATAACTACTATAATCTTCAGGTATTTCTTTTTTTATAGAAAAATCTATTTTTATAGTATTATATTTATTTAAGTGGGCATCATACGTATTTTCTTTACTAATAGATAACTTATCAAAAATTGGTTTTGCATCAATTGCTTTTGTATAATAACTTTCGATTAGATTAGTTATTTCAGACTTTCCAAAACGACGGGGACGTGTTATACAAATAAATTTATTTGTTGTGTTAAGTCGTCTATTTAATATTTTGATTATCATTGATTTATCAATAAACACCTCGCTATTTACTAAGTGTACAAAATTTTTATAGCTCTCTTGTGTGTTTAAATACATATTTATCACTCCTTTTTATAAATATTATAGCCAACCCACGCAAAAAAGTGAAGAGCTAAACTTATTATTTAACTCTTCACTTCATTAGATATCGTTATTTTATTCATTTGTGGATTTAAACTAATTAACATATAGCCTAACACAAAAACAGCTGTTATAAACAAAATACCTAAAATAATATTTATTTGCATCAAAAATCCTATAATCAATATCCCCACTCCAGGTGTTAGCAAAATTAGGCTGTCTATCCCACCAAGTATACGCCCTCTTATTTGTGGCTCAATTTGTTGAACTGTATAATTGAAAAAGGGTTGTGTAAATGAGTCAAAAATTCCATATAACATAAAGCTTAATAAAACTAAAATCTCTATCTCATACGCAAAAATCAAAGCAAACATCACAACAGCCGACCCTATCATTCCAATTTTAAAAGTTTGTGATACTAAACTTGAATACCTCACTATCAAAGCCATTCCCACAATCTCGCCTATCATCAAAGCCGATTTTATCAAGCTCATATATGACGCACTGCCTGCATATGTTGCCAAATATAAAGGAAATTGATTTGGTATGTATCCATATATCAAATTCAATGTCATCATAATTGCAATAAAACTCAATATGTATTTTGATGTCTTCACATAATCAAACAAATATCTAATATCATCTATCACACTTACAAAAATATTTTTAACAGAATTGTTTGCAACCACCTCTGTAATAGGCTGATAACTTACTAAGCTAAAAATTACAAAACATAAAATATACGTTGCAATGTCAAATAGAAAAATTGTATTTAACGATAAAGTGTCTATCATAACCCCTACAACTATGCTACCAAAAATAATCGTTATTCTACTAGAAATTGTGAGTATAGATTGAAATTTTAAATACTCATTATCTTTAAACTTTTCAGCACACATCAGCACCCAACTTTTTCTAAACACTTCATTTGAAATGTCGTTAATCAGAATAAACACAAGTCCTATCGTGACAATAGAATTTACATACAAATTGCAACATATCATAAACGCTGAAATAATTATAGTTGACGCTATTATAGATAATTGCACAAGTTTTTTCTTATTAAATTTGTCAACTATTATCCCTGAAAATATCGAAATAATAGCCCTAAAAGTAATTGATGTTGCCATTATGTATGCCGAATTCATTACATCGCCCGTTAGTGCAACTATGTTCCACATGATAGCCAAATCAAATATAACATCACCTATGTTATTAATAATAATCGCTAGATAAATATAAATTTTATCTTTCACTGCTGTTCACTCCATAGCCATAAGGCAAATTTAAAATACTCACAATTAAAATTACATATTTTATTATCATGTTCTTCTGCTCGGCAGCCTCCCCCACAAAAATATTTTATGCCACATTTCTTACAATCCTTTTTATCTTTAACTAATTGATATTCTATAATATGTTTTCTATTCCATATAATTTTTTCTATTGCTTTGTCCTCATAAATATTTGTAATAATTTTCTCTAAATTTTCTTCTTTAACACAAGGATATACATTACTAAGATAATCTATTCTATTTACATGTTTTAAATACTCTTCCAAAGTATTCAAATGATTTTTTTGCTGCCGAGCAACCAAAGACATCTAAAAAATGTGGTTTATTCGTATTTACAAAAGATTCTTGTGTATCAGAAATTGTAACTAATTTTGATTTATTTTCCATCATTTACTCCTTTATTCAAATATTTATACCCTCTCTACATAGTTATTGTTACATATTAGTCCATATATATCAATACATTCAAATAAATTGTTATTAGCTAAGCTATAAAAAAGCGACTCCCACTCGGAAAGTCGCCCAACTTAATTTTATTTAAAAATCAATTTTGCCCCAATCGCTTTCTTCAATCAAAGCAAATAATACTGGTGCCGATGAACCATTTGGCAACATATATTTAAAGCTTCTTGTTTCCCCAGCCTTAACAATTCCAAGGAATGTTGAACGCTTAGAATCTGGGAACATACCACTGCTTGGCACGTTTATCGGCACACCGTCAGACCAGTGTATCGCACCTTTAAACGACGTTCCTCGTGGATTTAAAATTACTGCTGTATCTTCATTTCCACCTTTAATTGTAATATGATACTCAACTCCATAGTTTCCTTTGTTGTATGCAGTTTCACCTGTTATTCCATCATATCCAACAACCCATTCTTCCAGACCTTCACCAACAACAAATTTCACAGGCTGGCTAATACCAATCATATCAACTGTTATTCGTTGGTTATACACTGGGAACGTACCCCTTGGGTGAACGTCTTGGTCAAGATAAACGTACATATCTAAATCTTCAGCAGTTGCATCAACCCCAACAGCTACAACGCTTGCCTTAACTTCGCCTTTAAAGTTGAAATCAAATATTCCCGAAATTACGGCATTTTGTACCCACGTTCTATCTCCACTATCATAATACACAAATCTTTCACCAGGCATAATAACTATATTTTCTTGTGTATCTGCACTAAGTGAATCATATAACAGCGTTTGCCCAACAAATAATACGTCAGTTGATGGTCCTTTTATAACTGCATTTGAAATTCTACCCTCAACTGGTGAGTCGCTTGTATTTTCAAATATAATCATAATTTTCTTTTGGTCAAACGTATCCATTTGATTTATATGATGAATCATCATTCTACCATCACCAACAAGAGTTTCTTCATACAAGATACCTTCTGCAACAACAACTTCTGGCGAGTTACTTATTACTAGCATACCATGTCCATTAGCTATAGTTGTGTCTATATCTCTAAACTCTCTAAAGTTGTAACTACCAAAGTTTGCGATTGTAGCCCCAATTTGACCTGCTCTAAGAACTGCCTCAAGCTCCGTCATTGCCGACTCGCCACCTTCAATTGTAACTGTCGTTGTAGCCGTATCGCTCCAGTTTCCTGCATCATCTTCAAGCTGTAGTGTTACTATATAGTTTCCTTCTTCATATATTACTTCTG
>MDSP01000074.1_pt1 | contig 22340 bp, 21 predicted proteins | sample 1005811 | NCBI WGS metagenome assembly MDSP01 (sample SAMN05526596, study PRJNA338239) | gut metagenome | isolation source: stomach gut content | host: Naso elegans | place: Saudi Arabia: Red Sea | collected 2011-04
TGTTGGTGCTATTGTTCATAATTGGGCACAAGTTTTTGTTGCCATTTTTGTTTTAAATAATATATGGATTTGCTTATATTTACCAGTGTTATCAAGTGTAGCTATTGTTACAGGGATGTTTGTTGGTACAACAAAAACAAATTTTCAAAAACGGGCTAAAATAAAAAAATCGTCGTTAGCAAAGATTTTTGTTATGTCACCAACCAAAGTTGCTACTATAGCATACAACGGACTTATAAATAATAAAAAAATTATAATTACAGGGGCTTGTAATAAGCATATAATGAATATTATGAACATAATACCTTGCTCACAAAAGGCGAAACTGGTCGCCAAAACTCAAAATTATAAATAGATAATAATTTTATAGAGGAGGGATTTAATGATAAAAAAAGAAGATCAACAACAATTAATGATTACAGCATTAACAGGAGTGGGAGTTGTAGTTGCAGTATCAGTTTTTCAAAACATTGATACAAGTAATATTTCACGTCAAATGAGTACGATTGTTTCAAATAGATCCACTGGTAGCGACACAGCAACAGCTGGATCAGGAATGACAAGTCAAACAGGTGGCATGGGTTCAAGTAGCGGCGGTTCAAGTAGTGGCGGTTCAAGTAGCGACAGTTCAAGTAGTGAAAGTAATAGCACTTCAGATGAAAGTACTTCAAGTGAGGACAACACAACTAGTTCTGCAGATGAAGCAGGTTTAAAAAAGTTTGAAGCAAGTGACAGTAATATGACAGTGACACCTTTAGTGGTAGATGATATCGTGGCATATGGTGAAATTATTGATATAAACGACTCTGAAGTTGCAATATTATTCGATGAGCAACTAGTAGTTTATCCATATGGCGATAAAGTGACAGACTTTAGTGTTGGAGATTATGTTATTATAACAAAAGATGGTGACACAAATTTATTAAGAGAACTGCTTGAATTTTAGGATATTTTAAGGGGCATGTATGTTAGATGCCCCTATAATTAATGCTATTTTTACCAAAGTCTATCATCTTGCAAATCAAATCCAAATACTTGAAGCACTTCAAGATTATCACTTCTAGCGATATCTCTTGGCCACACTGTAGGGCCACCATCATCATCTATATCAATTCCAAACTGCTTATAAATTTGCCATACAATATGCGAACATTGTGTTGTTTTTGAATTTTCTCCAATTGCAAAAATAAAATACGGAATATCCATAAAATTTTCTAGTGCATATTTTGCAACCTCGTCAAGCTTCTCTTGAGAAAATCCTACTGGTTTAAGCATAATAAAAGTGGGATAAAGTTCCCATCTATCGGCATTTTGCAATACTGTTACTGTGCCAGGTTCAAGTGATTCAAGAACAAGCCCGTTTTCGGCGTCAACAACAATTGCAGCGTGTCCATGTCTAACTCCGAGAGTTTTTGTGGATTTGGTCAAAAATATATATCCATTTTGATAAGGTGCAAGTTCAAATGCATTCACAACTTCTTCGTCAAAAAACACTTGATCCCACTTTGTTAGAGCGTTCATCGCAGTTTCTATAACGTCTATATCGTTAAAGTAGTGGTGTTGTAGTGAAAGCATTTCTTCTGTATAATTGGGACGATTTTTGATTTCGTCTATCAAGCTTTTTGTAATTCCTGTTTGCAAATATAACGTTTCGTAATCGGCATCAGAATAAAAATCTTGTTGCAAAATATATTCAATATTTATTTGTTCGTATGTTGGTGCATAAAATTGTGGGGCAGATAATGTATAAAAAATTAGAACTAATATAAGCAATAATGTCATAGTGTTTCCTTTCTAAAAGATTATTTACTAAAAACCTTGAAAATTATACCAAACTAGTGTAACATATAGCAAGCATTAAGAAAAGGAGCAAATTATGTACGAAGTAAAAAAAATTGAGGGTACAGCAAAACGAGCAACACTTCATACTGTGCACGGCGACATACAAACGCCTGTATTTATGAATGTGGCAACTGTTGCAGCGATTAAAGGGGCATTAGGCTCAGAAGATTTACACAATATTCACACGCAAGTAGCACTGACAAACACATATCATCTCCATTTGCGTCCAGGCGATGAACTTATCAAAGAACTTGGTGGTATACACAAGTTTATGAATTGGGACAAACCTGTACTTACAGATTCGGGAGGATTTCAAGTGTTTTCACTTGCTCACAGACGTAAAATTAAAGAAGAAGGCGTATATTTTGCATCTCACATAGACGGCTCACGTATTTTTATGGGACCAGAGGAGAGCATGCAAATACAATCAAATATTGCATCAACTATTGCGATGGCGTTTGATGAGTGCCCCCCAGCACTTGCAGAGCGTAGTTATATACAAGCATCGGTTGAACGCACAACGAGATGGTTACAGCGTTCTATGGACGAAATGAACCGTCTAAATCAGCAAGAGGACACTATAAATAAGCAACAAATGCTCTTTGGTATAAACCAAGGAGGAATTTTGCCAGACGTGCGTATTGAACATGCAAAAGTTATACGTGAGTTTGACCTTGCAGGATATGCAGTTGGAGGGCTTGCAGTTGGTGAAAGTCATGAAGATATGTATAACACACTTGAGGCTGTTGTTCCATATTTGCCACAAAATAAGCCAACATATTTGATGGGTGTTGGTACGCCAGAAAATATTTTGGAGGCAGTTGAGCGTGGTATAGACTTTTTTGACTGCGTTTTGCCAGCACGAAATGGAAGGCATGGACATGTTTATACAAATCATGGTAAAATGAATTTGTATAACAAAAAGTATGAAAGAGACATGTCCCCAATATCAGAGCAATGTGGTTGTAGCGTGTGTCAAAATTATTCACGTGCCTACATTAGACATTTATTAAAGGCAAAAGAAATGTTGGGTATGAGATTTTGCGTAATACACAATTTGTACTATTTTAACAACCTTATGACAGAAATTAGAAATGCACTTGATGATGGCAAATTTGCCACATACAAAAAAATGCGACTAGACGGTTACACAAATAATTAATTAAACGGAGGATACATCTAATGATAGCTGGATCAGTAAGTGGAATTATAGGTTGGGTTTTATATTTTGGATTTTTCTTTGGAGTAATGTGGTTACTAATTATTAGACCACAAAAGAAACGTGATGATAAAGTTAATGAAATGAGATCAACAATAAAAACAGGTGACACTGTATTATTAAACAGTGGAATTTACGGTAAAGTAGTAGATATAATTAATGAAGTATTTATTATAGAAATCGGTATGAACAAAGGTATTAGAATACCTGTAAAACGTCAAGCGGTTATCGGAGTTGAGTCACCAAACCTAACAGTGGGCAAACAACAAGCATCGCCTAAAGTTGCAGATGAGGACGATTATGACGACTATGAAGACGATGATGAATACGAAGACGACGACGAATAAAAGCTTATTTTTATAGTTGTACCATAAAATGAACAAAGCATAATAAAATATTTATAAAATATTTATAGCATAGTCATAAAATGTTAAAATGTATAAAGTATTATAGTATTCAAGAGTTACTACTAGGTCCCCCAACCTAGTAGTAAAACTCTTGATAAGAATCTCCCATAATATATCCCTTTTCCTGTTTGTAAATTGTAGGCAGAAAAAAAGAAGAAACCCCGTTGGTTTCTTCTTTTTTGTTTGTGCAATTTTATTTCTATAAATTTTCTACCAAATATTTTTTCTCGATTTCTTCAAGATTAGCACCATTTATAACTTTAAGCGTTGTATTTGTAGCCATTTCACATTCATTAGCAACTTTGTTTCCATAACACTCTGGCAAATATAAAAGTGTATTTTTCACATCATCTAAAATATTAGAATTAATTTTGTGGGTATCACATATGCAACCAATTGCTAGTATTACACACATCAAGTCAGATTGTTTTAGGCGAATATTGTCTATAATCTCACCAAGTTTTTTGACGATAATTTCAACCCTAGATTTTGATATTTGAGTATCATTTCTAAGTGCAGATGCTATAGCTGAAACTATTTGCGCCACATTTATTACTAACTCGTTTTGTTCAAGTTGATTGATAATCCAGTCAATATTAGTACCTGTTTTTGCATGTGCATATAAACAAGCTTGTTTGTAGTGATGATTGCGGTGCAGTAAATGCAACTTATTAATATCCTCAGGTGTTCCACAAATTGCAAGCAATTTAATCGCAGATGAGTTTGTATTAATTTTCACTTTAGATGATGAACCTATTCCACTAAGTTCTGAACTAAGTTGAGTTAAACATAGTTTTGCTAGTTTGTGATATTCGCTTTGAGTCCATAAATCTCCAAGTCTAAATGCAATGATGAATAGTCTATTAATTACAATGTCGTTGTGATTTAGATGTAGATTTTCAAGTACTAGTGGTTTGAAATCTTCTTTATTTCCAGCGTTACAAATAGTATCAATAATAGTTTTTATACGAGTTGATACATTGCTAGATTTTGTTTGTTTCGATAAGTTGTTGCAAAGCTGTATCAAATTATTAATTTCATCTCTTGCATTTAAAGTACTTCCATCAGGTGCTATAAATTTTGCTTTAAATTCTGCAATATCTTTTGTCGTTGTAGAAATTTCAACGATACCTTCCTCGATTTTTTGTTCACCTTTTTCGTCTAAACTTGTCCAAGCGTTCATAGTGATAACTTTATTTGTACCCATATGCAATTTGAATGCAACATATGCTCCACTTGAATATTTTCCTTTAAAGGATATATTGCCACTCGATATAGTTCTATATGTGCCATCTAAATTTTGGCTTTTTATTGGTATAGAAATTTTATTTTGCCCAGGTTCAATTCTAAATCCAAGCATAATATCAGACATATAAGGTAATTCGGAACCAGTTGGTACAATCATTGCAGTTGCTCCATTTTTAGTACCAAGATACAAACTATCATTTAATATACTATTTCCAAATTGGATACCCATAGCCTCATAAAATGTATTTTGTTTAGTTTCTTGAACTTCATTAACCTCATTATCTTGGTTAACTTCAGGTATATATTCAACAGTTTTCATGTTATCTTGAAGTTCGGCATACTTTTGCAAATAGTGGTGATAAATAGCCGCACCACGTGCAACAGATTGATCAGGATCTAGTGCAACAATAGGGTCAAATCCAAACAGTTGTTTAAGCCTTTCTTTAATCATATAAAATTTAGACATTCCACCATTTACGATTACAGCATCAATATTAATATCTTTTACTTGTAGTTTCTCAGATGCCTTTTTTAGAACATCTAATATAGGGAAAATTATGTTGTTAGTATTAGTAATTGTATCAAGTTTTTTGTAGTCATCAAATACCATAGTTGGTGCCATAAATTTACCTAGTATATTCTCAATCTCATCTTTAGTAAAACTATCGTCATATGAGTAACCTACCCCCCCCATACTACCGCCTATTTGAAGTCGTATTTCGTCATCGTCATCATCGTCATCGTCCCAATTTGATTCCCAACTACTATCAGATATATAGTCGTCTGTACACATTTCGTTTAGGTCGATTTTGATATTTTCAGCATACACCCTAAGTTGAGCCATAATTGGAGCTTCTGTATTTTTAAGTGTAGATACAACTTTTGGGTGTGATGAATATTGTTTCAAATAACGCTCATACATAGCTTTGGCGATTGCCTCATCAAAATCATCACCACCAAGTTTTGTATATCTATTTGTTGCAATTTCGCTAACTTTTAAAACATCTTGTAAGTTATCACGTCGTTCAATTGTATGAAGTGTAATATCAAGAGTACCTCCGCCAAGGTCAAATACTAAAACGTTTTTCTTTGTACTAACGTCTAATATATCTCCATGCAGTTCGCCATTTTTTATTTGATTTATAAGGTCATAAATAACAGCATTTGGTTCAGATAACAGTATTGGACGGTCCGTCCCATCTTCATTTTTTGTTGTAATCCCTGCAAGTTCTGCCGCCTCTATAGTAGCTTTGCACATCGCAGAGTCAAAGTTGGCTGGAACAGTTATTACAGCGTTTGTAATAGGTTGCTTAAACGTTTGTTTAGTTTCGTTTATCATATGACGCAAAATATTTGCTGAAATTTGTGCTGGCGTCTTGTCTGGAATGTCGTCAGACAAACCTTCTGTTGTTGGTTTTCCCATCTGACTTTTAATAGATTTCGCCACAAGGTGTGGGCGTAGAGGATATTGAATTTTAGCAAAATCCCCTACAAGTGGCTTGTAGCCATTTTCGGCACGATAGTATACGCAAGAAGGTAGAGTGGCTTTTTTTGCTCTTGAAATACCACCGCTTGCCCCCATACTGTTGTATATATCAACTGCTCTTTGGACTTCAACAACTTTGCTTATAGCGTCACCATTTGGCTTGACAATAACAGTTGCAAGAACAGAATTTGTAGTTCCTAAATCAATTCCTATGCATAACATAACAATCCTCCTTTAAATATTTTCTTTGACACGTGGTCTTGAAATTTGAATTTCTTTGTCACGATACATCCAACCAGGTGAAACAACTCTAACAATTTTAGTTTCTTTGGCATCATCAAATGGGCTACCTTCATAATGACAAAATTCAACGTCTGTTAAATTAACTTCTTTAATATCATCTATTTTCATAATAGGGTCAATGTGATTATCTTGTACAAATTTTGTAAGTTTATCAACCATAATAAGAACTCCGCTTAGTTCTATTGGTAGCTCATAATTTTCTTTTCTAAGTTTGCGAACGCCTTTTCTTATAACCAAAAGTTCGTCAAGCAAACAACCGTATTTTTCTGAGTTCAATTTGCCAAAAAAGTCTGTCATTTCGTTAACTTTGCTTTCTTCAAGTTGAACTGCAAATTCTTCTTGAAGTTCCTCAAGCATATCATTTGTACTTTTGTGCATGTTTTCAAGTTGTATAACTCTTTTTTCTAATTCAGCTGCTGATAATTTATTGTTTTGTTTATTGTTTTGCTTTTTGTTGCGTAGTGATACAAATCCATAAACATCACTTATTGTATCAGCAAAGTCATAAAAGAAGTATTTTGAAAATATACCACCAAATTGAAAAATTTTAGATAAATCATCAAACAAGTCAATTTCAGGATATTTATGATAAATTGCCAACAATAAAAGTCTATATGGATCATCATGTTTTTTGTAACCGTCTTTTATTAGACGATTGCGAGCTTCTTCAAATTTATCAAAGCTTTTTTTGTCGCCATTAACTGCTCCCCCAAAATATTTAACAATTTCGTTGACCCAAGCCATAACATTTTCACGTATTTTTGGATTTCCAAGTCTTCTTGATTTCCAAATTTTTATAACGTCCTCACGATCAACGGTTTGTTTGAATCTAATACTCATTTCATATGCACAAGCACTTGGTGAAATTTTTATGTCTTCACATACAATAGAAAAAATCTGGTTTTCTAGTATAAAATCTTCGTTGTTTTTTTGTCTGATTTTTGGAGTATATTTTTCCTCCATAATTTGATGTGCTTCTTGCAATATCTTTCTTACGTTTTCGTTACGTGTGTTAACCATTATATCCTCCAAATTTTATAAATTATATATCTCTGTTTCTGCTGCAAATATAAATTGCGTGCGACAATGCCCATCATACATAATATGTTGTTCGATAGTGTGGTCGTTTTGATGTGCCGAAGAACCACAGTGTACCACGATAATATGTTTAGGATTTGTAGTTTGTACAAATTTTTTAATGCCATCAAAATCTTCATGTAGCGAAAAATCTACCCTAATATTTTCGTAATTTTTGTAGCGGAAAGTTTCGCTTGATGAAACATAAATGTGTGGCTTGTTGGGCAAGTTACCTTTTGCGGGATAGTTATTTTTAGTTAGTATTGGAACAGTCATAGTTCCCATTTTGTCTATAAGTCCAAGTAAACCTTCGTCAATATATATAGGGGTATTGGTGCGATTACGTTCATTTAGAATTTTTATAAACTCTATACCTTTTGTGAGTTGGGGAACATAACATTTAACTTTTTTGCCTAAAAATATTTGACGTTCGATGTTTTCCAAAATTTTGTGTAAGTAGTTGTTTTTTGTCGTGTATTTAGGATGTTTTGCGTGAACACCACACATTATGATAGTATCAATATTATAGCCTTCAAACATAAAACAACCATCGGTTAGAGCAGTGTTCATAACAGAATAATCGCCAGTATACAAAATTTTTCGCCTATTGTACTCAAATAATATCATCATTGCTCCTGGGATATGACCAGCTGAAAAAAATGTTGCAGTATAGTCTTTAAATTTCATTGGTTTTGCATATGTTACAGGCACAATTTTATCTAGGCAAGATTTTATACCAAGTCGTATCATTTGGTTTTGATTAGCTGTATAAGTTTTGTCATATAGCTGAAATTCGGTTAGCGTCTTTGTCATATCAGTCATGTAGACGTCTGCCATAGGAGTTTCCTGTATAAGTTTTGGTAAATATCCAATGTGATCCATATGGGCATGTGATACAAAAATTTGGTTAATTTGTGTCAAACTTGTTACAAATGGGGACGTTTTTAAGGCGTATAAATTTGGTTCAAAAATAACACCTTCACTGTCAAGCCCTGTACCAGCATCTAAAATTATGTTGGACTCTCCGAGTTTTAAATAATAACAACTGGCTCCAATACGTTGCCCACCCCCTAGAGCCATAAAATACATAAATAATACCTCCTTATAAAGTTGATACTTCAATTCTACTTCAATAGTTAAATTGTGTCAATTAATAGTTTATTCAGGAATAATAAGTAAAAAAAACAATCATACAGAATTAGATAAATTCCATATGATTGCAAAAATTACTTCATAAATGACAATATATCTTCGAATGTTTCACGTCGTCTAATTTGAGTTACTTCGCCAGATTGTTTGATTAATACTTCGCCACATCTTGGGCGTTGGTTGTATGATGTAGACATCGCAAAACCGTATGCACCAGCGTCCATAAGACCAATTAAGTCACCAAACTTTGGACGAGGAAGAACACGGTCAGAAGCAAGAATATCGCCGCTTTCGCATATGTTTCCAACAACAGTTAATGGCATTGCTGTTTCGTCAAACTCGCCAGTTGTGTAAAGCTCAATGTCGTGGTGAGAGTCGTACATAACAGGACGTGCAAGAACGTTAAATCCAACGTCTGTACCTACATATGTTGTGTCAGCATTTTTCTTTGTTCCTGTAACTTGACCAAGAATTATACCACATTCGCAAGCAACGTAGCGTCCTGGTTCGATTTGGAATTGAATTTTTTTGCCGTAGTCTTTTGCAAATCCGTTAAATAGTGTGTCCATTTTTTGTCCAAGGTCAACAAGGTCAAGTCCAGTTTGTCCATCTTGTTTTTTGTATGGAATACCAAATCCGCCTCCAAGGTCAATAAACTCTAAGCTATCAAATTGCTTTGCAAATTCTAACAAACATGTTGTGCTCTCGATAAATGCTTCGCCGTCCATAAATAATGAACCAATATGTTGATTTATTCCAACTAGCGTCATGTTATGTTGTTCAAGAATTTTGTTAACGTTTTCAAATTCTGACATATTTACGCCGAATTTAGTTTTTTTGCCTGCTGTAACAACTTTTTCGTGGTGTCCTGCACCAACCCCAGGGTTAAATCTAATAGCAACTTTTGAGTTTGGATTTAGTGAGCAGTATAGTTCAAGTTGTTCAACAGAGTCCACACTTGTTAAGACGTTGTTGGCGATTGCGTATTCAAAATCTTCTTTTGTAGCGTTGTTTGGGATATAAAACAATTCATCGCTTGTAAATCCGCCTTGAAGTGCCATAAAAATTTCACCTGGACTCATCGTGTCAGCGTGTAGACCCTCCTCTTTTACGATTTTTAAAATATGAATATTTGTGTTTGCTTTTACTGAGTAGTGTGGAACAAAGTTGCTATATGACACTAAATTTTTCATATCTCTACAACGTTTGCGTAAAATCTCCTCGTTGTAAACGTATAGAGGACTTCCGTACTCTGAAACTAAGTCAAATGGACTGTTTTGTGCGAAAAAATTTGTGTCAGTTGTGTAATTACCGTGCATTGTTTTGTACATAAAAAGCTCCTTTCAGTTTTATATGGCAACTAGTATATCACGACTTAGCAATGTTGTAAATAATTGTATGTATTAAGATTTTTTTGAAAATCAATTTACAAGTAGGTCAAACATTGTATATAATAGAAGAAACATTATATAGAATAGGATGGGATTTGAGATGGAAAAAGAAACTGGAATAGTTCAAATAGCAGATGATGTAATTGCAGTTATTGCTGAAATTGCAGCACTTGAAGTTGATGGTATGAAAAGCGTTGGAAACATTAAGCAAGACTTGATGCACACGATTACAGGAAAAAAAGCTGCTAAAGGTGTTAAAGTTGACATCGGAAAAGAAGATGGCGAAGTTAGCATTGCAGTGTCTGGAATTGTAACATATGGTGCAAAAATTAAAAATGTATGTTTAGAAGTTCAAGATAAAGTCAAAAATTCTATTGAGACTATGACAGGACTACGTGTTATGAGCGTTGACGTACATGTTGTGGGAGTTGCGTTTGACGGCGAGTAAAAAGTGTGCAGGCGGGGCGTTACCTCGCCTGTTTTTTAATCAATATTTTAAGGAGCAAAAAATATGACAAGACGAGAAGCAAGAGAATGTGTTATGCAAATGCTATATAGTTTAAGTTTTCATGAGGCGGAGCAGGCAGACACAATATTAGAAGAACAAACAGAGGATATAAAAGGCAAAGTGTTAACGTTTATACAAAACACTTATAAAGGAATTATCGAAAATATGAGCCAAATTGATGAAATTATATCTCAAAACTTAAAACAGTGGGATATTTCACGTATCGCAAAAATTGACCATATGATATTACGACTTGCAATATATGAAATCAAGTGGGAGGAGGACGTCCCAGACAAAGTTGCCGTAAATGAGGCGGTCGAAATAGCTAAAATATATGGAACGGATAAATCGCCAAAATTTATACACGGTGTACTTGGACAAGTGGTGCAATGACAAAACGTGTAGTACCAATTTCAGATGTAAATAAATATGTTGCGGATATGTTATCGCAAGATTTTATGTTACAAAATTTATGGATATCGGGTGAAGTGTCAGGGTGTAAATATTACCCGTCTGGACATGTTTATTTTACTATTAAAGATGAAGATGCTACTATTAAAGCTGTTATGTTTTCACAATACGTTAGAAATTTATCATTCCGTCTTGAAGATGGGATGAAAATTTTGGCACGTGCTAAAATCACAGTTTACGACAAAACAGGTAGTTATCAAGCAAACGTTATAGAAGTTGAAAAACAAGGTATTGGAACGTTGTATGAGGCGTATGAGGCACTAAGAGCATCTCTTGAAAAAGAGGGGCTTTTTGACAATAAAAGGCAAGTTCCTAAATATCCAAAAAGCATCGGAATAATAACTTCAAAACAAGGTGCAGCACTTCAAGATATGTTGAATGTTGCGTCACGTCGAAACAAAAATATTCCTATATATGTGTATCCTGCGTCTGTGCAGGGGCAACTTGCTAAGGCTGAAATTGTTAGGCAAATTGAGCGTGCAAATGAAGCAAACGTTGCCTCGGTTCTTATAGTTGGACGAGGTGGAGGCTCTATAGAAGATTTGTGGTCATTTAATGAGGAAATAGTTGCAAGAGCGATTGCGGCGTCAAAAATTCCTGTTATATCGGCTGTTGGGCATGAAACCGATTTTACAATTGCGGACTTTGTTTCAGATTTGAGAGCTCCAACGCCATCTGCTGCTATGGAGATTGCTATGCCGTCAGCAGATGAAATGGCGGTACAAATTGAGCAATATAGACACCGAGCGGTGCTTGCCATGGAAAAGAAAATAAGCCTAGAACAAAATAACATTGCATATTTGCAAGATAGACTTAATATGTTATCTAAAAATAGAATAAATAACTATTGGATTAATCTGGATTATCTAACAAATATGCTTGATAAACTTTCGCCGCTAAAAACGTTAAGTCGTGGATATAGTTACGTCACAAAAGATACCGTTGTTACGTCAATTAACCAAGTTGAAATTGGCGACAAATTGGAAATCACAGTTGCCGATGGAACGATTGGGGTATCAGTAAATACAAAGGAGTAAATAAATATGGAATTTGAAACAGCAGTTGGGGAACTTAAAGCAATAATAGAAGACATGGAGCGAGACAACAAACAAACACTAAATGAAACTGTAGAAAAATATAAAGAGGGGCTTGAACTTGTGACGTATTGCAACGATTTACTTAAAAAAGCCGAGCAACAAATTGTTGTTTATGATTCTATGTTTAGCGATGAGGGGGAGCCAAATGATTTATGAATATAAAGAATATGTTGAGCAAACAATAGAAAAATATTTGCCAAAGTCAGATGGGCCGTTTTCAAGACTAAACGAGGCGATGAGATACAGTGCTTGCCTTGGAGGCAAACGAATTCGCCCAATTTTGATGCGACTGGCATATGAGGCTGTTGGCGGAACTGGAAATATTGATGCTTATATGTGTGCAATTGAGTTTGTGCATACATACTCATTAATACATGATGATTTGCCTGCTATGGATAATGATGACTTGCGTCGTGGAAAGCCAACAAATCATATACAATTTGATGAGGCAACAGCAATTCTTGCAGGTGATGGATTGCTTACGTATGCATTTGAAGTTATGTTTGCGGATATGACGCAAGATGTTGACTCGGCAAAAGTTATAGCGGCGGGAATACTTGCTAGTGCGGCTGGAGTTAACGGAATGGTTGCAGGGCAAATGCTTGATATACAGAGCGAGGGCAAAGAAATTGACATTGAAACTCTTGATTTAATTCATCTAAACAAAACAGGAGCGCTAATAAGCGGTGCAACAAAAATGGGTGCTGTTCTTGGGTATGGAAATGCACAAGAAGTTGCGGCACTTGAGGCGTATGGAATGTATTTAGGAAAAGTGTTTCAAATTGTTGATGACATATTAGATGAAACGGGTGAAGTGGAACAACTTGGAAAACCTATAAATAGTGACATTGAAAACGGAAAAATAACATATACTAGATACTATACAAGCCAAGAATGTTATGAAATAGCAACTAAACTAACAGATAAGGCGATAAAATGTCTTGATAGAGTAGATGGCGATACACAAATGCTTGAGGACATAGCAAAGATGCTTATAGATAGACGACAATAAGGAGGGTGAGAAAGTGCAAGGCATATTTAACAACGAAATATTAATAGCAGCGGCACTTAGTTGGTTTATAGCACAAATGATAAAATTAGTGTTGACGTTGTTTAATGAAAAAAAGCTAGATTTATCGAAATTAACATCATCAGGTGGAATGCCAAGTTCTCATAGTTCTTTGACGGTGGCATTAGCGGTAGGGATAGGACAGGCACATGGATATGATAGCACATTGTTTGCGATAGGATTTGTTTTTAGTGCAGTAGTTATGTATGATGCGGCAAATGTGAGGTTGCAAGCAGGAAATCATGCAATATTATTAAATAAAATATTAGAGCAAATGAAAGATCATACAATAAGTATGGAGTTTACGCTTAAAGAGTTGCTGGGGCATACACCTATACAAGTGTTGGCGGGAGCTATACTTGGTGCAGTCGTAGCGTTGATGTATGTGCCTGTGTAATCGGGCACATATAGTTAGGGGGGAATGTTTTGAAAAACAGGGAAAGAGAGAAGGAGAAGTTACGACAAGAGTTTTATACATTAGTATTATTATGGGAGTATAAAGAAAAAAACGAAACGTTAGCGAACTTTGCAAAATTATTGCAAGCAAGAATACCAAACAAACTAACAGTGAAAAAATATATAGACATCGAAGATGTACATTCAACAGAGGGACTGCTTATAGGCATGTTGCACGTGCTTGAAAATACAGAAGAAAAGTATATACGCCAGCTATCGCTAGAGGTTTTTAAAAATCCAAAGCAACTTGAAAAAATAGCAACAAAAATAAAAAATATAATACGTGAATTTCATTGTGAACCACTTATGTCAACAGAAGATGTGCTTGGTGAGTTTAATGTTATAACAGATGTAGAAGAAATAAAAATAAAAGGCTGTAGGGAAGATGAAGTTAAATCTATTGTGGTAGTTCAAACTTCGGAGGCACTTCATTTTTATGAAAAACCAAATACGCTTATTGTATTTTTGGGCGGTCATTACAACCCTGCACGAATAGAAGTGTTAAAACAGTTACAACAACAATATCCAGATGCACAGTGGTTGTATTGGGGCAACATTGAGTATCGGAGCTTTCAAATTTATAAAGAGCTGTGCATAAAAACAGATATACAATTTGAAACGATGCATATGGGGGTAACCACATTAAATAAGTATAAGGAAGACGGGGTATCACTGACTAAAGTTGAAACGGGAAAACTACATAACTCACTAAAAGATGATAATGAACCGTTTAAAGATGTGATAGCCTTAATGCTTGATGAGGGGATTAAGCTTGAGCAAGAAATAGTGGCACTAAATATGTATACTAATGGGGAGTAGTCGTGAAGATTACTCCTCGTTTTTGATTATATCACTGCTGCGCCTTGCCATACAACGAAAAAAAAAGTATACTAGATATAATATAGAATACGAGGTAATCATATGGTAAACATAGAAGATATAAAAAAGATGAACATAGCCGAACTTTCCCTATTGGCGAGGGACATACGACGATTTTTGGTAAAAACAGTGGCAAAAACAGGTGGGCATCTATCATCGAACCTAGGAACAGTTGAGTTAACGATAGCTTTGCACTATGTGTTTGAGTCGCCAAAAGATAAAATTATATGGGACGTTGGACATCAGGCATACACACACAAAATACTAACAGGGCGGACAAAACAATTTTCAACATTAAGGCAAGAAGGTGGATTAAGTGGTTTTTTGAAACGTGGCGAAAGTGAGCATGATATATTTGAAACGGGACATAGTTCAACGTCAATATCAGCATCGCTTGGAATAGCCGTAGCACGTGACTTGAAAGGCGAACAAGGTCACGCCGTTGCCGTTATAGGTGATGGGGCGTTGACTGGTGGAATGGCGTTTGAGGCTTTAAATCACGCTGGCAGAACTTCAACAAACATTATAGTTATATTAAATGACAACGAAATGAGCATTTCCCCAAATGTTGGAGGTATGAGCAAATATCTTACAAAGCTACGTGCAAAAAAAGAGTATGCTCAAGCAAAACGAAACATTGCATCGGCATTAACCCAAATACCCAAAATCGGAAAAACAGTTTTGCACACGGCAAGACGAACAAAAGATAGCATAAAATCTTTTTTAATGGAGGACACATTATTTGATGAAATGGGCTTTACTTACCTAGGACCTGTTGACGGGCACAATATTTCTGATTTAACTAACATATTAGAAAGTGCAAAAAAATTATCTGGACCATTGTTAATTCACGTAAAAACTATTAAAGGAAAAGGATATTTGCCAGCTAAAAACAATCCAGGACTTTATCACGGCGTACCACCTTTTGACCCCAAAGTTGGTATAATCCAAAAAACAACGCCAACAATAACGTTTTCTAGGGCGTTTGGAGAGGCTATGGAGGATATCGGTTCTGAGAATAAAAAAGTTATTGCTATATCAGCTGCTATGATTGATGGAACGGGGTTAACAGGATTTTCACAAAAATTTCCAAGACGTTGTTTTGATGTAGGCATAGCAGAGCAGCATGCAGTAACTTTTGCAGCAGGGCTTGCGATAGACGGATTTATACCAGTGGTGGCTGTATATTCGTCATTTTTACAACGTGCTTATGATCAAATTTTGCATGACGTGGCTTTGCAAAACTTGCCTGTTATATTTGCAATTGATAGGGCAGGACTTGTTGGGGAGGACGGTGCGACGCATCAAGGAATTTTTGACATGGCATATTTATCGCATATCCCAAATATGCAAATTTTGTGCCCAAAAACGCCAAACGAAATAGATTCTGCATTACGTTATGCAACAACAAGAAAAAATCCAGTGGCAATACGGTATCCAAAAGGTAACATTGAAACTAACTTAGCACAAGCAGAATATACAAAACAGAGCGTCCCACCGATTGTGCACTATGATTATAGTGAAAGTGAGATAGCTATACTTGCTACGGGTCGTGCTGTTAGTTGGGCTGATGAAGTGTGTGCATATTTAAAAGAAACATACGATGTACAATCAAGCCTAATAGAAGTGCCACAAATAATGCCATTTGATACAAAAGGAATTAATGAACTTATTACAAATTATTCTCAAATAATAACAATAGAAGACCATGTTATAACAGGTGGGTTTGGTTCTATTGTTAAAATGAATTGTAATCACCCAAATATATTATGTTTTGGATTTAAACAAGGCATAGTTGAACATGGGGGGATCGAAAAATTATTAGAAAAAAATTGTCTAACTCCTAGCCAAATAGGGGATACTATTATACAAAGAGGTGCAATATGAAAAAACAAAGACTTGATACACTTATAGCCGAACGTCGCCTTGCTGACTCAAGAGAAAAGGCAAAAGCTTTGATTATGGCTGGTGTTGTTTACGTTGATGGTCAAAAAGAAGATAAAGTTGGGCTACAAGTATCAGTGGAAGCCCATATTGATGTACGCCAAAAAATGAAATACGTTAGTCGTGGTGGTTACAAATTAGAAAAAGCAATTGCTGAGTTTGATATAAATTTAGAAAATAAAATATGTATGGACGTTGGGGCATCAACAGGCGGATTTACAGATTGTATGTTGCAAAATGGTGCTACAAAAGTGTATGCTATAGATGTGGGGTATGGTCAACTTGCTTGGTCACTACGCCAAAATCCACAAGTAATTTGTATGGAAAAAACTAATATGAGATATGTTGAACAACTTGACGATAAAATACAATTTTGTTCAATTGACGTATCGTTTATATCACTATCAAAAATACTTGAGCCAGTAAAAAATTTGCTTGACGATGAGGCTTATATAGTTGCATTAATTAAGCCGCAATTTGAAGCAGGGCGTGAGCAAGTTCAAAAACACGGAGTTGTCAAAGATCCGAAAGTTCACAGGCAAGTAATAGAAGCAACTTGGGAATTTGCACAGCAAATTGGATTTACAGTGCTAGGGCTAGATTTTTCGCCAATAAAAGGTCCTGAGGGCAACAGAGAATATTTAATTTATTTATCAAATTCCAAAGGGCAAACAGCGGATCAAAGCTGTATCAAAAAAGTAGTAGATTTATCACACGAAACTTTATAAGGGGGAACTTTATGAATACAATAGGTATAATTCCAAATACAACTAGAGATACAGACTTTAAAGTTACAAAACATTTAATAGAGGTGCTTGAGGCACAACAATTTGAAGTAAAACTTGAAGATTTTGTTGCAGAAAAAATTGGTAGAGAAGGCTTGGTGGGGGATGATATATACAAAGTTCCTGATATGATTATTACTATTGGTGGCGATGGAACGATACTTAGAGCAGCTGGGAAAGCTACGTTTCACGATGTACCAATACTTGGTATAAACTTGGGTAGGCTTGGATTTCTTGCAGAAGTTGAAAGTCCAGACATAGAAAAACTTATAACACGTGAAAGGCTTCAAAATGCCACAATCGAAGAACGTATTATGTTGCATATAATCGCTTGTGATGGTATGGGAAACAAAAGCAATTTTTGGTGTCTAAACGAGGTAAGTTTAATTCGTGCCTTTTCGAGCAGAATAACAGATTTTGAAATCACTATAAACGATAAACTTTATGACGTTTACCCAGCAGATGGAATACTTGTTGCAACACCAACGGGTTCAACAGCATACAATTTATCGGCAGGAGGTCCAATAGTTGCACCATATTCAAAAGACATTATATTGACTCCTATTTGCCCGCACACAATATACTCAAGGTCAATTATTTTGACTGAGCGTGACACTATTGGTATAAAAATGATTGGTGAGGAACAACTTAATCTTTGTATAGATGGCGAGGCACAAATGAACTTTACTAAAAGGCATAGCGTGCAAGTTAAAAAGTCTAGCAAAGTTGTAAAACTTGTACAGTTAGGGGAGCTTGACTTTTTACAAGTGCTAAAAACTAAAATTGTGGGAAGGAGAAAATAAAAGAGTGGGGATGAAAGAACAACGTCAATCAAAGATTTTAAGCCTAATTGATAAGTATGAGATAGAAACACAAGAGGAGCTTGTTGAAACTTTAGAACAAGCAGGATTTAGTGTTACACAGGCGACTATTTCTCGAGATATTAGAGAGCTAAAGTTAACCAAAATAGCTACAAAAAAAGATAGTCAAAAATATGTTTCATTAAATTATGATGTGTCAGATAAAGTGCTACGTGTGTTTAGGGCTGGATTTTTGTCAATGGACGTTGCACAAAATATACTTGTTATAAAAACGTTGCCAGGTATGGGAAATGCTGTTGCGGCGGCGATTGACGCTCTAAGCTATGAAGAAGTTGTTGGTACAATTGCAGGTGATGATACTATATTTTGTGCTATACGTACAGAGGGGCTTATTAGTAGCGTAATAGAAAAATTTCACGAGGTACTTAAATTGTAGAAAGGAACAAAATGTTAATTGAACTACACGTAAAAAATATTGCATTAATAGAAGAAGTAAAACTAAAGCTACATGACAACTTAAATATTTTTAGTGGAGAAACAGGGGCAGGAAAATCTATGCTTATAGATTCTATACAATTTGCAATTGGAAACCGCACATCAAAACAGATTGTTAGAAAAGGTCAACAATGTGCATATGTTTTGCTTGAATTTCAAGATACTAAAAATGTTGTTATACCGATCCTTGAAGAAAATGGTATACCTTATGAGGGTCGCAAAATTATACTAGAGCGTACGCTATATACTTCAGGACGGACAGTGTACAAAATAAATGGTGTTACATCTACAAGGGGAATTGTGCGTGACATTGCAACGTTGCTTATAGACGTGCATGGTCAACATGAGCCGCAATCATTGCTTGAGACAGCTAAACATATCAATTTGCTTGATGGATTTGGTGATGAGCAGTTTATTGCAATAAAACATAGTTATGATAATGATTTTACAAAGTGGCAAGCGATATCACAAAAACTTTCTGACATTGATATAGATGACCGAAAAAAATTGCAACTGAAAGATATGTTAACTTTTCAAATAGAAGAAATAGAAATGGCAAATTTGAAAGTTGGAGAAGAAGACGAGCTAAAAGCACAATACCAAGTACTTGCTAATGCTGAAAAAATACTTATTGGTTGCCAAAAAGCTTATGCATGCCTTGAAAGTGAAGATGGGGGGGCACTGTCTTTGACAGGGCTTGCCTCGAGAAACATACAAGATATAGCTAACATAAGTGTCGAGATATCTAACTTTTATGATACGCTTGAAGGGGTGCAATCACAACTACAAGATGTTATGTTTGACCTTAGAAGGTACACGGAGCAAATTGAATATTCACCAGAAGTTTTGGTTGATATACAAAACAGACTTGATACTATTTATAAGCTTAGAAAAAAATATGGTGATAATATTGAAGAAATACTTGAATACAAAGACAAGTGTCAAACAGAACTTGATGAAATGTTATCAGCAGAAAATGACACACAACATTTGCAAAATGAGTTGTTAAAGCTTGAAAATATACTTAAAGAAAAGGCAGAGCAACTTACAAAAATGAGAATATGTATGGCAAGCTCGCTTGAAGGACAGATTGAAACTCATTTGCGTGATTTACAAATGCCACATGCACAATTTAAAATTAACGTAACTTTAACGGATATATTTACTAAAAATGGACAAAATAACGTAGAATTCCTAATTAAAACAAATTTAGGTGATGATTTGCACCCGTTATCAAAAATTGCTTCGGGTGGAGAAATATCTAGGGTAATGCTTGCTTTAAAAACAGTATTGCTTATGGGTGACACGATAGAAACGGTAATATTTGATGAAATTGACAGTGGAATAAGTGGAATAGCAGCACAAAAAGTTGCAGAAAAGTTAGCAATTATATCGTCTGACAGACAAGTTATTTGCATAACTCATCTACCACAAATTGCTGCTATGGCTAACAATCACTATTTAATAGAAAAAAACGTAGTTAATGATTTTACGCAAACATCGTTACAGTTATTAACAGATACTCAGATATATCAAGAGTTAAGCAGGCTGATGGGCGGTATACAGACTGCCATAACGCTACAAAGTGCTAGGGAATTAAAGGAACTTGCAAACAAGTACAAAGAAACTAGGGTTTAACGCCCTTTTCCTTGTATTTGCTTTTTAATGCAAAAAATACCTACAAATAATTACGCTAAAGTGTATAAATAATCTTAAAAAAGGTGAAATTATAAGAAACACAAAGAACAGGATGTGAACAAAATTGGAAAATGATAAACTCAGAAAAGTCCTGCATTGTTGCGTATCTTTTATGATTATTTTTACAATATTAAGCCCAATTATAGTAACGTATTATTACTTGCCAAATGAAATCAAAGTTGTGGTGGGGCGTGAATATAGCATAAATTTTGAAGTTCCGATTTGGGCGAAACTAAATATATCAGATGATTTGCTAATTGCAGACAATGAGAGTATATTAGTTGGGGCTCAAAAAGTAAAGTTAAATGACCCCCTTGTAGTCGAAGCTCAGCATGAGGGGCAAACAGATTTAGAAATTAGCTTGCTTGGTGCGATACCTGTAAAAACTGTACAAGTTCAAGCTATGCCGTATACAGAAGTTATACCAGGTGGTCAAGTTATTGGAATAGAGGTTCATTCCGATGGCGTATGTGTGGTTGGTACAGGAGGGTTTTTATCAAATGATGAAATGGTAGACCCTTGTAAAAGTAAAATTAAAAAAGGAGATATTATTACATCAGTTGATGGAAAAGAAGTTATAACTAAAGAAGATTTTAAGGAGTATGTTGAAGACAATAATGGCGAAACTATCACGGTAGGTATAACCCGTGGGAAAAAACATTTAGAAGTTGAAATTACACCTGCTTTTTCTGATGAAGAAGATGCCTACAAAATTGGAGCATGGATAAAAGATACTATACAAGGTCTAGGTACATTAACATACATTGACCCAGAAACAGGTAACTTTGGTGCACTAGGACACGGTATAACAGATGCAGAATTTGAAAAGCTTATTCCTATCGACAACGGGACTATTATGTCTGCAAAAATTGATGGAATAACAAAAGGTGAGGCAGGTAACCCTGGTGAAATCAGTGGGATTATAAATACTGGTGACCACGCTAGGTTAGGTGAAATTGATTATAATACAGCACGAGGTATATTTGGTGTTATAGAGCAAGAAGATATTTATGACTTGTCGAATACAGCAATTCCTATCGCTTGTCAAAATGAAGTCAAAGAAGGTAGTGCCACAATTTTAGCAAGCTTGACCGATGAGGGTATTATGTCGTACAATATAGAAATACAAAAAGTTGCAAAATATTCAACAGAACCATCAAAAGGTATGATAATTAAAATTGTAGATGAGAGACTTCTTGAGTTAACTCAAGGTATCGTTCAAGGGATGAGTGGTAGTCCAATAATTCAGGACGGTAAACTTATAGGTGCAATAAGCCATGTATTTGTAAATGACCCAACTACAGGATATGGTATTTTTATTGAAAATATGATTGAAACAGTTCATAATCTACAATATTAATTGAAAGTTTTTAAAGAAAAAGAAAAATTTACCAAATTTTAGGAAATCATCTAAAAATAGATTGATTTATTTTAGATAATTAAGTATAATAAGAATATATTTACAGATAAAAATGCAAAAATTGTTAGGGGGAAAAATTTTGGATAACAAAATTAAAATTGTAATAGCAGATGACAGCAGGGACATGGTAGAAATATTAAGAGAGTTCCTGAATAAACAACCAGATATGGAGGTTGTAGGTATTGCGGGTGACGGGCACGAAGCATGTCAAGAGGTGTTCGAGCTTGAGCCAGACGTATTAATTTTAGATGTTATTATGCCAAACTTAGACGGTATAAGCGTTCTAGAGAAACTTAGAGATACGCCGCTAAACAAGCGTCCTGTGATAATCATGCTGTCAGCCGTTGGTCAAGACAAAATTACAGGTAGAGCGTTGGCATTAGGTGCAGAATACTACATTATCAAACCGTTTGATATGGAAGCATTAAGCGTTAGAATTCGTCACTTGCTTAATACTCAAGGTAGCTTCAAAGTGCCACCAAGTCAAAATTTTATGAGCAAAGATATTTTGCCACCGCAAAAACCAGCTATTACAAAACATTCGTTAGAAACAGAAGTTACAAGCGTAATACACG
>MDSP01000075.1_pt1 | contig 22235 bp, 16 predicted proteins | sample 1005811 | NCBI WGS metagenome assembly MDSP01 (sample SAMN05526596, study PRJNA338239) | gut metagenome | isolation source: stomach gut content | host: Naso elegans | place: Saudi Arabia: Red Sea | collected 2011-04
TTTTAAATAAATCTAAATATTCAACTTCTTTATCAGTATCATTATTTGTATTAATTAATAAAATTTGATACCCATGTTTATTTATAGCTTCTGTGATGCCTTCCACAACTCTATCACAACTATCACTTGATAATTTGGGTAAAATTACCCCAACTAATTTTGTTATTCGAGTTCTTATTGTTTGGGCCTGAATACTCGGTCTATACCCTGTTTCTTCAACTCCTTTTTCAATAAGTTTTCTCTTATCTTCGCTTAAATATCCATCATTAAAATATCTACTTACTGTTGACTTTGACACACCAACATAATTTGCAAATTCTGTTATATTCATAAAAACCTCCTTAAATTTTGACATACCAAAAAGCCCTTACTAATGCAAAGACTTTTTATACTTTTATTTAAAAAATTTAATTGCTTCTTGTAATTGTGCATCTAATTCTAAATTAGCTTCTCCTTTTGTCATAAAATCAAATGTATATGCTGACCCTAAAGAAACTTTGATATCAGGAGTTATGCCTGTTCCGTTTAAGTTATCTCCATTTGGCAATAATAAAACTGCACTCGAAACTATAATTCCTGAACCATCATTTAATTTTATTAAATCTTGCACCAATCCAAATCCTGTAGTTTGAGAGCCGATAATAGTGGCTAAACCTTGTAATTGCAACGTTCCAAGCATTGCTTCCATACTTCCTTTAGTGCTAGTACTAGTTAAAAAGACTAAATTTGTTGGAGTATATTTTGGCGTAGCATGATAAGTTTTAACTTCTGTAGCTTTATTTACTGTACTAAATAATTCTCCGTCTTCAATAAACAAGTCTGTCAAATTAACAACTTCCTCAAATTCAGCTTGCGTTACTGTTCGCACATCTAAAATAAAATTATTAATGCCTTCATTTTGATATTCTAATATTAATTTCTCAATTTCCGTTGCTGAACCATTTACCAATCTATCAATAGTAATACAAACTATATCTTCATCAACTTTTATAGAGGTTATATAATCAACTTGTAAAACCGTTGGAATTATAGGGATTTTAATGATTTCTTCGGTATTATTTTTCTTTATAGTATATAAAACAGCATCTTCACCTGAATAAGTTAGTTTTTTGTATAAAATTGTACTATTTGATAATTTGGCCAAATCGTCATCTATTTGAGTAATATAATCTCCAACTTCCAATCCAGCAATATCAGCAGGAGAATTTTCAATAACTTCAGTTATTACTAAATATTGTCCAGAAATACCCCATGTAAAATGAAATCCTGCCCCTACATAAGTGCCGTTTAATTCGGCCTCATAAGTTGCTACCTCCTCTGATGTTAGGTAGGTTGCTTCACTATCTTCCAAAGAGGATATATATCCCCTAAAGATACCTTCAACCCTGTCTTCTAGCTCCGAAGCCTCAAAATACTGAAATCCTACCAATTGATCAATTGCAAAAATTTTAGCAGGATTATATTTACTATCTTGCTGTTGTAACTGATAAGTATAAATATTTGTACCAACTGTTAATCCCAAAAACATTCCTGTTAATGCACCTAGTATCAAATATAATTTACTAGGGGTTTTTGGTTGCTCGGTATTTACTTCTGGTTCATCTTCTAACATAAGTATCCCCTTTATCGTATAAATTATAGCTTGAAATTTATTTTTCAAAAATATTTCCTCCCTTAATTATAGCCAATTTTTTAGGCTTTTAATCACTTATTTATAAATTTTTTCCATTAAGTAAATATTGTTAGTACTTTTATTATATGATGGTATAAAAAAATATAACGTATTCCATAGAAAGTATTTGGAATATCTTAAATTGCCTTCTGTTCATTTTAACATATAAGTTTAGGAATTCCTAATTAATTTGCAACTTAGTATTTTATTCATACCCCTATATATAAGGAAGAAACTCCTACAAAATACAATTTTTGCAAAAAAGAAGGTCTAAAGTGACCTTCTGAAATTTGGGCATTATTCTAAGTTTGAAGCTTTCATTTCTTTTTGGATTTTCTTCAAAGCTTTTTTAGAACCTCTTTCTATATCATGTTCTAATTTTCGAGTTTTGAAATCTATAAACAAACTGTCTAAATCATAATCTGGAGGGTACAATTTGCTGGCTTCAATCAAAAGTTTCACTCGTTTTTCATAAACTTGCGCCATCTGACCATCAATAAATATAGTAATATTTCGATTTTCATCGGCAGGTGCATATATAATTGCTTCTTTATTAGTTTCAGTTAGCAAAACTTTATCCCCTTTTGAATATTGAACATAAGAAAAATTTGATGTTTCTGAAGCTACATCTATTCTTATTTTAGATTGTTCAACAATATCATAATTATATTTTTTGGTAGATATATAATTTTCTGCACGTGCTAAAACGTGAGCTGGAACACCCATCTTTTTGGAAATAAATAATGCATTACTATCGCTGGAATTACCTATTTCCAATTGGTACAGTGGTTCTAAAGTGTCAGGATTAAACTTCATTCCTGCATTTTCAAAATCTGGGTGCATTAGACTAAAGTTTTTGATTTCGCCATAGTGAGTGGAAGCTATTGTAATTGCTCCTTTTTTGTAAACTTCCTCTAAAATGGCGATTGCAAGAGATGCTCCTTCATTTGGCTCTGTCCCACTTCCAATTTCATCAAAAAGTAATAATGTTGATTTATTAGTTTGTTTTATAATTGAAGATAAGTTTTGAATATGTGAAGAAAATGTACTGAGAGCATTTTCTATACTCTGGTTATCACCGATATCTACAAATATTTTTTCATAAATAGAAATTTCTGTTCCATTTTGAGCTGGTAAAAATAATCCTAATTGAGTGGATAAAGTTAGTAATCCCATAGCTTTGAGGACAATTGTTTTCCCTCCAGCATTGGGACCTGTAATAATTAAATTTCGATAATCTTTTCCTATAGTCAAATCAAATGGTACAACATTTCCTGTTAAAAGAGGGTGTTTTCCTTTGATAATGTGGGTGTAGCCCCTACTGTTAACTTTAGGTTTGATACCATCAATGGAAATTGCATATTTACCTTTGGCAAAAATTAAATCGTACTCTGCAATTACTTCAATATTAATTTTAATCTCTTGTATACTGTTGTAAATATAATCCGTAAGTTCAGCTAAAATTTTATATTCCTCCATAGACTCTTCAATCTTAAGGTTTGCAAGGGTTGTAGTATGTTTTTGGATAATTTTTGGCTCAATAAATACGGTAGAGCCTTTGCCTGACTCATCAATAACTGTACCATCAACTTGATTTTTGTAAGAGGCCTTGACAGGAATTGTGTAACGGTCATGGCGTTTTGTAATAAAAGAATTTTGTAAATAGGATTTGTTAGCTTTCAAAAATTTTTCTAGCTTTTCTTCAATTTTAGCTTGTTCAACTTCAATGTAGCGCCTTATTTTTTTGAGTTCTTTGCTGGCATTAGTATCCACTCTGCCCTTTGAAATTGCTTGGGTTATATCGTCTTCGACATTTTTTAAAGTAGTAATTGATTGTGAATATTGGCTTAAAGTTGGAGTGTAGTCTTCTTTAGAAATCATAAATTCTTTAATTTTTCTACAACCTCGTAAAAATTCACCAACGTGTAATAAATCTTTACATTCCAAAACTATTCCTTTTTCTACTTGTTCAATTAGAAAGTCAATATTTCCAACGCCTTGGATAGGTACGCCTCCTACTGCTGAAAGTAAGTCTTTTGCCTCCTTAGTTTCGTCTAATCGTTTGGTAACTACCTTTAAATAAGGTGATGGTTGTAATTTATCTATCAAATTTTTACCCAAATTACTACTAGTAAAAGTTTTTAGATGCTCTATTAACCTAAAGTATTCTAATTTTTCAAAAGTATTTTCATTCATAAGTTGTTCTCCTGTTATAAAAATAATTGTACTAGACTTTTAGAAAGTTTTCCTCTATTATTAAAGTATTGATTTTTCAAGGAAAACTATTCCTTATTTTTTAGTATATAAAAATAAATTTTAGTTTTCAAGTTAAGTTTGTATTACTGAAAGGATAAAATAATGAAAACATTTGAATTAATCGCCACTTCTACCTTTGGATTGGAGTCAGTTGTGAAGAAGGAAATTGAAGATTTGGGATATGATATAACGAGTGTCACTGACGGAAAAATTACGTATGTTGGAGACGCTGAAGCCATTGTATTATCTAACTTGTGGCTTCGCAGTGCAGATAGAGTTTTAATTAAGATGGGAGAATTTAAGGCCCTAACTTTTGACTCACTTTTTGAACAAGTTAAAGTTTTGCCATGGGAAAATTGGATTACATCAGATGCTAAATTTACCGTTAATGGAAAGTCTGTTAAATCAGCATTGTTTAGTATTTCGGATTGTCAGGCTATAGTTAAAAAAGCTGTAGTTACTAGACTTCAACAAAAGTATAATATTGATTGGTTTGAAGAAACTGGGCCTAGCTATACAATTCAGGTTTCACTTCTTAAAGATATGGCAACTCTAACCATTGATACTACAGGAAAAGAGGGACTTCATAAGCGTGGATATAGAGTTGGTCAGGGTGATGCTCCTATTAAAGAAACTTTGGCTGCTGCTCTAATTCAAATTAGCTATTGGCAAAAAGGTAGAATTTTTTATGATCCATGTTGTGGTTCTGGAACTTTTGCTATCGAAACTGCTTTAATTGCAAAAAATATTGCTCCAGGGTTATACCGTTCATTTGCTTCTAGTAGATGGCCTCAAGTTCCTCCTGATTTGTGGGAAGATTTGCGTGAAGAAGCTCGTGAACAGATTGACCAAAAGGGGAGTCCAATTATTTATGCCTCGGATATTAACAGAAACTCAATTAATATCGCCAGAAAAAACGCTGAGTGTGCTGGTGTAGGGGAGTATATCCAATTTTTTACAAAGCCTGTACACACAACTTCGTTGCCTCATGGTGATTATGGTATAGTTTTATGTAATCCTCCTTATGCTGAGCGTATGAGTGAGATGCACCAAGTTCAAAAGTTGCACAAAGATTTAAAAAAACTTATGGATAGCAACCCGACTTGGTCATTTTATACAATTACGCCTGTTGAAAGTTTTGAGACTGATTTTGGTAAGAAGGCTAACAAAAATCGAAAGTTATTTAATGGGCGTATTGCCGTAAAATTTTATCAATATTTTGGGCCACGTCCTCCAAAAGATGGTGAAAACTTTAAAGAAGTTCCAAAATAATAAAATTATATGGTATATTAAAATAAAAAAGGACATATTTTTAACATGATCACGATTTTTGGATTTGGAGTTTGAAACTTAGTTGGATATTTGGAATGAGATTTATGGTTTGACGATATTTAAAAAGAATTTTAGAAAAAGTTTGAGCAGATTTTTCTGATTTGATAATTAAAAATTGAAATATTAAAATAGACCACGATATTTATTTCATGGTCTATTTTTTATGCACTTATAGGAAGTTTGATTATAAATTCAGTTCCTTTGCCAACTTGGCTAGTTAAAGAGATATCTCCTTGATACATCTGAACGATATGTTTCACAATTGAAAGTCCAAGACCAGTCCCACCACTTTTTCTTGAACGACTCTTATCAACTCTATAAAACCTTTCAAAAATTTGTTCGTGATGAACAGGAGCAATTCCAACCCCTGTATCCTTGACTTTTAGCAAAATACAATCGTCTTCTTTATCAACAATAACTTCGACTCTGCCTTTTTCGGTATAGCGAATTCCATTACTTACTAAGTTTATCAAAATTTGCTTGAAGTGTTCTCTATCACCACAGTATAAAATTTCCCCTTTAACAATAATTGTTTTGAGGAGTATAGTTTTTTGGCGAGCCTGTTGCTCAAGAAGCTCAATAACTTCTTCTACAACTTCTACTAAATTAATTAGTTCATTATCGGCCACCCTAGTATTTTCAGTATCTGACAGGACTAAAATATCTTCAATTAATCGTCCTAAGCGTTTTGCTTCGATATCAATAATTTCCAAAAAATGTTTTGCAACATCGGGTTGCTCTAATGCACCCATTTGTAAAGTTTCCACAAACCCTTGAATACTAGTGAGTGGAGTTTTTAATTCATGTGTAACATTGCTAACAAATTGGTAGCGCATTTCATCAAATTTACGGATATGGGTGATATCTCGAATTGATAGCATATAACCATACTCCCGTGAATTTTTTTTCAGGGGTTTAATTTTAATATATAGTGTGCTTTCGTCTTTTAAAATTTCGCAATTACTGGAAGTTTCATTATCTAAGGTTGATTTTATCATTGATTGATAAGCTGTATGTTCATAAAGTGAATGTACAAAATTACCTTCAGTGATTGTAATTCCTAAACTTTCTTTTGCAAATTTATTAATTTCAATAATAGTGCCTGTTGCATCAATAACAATAATTCCTTGTTCTAAATAACTAAGCATAGACTCAGCTTTTCGTTTTTCATAGCGTAATTTTCGATTTGTACGGTAATAATTTAATACCATGCTATCAATTGCCAATACTAAATCTTGGACTTCTTGAGCATCTTCTTTTTTGGGAAGGTAGCTATATTCTCCTTTTGCAAAGTGATTAACTTGTTTAGTGAGTCGACGAATGGGGCGTTTTGTTTGCTCCTCAATAGCTCGTACTATCATATAAAAAGCCATTACTTGCCCAATAAAAATGAGTAATTGCCATGAAATAAATGGAAACATATTACTTGATTGAAGAAAATTTACTTCTAGCTTATTTATATATGATACTCCATTTAATATACTCAATGTATCGCTTATAATTAATAATATAATAATAGAAATTAATATCCTTTTGTTCATATGTTAACTCCTATTCTTTTATAAATCTATATCCAACTCCTCGAACTGTTTCAATCCAAGTATCTATGTTGTAAGGCTCCATTTTTCCACGCAAATATCTAATATGAACATCAACAGTACGTGTTTCGCCAGTATAATCATACCCCCAAACTCTATCCAACAAGGCTTCTCGAGTAAAAGCTCGTCCTCGATTTTCCATAAGTAGACGCAATAATTCAAATTCTTTTAACGTCAAGTCAATTTTATCACCTTCAAAAGTTACTCGATGACTTAATAAATCCATTTTGAGATTTTTGCAAGTGAGTTCGTTTTTAGTTTCTTCTCCATTATCACCTTTATATCTACGACTAACTACTTTAACTCTTGCAATAAGTTCACGCACGCTAAAAGGCTTGCAAATATAGTCATCTGCACCTAATTCTAAGCCTATAATTTTGTCGATTTCATCAGTTTTAGCAGTAACCATAATTACAGGGATATCTTTATACTCTGATGATTTTATATCCTTTAGTGCGCTTAATCCATCAACATCTGGTAACATCATATCTAATAATACGACATCAATTTTAACAGATTTTAAAATTTCGAGTCCAATATAAACAGATGTGGCAGTATGTACCTCATAACCATTAGCTTCTAAGTTATATTTTAGCAATTCCAAAATGTGTTGCTCGTCATCAATTGCTAATACACTCTTTTTTCTCATAATAAAACTCCTTTCGGTTTATAAACAAATTTTTCATCGTCCTTTTTTCAGATTTTTGGACACAATAATTATATAACATTTTTATAAAGGGGGACTTCAAATGGCACAACTTTTAACACATCAACAGCTTTCTTCTACTTTGTTTGAACTTCGTGAAATTCTCGTTAATTTTGATTTTTCGGCACTTAAAAATATTCGATTTTTTAATGTAGAGTCATTTTTTAGTTATATGGAGAGCGTTGATAATAACCCCTTCAAAAAACAGTATGCTCTATTGAACAAAAAATTAGATGTTTTACAGCCATATTTACCATTTATTGATGAGCAGAGAGCTAATCAATTTTTAGATAGTATGGCAAATTGCACAAATGATAGTAGTACTCAACAAGTTAAGAAAGATTTCACAAAAATACTTCGACAAGACTTTTTAAACTTTATACGCACCCTAAAAACTGAGGAACAGTGGGAAAGTGTGGTTTGCACTTGTGAAGAAATTAGGTTGCATAAAGAGGAAATGTGTCTTGTAGCTTATGAATAATACGATATAATAAAAGCAGGGACTCCCTGCTTTTTATTATATCGAAAGGAAAACAAAATGTCTAATACAAACTTTTATACACTAAATAACTTTTTGCGAAATAGGCATGGTGAAAAAGTTATGAAGTTATCTATTGATGGAGGATTTACTTGCCCAAACCGTGATGGAACAATTGGTTTTGGGGGTTGCATCTTTTGTAATGATAACGGGAGTGGTACAGCAAATTCTGCACTTTCAATTACTTCTCAAATGGAGGAGCAAATTTTATCACTTAGTACAAAATGGGGCAATATAAACAAATATATTGCATATTTTCAATCATATTCTAACACTTATGCTAGTGTAAATTCTTTGAAACTGAAGTATGAAACTGCACTATCATATAAAAATATTGTTGGGTTAGCAATAGGCACACGTCCAGATTGTTTATCACCTGAAATTATAACATATCTTTCTGAACTAAACTCAAAAACTCATCTATGGGTAGAACTTGGACTTCAAACCATTCATAACGAAACAGCCAACTTTATTAATAGGGGATATGACTTAGATTGTTTTACAAATGCAGTTTATGAACTTAGCTCTAAAAATATTGAAGTTGTTGCCCATATTATTTTGGGGTTACCAAATGAAACTCGTGAAGATATGTTACAAACAGCTAGATTTATTGCCAACCTACCGTTACAAGGTGTAAAAATTCATATGTTGCATATAGTAAATAATTCTCCTCTTGCAAAATTGTATGAAAAAAATCCTTTTTCGTTATTGTCCCAAGAGGAATATATTGAGTTGGTTAGCCAAATATTACAAATATTACCAAAAAATTTTGTAATTCATAGAGTTACAGGTGATGGTGAGAGAGAACATTTGGTTGCTCCTTTGTGGACTTTGCGAAAAAAACACGTTCTTAATGAGTTTAACAATTATTTACGAGTTAATAATATTTATCAAGGTTGTAAGTTTCCCCCTGATTTTTAAAATAGGGGGGTTACACATTACGACAAATAATATATAATAGCATTCGTTATTGAAAAATTTTTAAACTTATCAAATGTAGATTTAAGCTATAATTTAAAGGTTTTAAGCTGATATTGAAGAATTTGCTTGTACATATTAAATATTTTCCACTATTGCAATCCTACATTTTTCGTGGTATACTCTCAATATTATACGATTTATAAAGTTGGTAGAATTATTCATAAAATTTATAAATTAGGAAATATTAGAATATAGAGCAAAGGAGGGAGCATTAGTGACATCTACAAACCAAGATTTTACTATAAATAAACTTATTGCACTTTATTTATTATCAGAGCTAAAAATGCCGTTATCGTTATCTCAAATTACTGAAATTGTATTAGAAAAAGGTTATGCTGATTATTTTTCGATGCAACAATATTTAACTGAGCTAGTGGAAGCAAAACTTATTATACAAAATAGGGAAAATCACGCTTCTTACTATAGCATTTCTGATGCTGGAAAGCAGACTTTGGATTTTTTTGCATCTCACATACCGTCTTATGTTCGTACAGAAATTGATAATTTTATTTCAGAAAATTGGCGTTCGTTACGTAGTGAACTGGACGTTTTGGCTAATTATAGTTTACACAATGAACATGAATATATAGTGGAGTGTAAGATTTTAGAACATAATCGCACACTTATTTCCTTAAATTTGAATGTAGCTTCTCAAAAACAAGCAATTGCGATGTGTGAAAAATGGAAATCAACTTCAGCTGATTTATATAATGATATTTTGCAATTATTTTGCTAAATATTAAACAAAAAAGCAAGCGCCTAACAAAAGTTAGACGCTTGCTTTTTTAAAGCTGTTAATCGGGGTGACAGGACTCGAACCTGCGACCTCCTGAACCCAAATCAGGCACTCTAGCCAAACTGAGCCACACCCCGATAACAGCGCGAGACGGGGATCGAACCCGCGACCCTCTCCTTGGCAAGGAGATGCTCTACCACTGAGCCACTCACGCTTAGTACGTATATTATAATAACATACGCACAATATTATGTCAACGTTTTTTTCACTTTTTCTATAAATTTTTTTATTATCTCTCAAAGACCCTTAAAAAAACTCTCATTTAGACAATTTCCAAAACGAAAAAATACGTTAATCCCTATGAATGCTGTTTACTATTAGTTTTACAAGGCAACCTCTATTTTTAGCTTCTTCCAAAATTGCTCTATCAATAACATCATCTTTTTTTGCGATACAAACTCCTTCTAGTGTGATGATATCTTGCTGAACAACTTTACCAATTAGAGTTTCCTCAGAAGAAGTCACTTTTGGAACGTCCATTTTATTCATTTTGTCTTCCATCATCTTTTTAAATGGAGCTAAAATGCTTTCTTCTTCTATATCATATGACTCATCTTCATTTGTTGTTACTTCTTTTTCAGTATTATTTGAAATGCTATAAGTTGCTTGTTGAGTGTCTGTCACTGGTATAACTTCTAGTGGTTCTTCCTCCAAAGTTTCTGTCAAATTAGGATTAAGCGATTTATTAACTTCAGATTTCAAGACTTCTTTAATCTCCTGTTTTACAAATTGCTCAATATTTTGGCGTTCTTCGGGAGAAATTGTAATATTTTCAGCAGGATTTATCAAGGAATTTAATGACATTTTTTTAATTAGAGACTTCTCTTCATCAATATCAACCAAACTATCAGTAGCATTATTGTTTAGTAGATATTCGTTTTCCTTATCTTTCTCAAGAATTGTTTTAGTTTCATTAAAAATATCAAGCGTTTTTTGAGATTTTGGAAGATTAAGTGGTTCGTCAATTTCATCTTCAAAAATTTCTTCTTCCCATTCAAGTTCATCTTCTAAAATTGGAGCAGTGTCCAAATCTGGTTCTTCTTCATATTTTCGTGGTGGTTGTTGAACAAAAATTTCTTCTGTTGCTAGCTCTGTAATTTCTTCTTCTGGTGTAATTTCATCTTCAAAATTTTCTTCCAATGCCTCTATATTATTATTTGGCTCGTTTTCTTCACTTTCATGAAACTTTTTTAAATTAATGTAACTAACATGGTTTTCGGCATAATCATCTAAATTTAAATGATAGTTTAACAATCTCAAATCCAACTTACCATCTATTAAATAGAGGTCATTTTTTAATTTCATACTTAACTTACCTCCAAATTTTAATTATTCTACAAACATATCAAGAATTTCCCATAGTTCATCTTTACCCTGTTTTGTAGATGCTGAGAATGGTATAATTTTATCTGTTGGTTTAAGTCCTAGCCCTTTGCGAATTATACTAATGTGTTTTGGAACTTGGCTACGCTTGATTTTATCAAGTTTTGTGGCAACCACGATAACATTTTCATGATAATGAGAAATCCAATTGTACATCATTTTATCATTTTCTCCAGGTTCGTGACGACAATCCACCAACAACACAACTTGCTTTAAATTCTCCCTTTCTGATAAATAACTTTCAATTAGTTTTCCCCATGCTTCACGTTGAGTTTTTGAAACTTTTGCATATCCATACCCCGGTAAATCTACAAAGTTAATTTTATCTTGAATGCCATAAAAATTTATCGTTTGAGTTTTTCCTGGTTGAGAGCTTGTGCGTGCTAACGATTTTCTGTTGATTAATGTGTTAATCAAAGAAGATTTTCCAACATTTGACTTTCCAGCAAATGCGATTTCAACTGTTTCACCCTCTGGAAATTGTGATTTATTTCCTGCTGTAATTATTAATTCTGACTTAGTTACATTCATTTGTGTTCTCCTCATCTTTTGCAAATACGTTCTTTAGAACATCGTCCATAGTTTGAACGTAAATAATTTTTATACCTTTAATTATATCGTCTTCAAAAGATAAAATGTCTTTTTCGTTGGATTTTGGCAAAATTATCGTATAAATACCAGCTCTTTTTGCAGCTAATAATTTCTCCTTTAGCCCTCCAATTGCAAGTACTCGACCTCTAATCGTTACTTCTCCTGTCATGGCAATATCGTTTCTTACTTTTTTTCCAGTGAATGCAGAAATAATTGCCGTAGCCATTACTGTACCTGCAGATGGCCCGTCTTTTGGAACTGCTCCTTCTGGAATATGAATATGAACATCAGATTTTCGGAACTTATCTATATCTATATTTAAAGTTTCGTGATTAGCTTTTATATAGCTAAGACCAGCTTTTGCCGACTCCTTCATTACATTTCCCATGTTTCCAGTTAATTCCAAAGCTCCTTTGCCCGTTATCGTTTCAACTTCAATGGTTAAGGTATCGCCACCAACAGAAGTCCAAGCCAATCCTCTAGCTACACCTATTTGTGGATTATCGTCCTTAGGTAAATAGTTATATCTAGGTACACCTAAATAACGTCTTAGAGTAGTTGTAGTTACCTTTTTTGAAGATTTGTTATATTCTAGCAATTCACGTGCTACTTTTCTACATACCTTCCCAATTTCACGCTCAAGATTACGTACCCCAGCTTCTTTGGTATAGTATGTAATAATATACCTTATTGATTTTTCACCGATAGTGCAATTTTTTCTATTAAGTCCATGAGCTTCTAATTGTTTGGGTACAAGATATTTTTGAGCGATGATGTATTTTTCTTGTTCGGTATAACTACTAACTTCTATAATTTCCATTCTGTCTAACAGTGGTTTTGGCACAGTGGATAACGTATTTGCAGTTGCAATAAACATAACTCGGCTCAAATCCAAAGGCACTTCTAAGTAATGGTCTCTAAATTCAGAATTTTGTTTTGGGTCTAGCACCTCCAATAATGCAGCACTTGGGTTACCCTTAAAATCGTTACCCATTTTGTCAATTTCATCTAGTAAAATTAGTGGATTGTTTGATTGTGCAGATTTTAGGGCATATGCAATTCTTCCTGCCATAGCTCCAATATAAGTTTTTCGGTGACCACGAATTTCGGCTTCATCACGAACCCCACCAAGCGCAATACTAACATAATTTCTGCCTAAAACATCTGCTATTGATTGAGCAATTGATGTTTTTCCAACACCTGGAGGGCCAACCAAACAGAAAATTGGAGTTACACTTTTTTGGTTTAGAACTTGTACTGCCATGTATTCTAATATTCTATCTTTAACTTTTTCTAAGCTATAATGAGCCTCATCAAGCATTTTAATAGCAGTTTTCATGTTATAATTTTCAGGTGTGTAAATGTGCCATGGCATCTCCAAAATACTTTCGATATGGCTTCTCAAAACTGTAATTTCATGAGAGTTAATTGGCATCTTCTTAAGTTTTTCGATATCATTATAAAGTTTTTCTTCAACTGATTGTGGCAAATCTAGTTGCTCCATTTTGGCTATGATTTCAGAAGCCTCATCTTCAACTTCTGTACCTTGACCTAATTCTTGACGTAATACTTTAATTTGCTCTCTAAGAAAATATTCTCGTTGATGTTTGTCGAGATTAGTGCGTACCTTGTGGTGAATTTCTTTTTGCCAATGACTAACTTCAACCTCTCGTCTAAGTATATGCGTTAGGTAATAAATCTTTTCTTTCATATTTTTGATTTCTAGTAATTTTTGCTGTTTTGAAACTTCTAGTGGAATTTGGGCAATCATAAGGTTAACAATTGCAGCCTCATTTCCAACTGCTAATATTGAAAATATCGTATCGTTAGTAATTTTTTTGTTAATTTTGCCATAATCTGTAAATGTTTCAACCAAATTTCTCATATACCCTTCAGCTTCTTCTGTCATCTCCAAAACTTCAGGTATAATTTCAACATTACCACTTAAATAGCCATCTTCTTCAGTAACATCAAGGATTTTCGCCTTTTCTTCACCTTTAAAAACAACCTGAATAATTGGGTCTTTAACTAGTGTTATATGTTCAACTTTAGCTAGAGTTCCAATTTCATAAAAATCCTCAAATGTTGGGTCAGTTACATCAATATCTTTTTGTGTTACAACAAAAACATACATATCGTTGTCGTATGCAAGCTCCACAGCTTTTATAGATTTATCCCTACCAATTTCTAATTGTAGACTCATTTCAGGAAATAATGTAGCCCCTCTTAATGGTAAAATAGGAATGTTTGTAGTTTCCATAAGTTCTCCTCCGTAATTTGGCTTATTTTAAGAAAATTTAAAATGGAACTTCTTATATTTTAAACCCTTAACCGTTTTTTTATAAAAAAATAACCCAAGCATAACGCTTGGGTCGTTTGTCAATTATGCAGGCTCACTTTTAGATTTTTTGTTTTCATCTATTTTAGGAGTGTCATTTTTGTAGACAAACTCAGGAGCTTCCCCATCAATAACTGCTGCACTAATAATAACTTTTTCAAGCTCTTCTGCAATCGATGGCACTTCATACATTACATCTCTCATAACACTCTCTAGTATAGCACGCAAACCTCTAGCCCCTGTTTGACGCTCAATTGCGAGTTTTGCAACTTTTGATAGAGCATCTTCTGTAAACTCAAGCTTTACCCCGTCCATTTCAAACAATCTACCATATTGTTTTGCCAAAGCATTTCTTGGTTGGGTTAAAATTTGTTTTAACGCATCTTCATCTAAACTTTCTAGGGAAACAACAGCAGGAACACGACCTACAAACTCTGGAATTAGTCCAAATTTTAATAAATCTTGTGGTTCTAGTGATTTTAGAGTTTCACCTACACTTTTTTCTTTCTTGCTTATAATAGTTGCACCAAATCCCATTGATTTTTTACCTGTACGGTTTTCGATAATTTTATCAATCCCATCAAATGCCCCTCCACAAATAAATAAAATATTTGTTGTATCAAGTTGTAAAAACTCTTGATGAGGGTGTTTTCTGCCACCTTGTGGAGGAACTGATGCTACTGTACCTTCTAATATTTTTAGTAGAGCCTGCTGAACACCCTCACCACTTACATCTCTTGTGATAGATGGATTTTCAGATTTTCTAGTAATTTTATCAATTTCATCAATATAAATAATTCCAACTTGGGCCTTATCAATATCGTAGTTTGATGCTTGAACAAGCTTTAGAAGAATATTTTCAACATCTTCTCCAACATAACCAGCTTCAGTTAATGTTGTAGCGTCAGCAATTGCAAATGGTACATTTAACATTTTTGCAAGAGTTTGAGCTAGTAAAGTCTTTCCAGAACCTGTAGGCCCAAGTAAAAGGATATTACTCTTTTGTAGCTCAACTCCATCTGTATCTCTAACCATTCCTTTTTTAATACGTTTATAATGGTTATAAACAGCTACCGAAAGCGCTCTTTTTGCATCTTGTTGACCAATAACGTACTCATCTAAATGCACCTTAATTTGTTTAGGTGTTGGCATATCTTCGATTTGAGCATCATCGTTATAATCTTCAAATTCCTCATCTATAATTTCTGAACATAAATCAATACATTCATCACAAATATAGACTTGTGGACCTGCAATAAGCCTTCTTACTTGTTCTTGGTTTTTTCCACAAAACGAACATTTTAGCTGTTTAGTATTATCAAACTTATTAGGCATACGTCACCCCTTCTTTATTTTGCTTCTATTTTTTCAACTACTCTATCAATGATACCGTAAGCCATAGCTTCATCAGCACTCATAAAGTAATCTCTTTCTGTATCTTGAGCAATTTTTTCAAGAGGTTGCCCTGTATTTTGTGATAACATCGAGTTCATTTTAGCTTTAGTTTTTAAGATATGTTCTGCGTGAATTTGAATGTCAGTTGCTTGCCCTCTTGCACCACCTAATGGTTGATGGATCATAATTTCAGCGTTTGGAAGTGCAAGTCTTTTTCCTTTTGCTCCACCTGCTAATAAAAACGCTCCCATACTTGCTGCCATACCCATACAAATTGTTGAAACATCTGGCTTAATATAGTGCATCGTATCGTAAATTGCTAAACCATCAGAAATCGACCCTCCTGGACTATTGATATAAAGCATGATGTCTTTATCTGGGTCTTCAGCTTCTAAAAACAGTAGTTGTGCAACAATCAAGTTTGATGTTACGTGATTTACCTCATCTCCTAATAAAATAATTCTATCCTTTAAAAGACGAGAATAAATATCGTAAGAACGTTCTCCTCTATTTGTTTGTTCAACTACAACTGGAACTAATGCCATTTTATACTACCTCCTAATTTTTAACTACTCTGTAACAACAGTACTCGTTTCAACTAGCATATCTAGTGCTTTTTGAACTTTCAAATCAGTTCTTAGCTCTTCCATGTTAGCTCCCATAGACATTTTCACTTGGTCTACAGTCATTTTATACTGCTCTGCAATAATTTTAATTTCATCATCTAACTCTTCATCTGACACTTCAAATCCTTCAGCTTTAACGATTGCTTGGAATACAAGACGTGTACGAACACCTTCTTTAGCATCTTTTCTAAAGTTATCTCTAAATGCTTCTTTATCAAGACCAGTAAATTGCATATATTGCTCAAGGTTTAATCCTTGCCCTTGCATACGTTGTCCGAATTGGTGAATATTTCTATCAACTTCTTCTTCAATGATAGCTGTTGGGATTTCAACTGTTGCATTAGCTGATGCTTTTTCTACAACTCTGCTCTCAATTTCTCTTGTTCTTTCGCTTTCTTTTCTTTTTAATAAAGTAGCTTTTAAATCTTCTTTATATTCTGCTAAAGTATCAAATTCTGAAATGTCTGCTGCAAAATCATCGTTAACTTCTGGTAATTCACGTGATTTAATAGCATGAATTTTTACTTTAAATAATGCTGGCTTTCCTTTTAAATCATCAGCATGATAATCTTCTGGGAAAGTTACATTAACATCTACATCATCTCCAATGTTTTTACCAATTAATTGGTCCTCAAAACCTGGAATAAAACTTTTTGAACCTAATACTAAGTCGTGGTTAGTACCTGCTCCACCTTCAAATGCAACTCCATCAATAAATCCTTCAAAATCAATAGTTACTTTATCTTGTGGTTGAGTTGTACGACCTTCTACACTAATTTCACGTGCATTTTTTTCAACTTCTTGCGCAATTGCTTGGTTAATATCTTCTTCAGTAACTTCAGCTGCTGGAACTGTTACTTCAAGGTTTTTGTACTCTCCTAATTTAACTTCAGGATTTACTGTAATTGTAGCTGTGTATACAATTTTTTCTGATGTCATTTCAGTAACTTCGATATCTTCAGAACGAAGTGTTACAGCAACATCAATATTTTCTTTGTCCATAGCATCTTCAATTGTGTTATTTACTAAAATTCCTACTGCACTATCAAAGAAAACTTCCTTTCCATACATTTTTTCAATTACAGGACGAGGCACTTTTCCTTTACGGAACCCTTGAATGTTAAATTCATTTTTCATCTCGTTGTATGCTTGAGTAATGGCATCTTGAACCACTTTCCCCTCTACTGTTACCGTTAAACTTACCTGACTATTTTCTAATGATTTTACTTCTGTATTCATTTATCGTTTTCCTCCTCAAAGTAATGTTTTTTCAAATTAATATTGCACATTTTTAATGGGTATATATATTACCTTATAATAGCATCTTAATTTAACATTTAACTATTATATCATAGACAATTTATAAAATCTATATTATTTCGTTATTATTGATACGACTTATTCCAACTTTTACATATAGCCACCTTGACAATTTTAGTTTATAATTATGATAGAACGTATTAATACATATAATTTAACTCCCGAAAGGATCGGTGTCTATGGAAAATTTTTTAGTACTTGGCGACTTAACAATAACTTATCAACAGGTGTATACAGACTATATCAAGCCTCAAATTGAAGAAATTGATATCTTATTAAAATCCTCGCATAGCTCATATACTATTACTGAAGTTGCAAGAGTTTTAAATATTTCTAAAGAAGAAATTTTACATATCATGCAAGAAAATAATATAGTTGAAATCAATAAAATTTATTTTTTCCATATTCTGATGGAAGCAAAAAGTTATGTTGGACAACTTATAAAACGCCAGTGGCGAGTGCCAAACACAAACGACTATACTGCTTTTAATATTGCTTACATTTATAATTTAGATTATAAACTAGTTGAAACTGCATTTTCAAAACTTCAAATGACAACTGTTAGTGATGAAGATTTAAGCATTTTGTTTAGTCATATTCCCGTTACTAAATCAGCATTTGCCATTAATGTACATAAAGATTAATACAGTCTTTTTTATTATAACCAGTTAAATTTTGTTTTAAACAACTTTTTGAAAAATTTTTTAAAATATTTTTTTACTTGGTAAGTTTATCATGCTAATTACATATAAAATAATTTTTTTACGAGAAGTTTCCTATAAAGTAGTTTTTGGGAGTCCCAAATAAAAAATTTTGAAATAAAAAAATGGTAACCAGTCGTTGGCTACCATTTTTTTATTTGTGTAATTTAAAATTCTGAATTTACTTCATTAAATAATTCTGGGTAATCAGTAAAAATTCCTGTTACGCCTGCTTCAATTAATTTTCTCATATAAACTGGGTCGTTTATTGTGTAAACGTTAATATCTAATCCAGCATTTTTAACCTCTTGTACAAACTCTGGTGTTATTCCAGAAAGTAAAGATGGGTGGAGGGCATCTGCCCCCAAAGATTTTGCGTGTTCAATAGCATTATCCATTGGTTTGAAATATAAAAATCCAGTTTTGATATTTTTGTTGATTTCTTTAACTTTAACCAAGCTTTCACTATGAAAACTAGAAATTAATACACTATCAACCATTTCTAACTTCTCGATTAATTTTACCACATCTTCTTCAATCCCATCATATTGAATGATATCAGTCTTAATTTCGATGTTAAGTTTGATGTTATTTTCCTTTACAAGCTTCATAACTTCTTCTAGTTCAGGAGCTTTACACTCAAAATTTGTTTCCCAGATTTGTTGTCTGCAATCTAAATCTTGAATTTGGTCTAAAGTTAAATCTTTAATCTGCCCTTTACCTCTAAATGTTCTTTGAACATCTTCATCATGGATTACTACTAATTTTCCATCTGCTGTTTTGTGAACATCAAGTTCAATTCCATCTGCTTTCATCTCAATAGCTTTTTTAAATGCAAGCATAGTATTTTCTGGAAATTCTGAACTTGCTCCTCTGTGTGCATAATTAATCATCAAAATTACTCCTTAATATATTTTATTTAAACCAGTTGACAGCTTTATTTTTGCCAACTATCAACTGGTTAATACACTTTATTTGTTAAGATATTGGTTAAGACGCATCATAACGCTTATAATTTCGGCTCTTGTTACAACTTTTGTAGGGGACATAGTTGTTTCGCTAGTTCCTGATAAAAGTCCAGTTGAGATACAATAATAAATTGCTTCTTCGTATGGAGAGCCTGAAACATCGTTCATTGGGCGTGCTAAAATCGTTGGTTCAATGTATCCTCTTGTAAGTTCGTATAAAACTTGGGCTAACATCTCACGTGTAATTAATGTATCGTTGCTCATAATTTCAGTAAGCGTTTCTATTGATAATTTGGAAGCTACAGATGCCATAGGTGCAAATGCCCAAGACGTTCTGCTTACAGGGATATAACGCTCTGTCATATCTCTTGTCATCTTCATTTCAACAATTCCATTTGTTAATAAAACTCTATCCAAAAATGCAAATGTATCGCTAACTTTTAATTCATTATTTGGTAAGAATGTTCCATCAGGCATTCCACTTACAAAACCAGCCTGAGCCATTGCCATTATTGAGCCGTAAGCCCAGTGACTTTCTGGAACATCTCTAAAGGAAACTTTTTCGTTTGGTGATAAATCAAGCAATTTAATATAGTTGTTTTGGTGAATTAAATTTGCTTCTACAGTTCCGTCATACGCCATAAACGATAAAATTTCGCTTCTTGTGTACTCCCCTTCAAGAGAGTTTAGCGTTGCTGTTAAAAATGCGTCTGACTCTATTCCTGTATAAGGAACTCGGTTTACGTTTGATACATAATCAGTATCAACAGTATCTGATGGAACATATGTGTTTGTGCTGCTTTCTTCTTCGTCGTCATCGTCATCATCTGCATCAGGGTCAACAATAACTACTTCTATTCTAAGTCTTGAGCTTCTATTTCCAGAACTATCAGTCGCAGTATATACTAATAAATATTCATCACCAATATTGGTAGTTCTTACTCTAGAAACTTCCTCATAATCGTTGTCATAAATGATTAAATCTACATCAACATACCCATCAACATCATCAATTGCACGAACTGTTGGGTAGCTAAAAGTTGAACCTTGGTCTACTTCTATATAAGTGTCGCCTCTATAAATTAGTCTTGGAGGAGCGTCATCATCAACCACAACTGTTATCCAAATTGTAAGAGGTGTACTAACATTTCCAGCGCTATCTGTTGCACTATATCTAATAATGAAAGTCCCTAAAACACTAGTGTCTACAGCACTTACAGTTTCTCCATCTGGGTCAGTTATTGTATAAGTTACAGGCACTGTTCCATCAACGGCATCAGTTGCAGTAACTGTTGGCATAGTGAAAGTTGAATATTGTAAAACGCTGTATGATGTGCTTCCACTATATTGAATTACAGGAGCTTGAGTGTCGTTGCTTGAGTCCCCTCCACCTTCATCTTCTGCTGGGTAAACTTCTACAGAAAATCTAAGTGTATCTACTACAGTTCCGTCAGTATCGACTGCATAATAAGTCAAAATATAAGTTCCAACTACACTAGTGTCTAATCTTTCGGAAACATTACCCTTTTCATCTTCAAATTCATAAATAATTTCTAAATCGTCGTAGCCTGATAAGAGTGTAACCGTTGGTAAATCAAAGTCTTCATACTGTTCAACTGATAATGAGAAACTTCCATTATATACTAAAATTCCGTTTCCTCCACCATCAATATCCCCGTCATCATCTCCATCACCATCAATGTCAGGATTATTTTTATCATATACAACAACAATTCTAATTTCTAATTCATCGCTTCGGTTTCCTGAGCTGTCAGTTGCTGTGTAAGTTATAGTGTATGAACCTGTTGATGTTGTGCTAATTGCATTTACTAAAATTCCATACTGATTTCTAATTACTGTATCAACTGGAACGCTTCCGTCAATTTCATCATACGCAATTACATATGGCATTGAGAATTTATCCCCAACTTCTAAAATAATATATGTGTCCCCTGCGTATTGAATAATTGGTGGGTCAGTATCTTCATCAACTCGAATTGTAATTACTAAGTTATCACTCTTATTCCCAGCTTTATCCGTAGCGCTGTAAGTTAATGTATAAACTCCCGCAACGTCTGTATCAATTTCAGTAATTATTTGACCACTAGAGTTTGTAATTACTAAGTCTGGCTCTACTTCTAGGTCGATATTATCAAGCGCATATACATTCGGCATAGTAAGTTCACGTCCAAGAACTACGAAAATATCTGTATCTCCATCATAAACTAAAATTGGAGCTTCTGTATCATATAAAACTGTAACTGTAATTACTAGAGGATCACTTTCGTAGCCGTCAGAGTCAGTTGCTGTATACGTTAGTGTATATGAACCTTCGTATGAAGTATCAATGCTAGAAACTCTATTTCCGTCTTGGTCAATAATTACTAAATCTGGCTCTAAATTTGTATCGATATCATCTGTAACTGTTACTACTGGCATATCAAATGTTGTTCCTACAGCAACTTGGAAATCTGTTCTTCCATCGTAATTTAATGTTGGAATTGCTGGGTTTGCAATAACATTAATAACAATTTTTAGTGGAGTGGCTGAGTTTCCTCCTCTATCTGTAGCAGTATAATCAAATGTATATTTATCCACAGAATATGTTGAGAAATCTTCAACATCAATGATATCTCCATTACTATTTGTAATAGTTAGGTCATAAGTTATATCATCGTCAAAGTTATCTGTAACGGTAACTTCGGGTAGGTCAAACGGTTCACGTTGCATAGTTTCGATGTAATAAGCACCATCATAATGAATTACTGGAGCATCATAATCTACTGTGATAACTGTAATTACGATTTGTAGAGGATTACTCACGTTTCCAACAGCATCTGTAGCAGTGTACGTAAGAGTGAAAATTCCTGAAATAGACGTACTAAATTGCTCCCATTCAATTCCTTCTTCATCAACGATGTGCAAATCAATTTCAACATCAGTATCTAAATTATCTGTTGCAGTTACTACAGGCATTGTAAATTGGGCAAATTGCTCAACTTCAAACGTTAATTCCCCGTCATAGTGAAGTACT
>MDSP01000077.1_pt1 | contig 22009 bp, 15 predicted proteins | sample 1005811 | NCBI WGS metagenome assembly MDSP01 (sample SAMN05526596, study PRJNA338239) | gut metagenome | isolation source: stomach gut content | host: Naso elegans | place: Saudi Arabia: Red Sea | collected 2011-04
AACTATGAAAAATTCTATTCAAAATCTATCTTTGGACGATCAACTTTTAGCAATAAAGCAAAATCCTGCCTTAATCCAATTCATACCCAATCCTTGTGAAGAAGTTCAATTGTGCGCTATAACTGAAGACGAATATGCTATTGAATATATTACAAATCTTGCTCCTAATATTCAAAAAATTTGTATGGAAAACGACCCAAATAATATATTTTTTATTAATAATCCCTGTGAAAAAGTTCAACTGATGGCCGTAAAACACGATGGATTTAAAATACAATGTTTACAAAACCCTTCGCCAACTGTGCAATTAGAAGCAGTTTTACAAAACGGTTTTTCAATTCAATTTATAGCTAATCCGTCCGAAAATATCCAATTAGCGGCTGTCAATCAACACGGTTGCTCAATTCAATATATCAAAAATCCTTCTCCAGAAATTCAGCTAGGAGCAGTAACTCAAAATCCAACTGCAATTTCTTATATCAAAAATCCTTCTATTGAAATGATAAATTTATCTAATAGAAAAATTAATTATGTACTTGAAAATTTTAGCGATGAAGAAAAAATTAATTTTTTAAAACAAGATGGGCTTTTAATTCAATTTATTTATAATCCTACTGAAATTATGAAGTTTGAAGCAGTTTATCAAAATGGATTAGCTCTTGAATTTATAAAAAATCCTTGTGAAAATTTGACTAAAGTAGCTTTGTCGCAAAATGGATTAGCTCTTAGATTTGTGGATAATCCATCGGTGGAATTTCAAATGTTAGCGATTAATCAAAATGAATTTGCTATTGCCTACATAAAAAATCCTTGTGAAAAAATTTATTCTTACTATATATCAAAAACTCAAAATTTAACTTGTGGCTAATAAAAAAGGTGGTAACTACATTAAACTGTAATTATCACCTTTAATTTATAGGAAATTTTCGTATTTTGGAATAGTACAAACGCCTCCAGTATCAGGGCCTGTATATGTTCCGATTGTAACCCCTATTGGAAAAAATAAATCCATAGCAGGTACTTTAAAATTTTGATTATATATTTCTAAAATGTTGTGGGCAGTTGATATAGAGTCAGCGTGACCTATTGCAAAATGATAATTTTCTTCATTATCCCCAACATATTTTTTTAACTCATCTATAATTTTAACCACAGCTCTTTTTTTGCTTCGTACTTTACTAACTGGAAATAGTTGCCCATCTTCTAAATAAATTACTGGCTTCACATTTAAAATTGTACCGAGTAATGCAGAAGCTTTTCCAATACGGCCACCTTTTTCTAAATAATCAAGCGTATCAACAAAGAAAAAAATACGTGTTTGTGGAATTAATTTTTTAGTAATTTCTAATATTTTATCAAACTCTAAACCATCTTGTATCATGCGTCCAATTTCAAGAACAATCATACCTTGACCCCCTGTAGCATTTAGGGAATCGATAACTTCAATTTGTGCATTAGGAAAATTTTCCAAAATCAATTCACGTGCATTTACAGCAGAATTGTATGACCCACTAAAATGATGTGATAAACACACACAAATAATAGATTTTCCTGCTTCGATTAATGGATAAAATTTATCATAATAATCACCGATTGTAGGTAATGACGTTTTTGGGAATATATCTTGCGAACGTAATTTTTGGTAAAAAGTAGAAAGGGTAATTTCTTCTAATTCTTTATAATAAGACTCATCGCCAAAAGCTACATAATATGGAATAAGCGTAATATTATATTTTTTAATTAGCTCTGGTGCTAAGTCACACGAGGTATCACTCAATAAACAAATTTCTGACAAATCTTCACCTCCTTGGGAAATTTAAACTCTAAATTAAATAAATAAATTTTTGAGAATATAATAAATATATAGTAATCTATGCCAAAAAGTCAAGGTGTGAAAATGACTACATTGTTATTTTTTGGTAAATTTTTTTCTCTAGCATTTGGAAAAGCCCACAATGCATATAAATTAAAGATAAATAACGAGTTAGGGGGAATTTTTATGTTATCGCCAAGTTTAGAAAATTATTTGATTGTAATTTATGAAGCCACAAAACGAGGAGAGGAAGTTACGTGTGCCGATGTTGCAAAATATGTAAACATTCCTTTAAAAAAAGTAATCCCATCAATCCAGCGTATTCACTATCAAAAGTATATATGCTACACAGCGTATCAACCTATTAAAATGACTGAAAAAGGGGAGCAGTTAGCTGAATTTTTGTTATCACGGGAAACTTTATTAGACGAATTTATAAAAATATTGCAACTTACAGAAAATATCGAAGAGGAAAAGGAAACCATGGGGCAATATTTTACTATTGAAACTTTAGAACGCATGGAAAAGTTTGTACTATTTGTAAACCAGCACCCAGAAATTTTAAATCGTTACAAATCATTTCTCAAAAAACCACTAAAAACCCGAATTTTAGAGCAATTACCCGAAGATGAGCGATAAAGTGCCTCCCCCTAAAATAGATTAATCTTGACATTACGCTATGAAACTACTAAACTTAAAATAATTGTTGTAGATTTTTCTTGCAACATGATTAAACTAAAGAAAGTAAGGTTATACTAAATAATGGAAATTGAAGATTTTTACACGATAATCGAAAACAAAATTAAAGCTTCTGGATACAATGAAAGCATTAGTGGTGAAGCGATTTATAACGAAATTTGTGATGAGATTGAAGAAAAAGAAAATGGTAGTTATATTTTTATGGTAAAGCAAACTGATGATACATTTTTTGAATACAAAATTGATGTTTTAGATGATGATTTTAATTTATCATATGTAAAAATTAATACTCCGATTAAAATTTTTGAAGTTGATTTTGATGCTTAAAGAGAAGTAGGTGCTTCTCTTTTTTTAAGCAATAATATATAAAGGAGTTAAAAATGTCTACTAAATCATTTTTTAAAGTATTGCCAGAGTTAGATGTTGATAAAAGATTGCATATGATTTTTGAACCAACTGAAGTTACTCAGGTTGTCTATAAAAAATCTAAAAAAACGTTGGCATTTAAGTTGATTAGTCCTCAATTAATTTTGTACAAAAATCAAAAAAAGATGCAACAACAAATTAAATACAAACTATTTGCTAAAGCTGATGTCACTATTGGTATGAGCATTTCATATAATTTGCCAGAAACTTATACTGTAGAACAAATTACTGATGAGTACAAGCCTACAATTTTAGCAAATTTACAAGAGGAAAAAATGCTATTTTTTTTAATTCTATCAAACTCAGAATGGAAAATTAAAAATAATATTTTGACTTTTGTAATGCCTCACAACGCTTTGGCCAAAACGCAATTTAACGATATTCGTACTTATTTCAAAAAGTTATATAAGAAAAAGTTTGATATCGAAATAGACTGTGATTTACAATTTAACAACGATATAAATACTTTGCAAGAAGAAAATAATTTACGTCTTATGCAAGAAATTGAATTTGTGGTTAATACTTCTTCTGAGATTAAGGAGAAGAAAGAAACTACTGAAAAAACAGACGTTCCTCCTACAAAAGAAACTAAATCTAAAAAGCCTCAAGAACAAAATTTAGTTTATGGTAAAATGATTGACGGAGATATAATTCCGATTAATGAAGTTTTGGAGGAAATTGGAGAAGTTGTAATTCAGGGTAAAATTATATCACTAGAAACTCGTGAAATCCGTATGGAAAAAACTATTGTAATCTTTGATATTACTGATTTTACAGATACAATTACAGCTAAATTATTTATAGAAAATGAAAAACTCGGCGATGTTTTAGCAAATCTTAAAAAAGGTGAGTTTTATAAAATTAAGGGGAACGCAATTTTTGATAAATTTGATAAAGAAATTAGTATTGGTTCAATTCGAGGCATCAAAAGTATTCCCGATTTTACAGAAACTCGAATGGATACAGCCCTCGAAAAACGGGTTGAACTTCATCTTCATACAGTAATGAGCGATATGGATAGTGTTGTTAATATTAAGGAAGTAATTAACCGTGCTAAGTCGTGGGGAATGCCTGCAATTGCAATCACTGACCACGGTTGTTTACAGGCCTTTCCTATAGCAAATCATTGTATTAAAAAAGATGACCCATTCAAAATAATTTATGGAGTGGAGGCTTATTTTGTTGATGACTTTAAAAATATTGTCGTTAATCCAAATGAACAGTCATTAGACGCTGAATTTGTGGTTTTTGATTTGGAAACTACAGGGTTTAGCCCTAAAAAAGATTGTATTATTGAGATTGGTGCTGTTAAAATTCAAAATAAAAAAGTTGTGGATAAATTTAGTTCCTTTATCGATCCAGAACGCCCAATCCCCTACGAAATCAAGCGTTTGACGGGTATTACTGATAAAGATGTTAGAGGGTCTGGAACAATAAATGAAGTGTTGCCTAAGTTTTTAGATTTTTGCAAAGATAGCGTTTTAGTAGCACATAATGCAGAATTTGATATGGGATTTATCAATCAAAAAGCCAGCAATTTAGGCATAAAATTAAATAAGACAAGCATTGATACCGTAGCATTAGCAAGGGTTTTAGTCCCAAAATTGAAAAGTGCAAAACTAAATACAATCGCAAAACACTTTAATATTTCATTAGAAAATCATCATAGAGCAGTCGATGATGCACAAGCTACTACAGAAATATTCTTGAACTTTGTACAAATGTTATCCGAAAAAGAAATTAATATGGTTTCGCAAATTAACACTATAAGTGAAGCTTCACCAGATTATATTAAAAAATTACCTACGTATCATGGAATTATTTTGGTGCAAAATGAGGTAGGGCGTATCAATTTAAATAAATTGGTTTCAGCTTCGCATTTGGAATACTTCAACCGTCGTCCAAGAATGCCAAAGAGCTTAATTATGAAACATCGTGAGGGGCTTATTTTGGGGTCAGCGTGTGAAGCAGGAGAAGTTTTTAAGGCTGTTATGAATGATAAAGATGATGATGAAATTGCAAAAATCGTAAATTTTTATGACTATCTGGAAATTCAACCTATATTAAATAATGAATTCATGATTAATAATTCTAAATATAAAGCAGAAAATTTTGCTGATTTACAGGGGTATAATGAGAGAATTGTGGAGCTGGGTGAAATTTTCCAAAAGCCTGTAGTTGCAACGTGTGACGTACATTTTTTAGATCCACAAGATGAAGTTTATAGAAGAATTATTATGGCTGGAAAAGGTTTTAAAGATGCTGATAACCAACCTCCATTATATTTTAGAACTACCGATGAAATGTTAAAAGAATTCTCCTATTTAGGAGCTGAAAAAGCATTGGAAGTAGTTGTAACAAATACACAATTAATTGCTAATAAGATAGAAAAAATATCACCAGTTTTACCAAATAAATGTCCACCTGAAATTCCTAATTCTGATGTAGAATTGAGAGAAATTTGCTATAAAAAAGCTCATGAAATTTATGGACCAACCTTACATGAAGTTGTAGTTGAGAGATTGGAGAGAGAGCTAAACTCTATTATTTCCAACGGATTTGCCGTAATGTATATCATCTCTCAAAAAATTGTATGGGATTCAAACGACCATGGATATTTAGTAGGGTCTAGGGGTTCTGTAGGGTCATCATTTGCAGCTACAATGTCTGGAATTACAGAGGTTAACCCACTTGCTCCTCACTATATTTGTCCAAGCTGTTTTTTTACAGATTTTGAGTCTGAAACTGTAAAATCATTTGCAGGGTCTTCTGGGTGTGATATGCCTGATGCAAATTGTCCAAAATGCAATACAAAGATGGACAAGGAAGGTCATGATATTCCCTTTGAAACATTTTTAGGATTTAAAGGAGATAAAGAGCCAGATATTGACCTTAATTTCTCAGGTGAATATCAATCTGAGGCTCATAAATATGTTGAAGTTTTGTTTGGTGAAGGGAAGGCCTTTAGAGCTGGAACTATCGGTACTATGGCTGAAAAAACAGCACTTTCATACGTTTTTAAGTATTTTGAGGAACGTCAAATAATAAAACGCCGTGCAGAAATGCGCCGTCTTGCCCAAGGTTGTACTGGAGTAAAAAGAACAACAGGTCAACACCCTGGTGGAATTATCGTTGTGCCTAATGACCGTGATATCTTTGAATTTACAGCAATTCAGCGACCTGCAAACGATGTAATGACTTCTATTATTACAACGCATTATGAATATCACTCAATTGACCACAACCTATTAAAGCTTGATATTTTGGGGCATGACGACCCTACTATGATACGTCGATTAGAAGATATAACGGGGATAAAATCTGACACAATAAAACTTGATGATAAAGATGTTATGGCAATTTTTCATGGTACAGAACGACTTGGTATTTCTCCAGAAGATATTGGAGGAATAAAGCTTGGGTCACTTGGTATTCCTGAGTTTGGAACAGATTTTGTTATCCAAATGTTAATTGATGCAAAACCACAAAATTTTTCGGATTTGGTGCGAATTTCTGGTCTATCTCATGGTACTGATGTATGGATTGGCAATGCTCAAACCCTTATCGAAGAAGGCAAAGGAACAATTTCAACAGTAATTTGTACTCGTGATGATATTATGACTTATTTAATTAATCAAGGTGTTGAAAAGGGCCTTGCATTTACTATTATGGAAAGTGTTCGTAAAGGTAAAGGTTTGCTCCCAGATTGGGAAGAGGAAATGCTGAAATGTGATGTCCCAGATTGGTATATTTGGTCATGTAAAAAAATCAAATATATGTTCCCAAAAGCCCACGCCGTAGCTTATGTAATGATGGCTTGGCGTATAGCATGGTATAAAGTTTTTTATCCGTTAGCATATTACACAGCATTTTTTAGTATTCGAGCTTCCTCTTTTTCGTATGAATTGATGTGTTTTGGAAAGGCTGAACTGGAGGAACATCTAAGAAATGTTCGTAGTAAAGGTAAGGAAAATCAAACAGCTAAGGAGCAAGATTTGATTAAAGATATGCGAATTGCACAAGAAATGTACGCTCGAGGCTTTGAATTTATGCCAATTGACCTAACTCTAGTTCATGCTAAAGATTTTCAAATTATTGATAATAAAATTATGCCTGCACTAAGTTCTATAGATGGACTTGGAGAAAAAGTTGGAGAAGCGATTATCGAAGCTGTAAAAGATGGAGAATTTTTGTCAAAAGAAGAATTTAGACAACGTACAAAAGCCAGTAATACCCTTGTAGAAAAGATGACTGAGCTAGGAATTTTGGGTAATTTACCAGAGTCCAACCAGCTTAGTTTGTTAGATTTTAAATTTTAATTATAGAAAGGTGTAATTTATGGAAAATCAAGAAATTAAACAACCAAAAGTTTTAGAACCATACAAACAAATTGAGAGGAGTATAATTACAAAGTACCGTAAAAAAATTTGGTCGAAGTTTGTAAATGGAGTAAAGGAATACGAGTTAATTCAAGAGGGAGACCGTATTGCAATTTGTATTTCAGGAGGAAAAGACTCTATGCTTCTTGCCAAATGTATGCAAGAATTATTGCGTCATGGAAAATTTCACTTTGAACTGGTATTCTTGGTAATGGATCCAGGGTACAATGCGATAAATATTGACCTTGTTAGGAGCAATGCAGAATTATTGAATATTCCAATTGAAGTTTTCCAAAGTCCAATTTTTGAAGTGGTGGATAATGTTGACGGAACGCCATGTTATTTGTGTGCAAGAATGCGCCGTGGATACCTTTATAAGGAAGCAAAAGCTCGTGGTTGTAACAAAATTGCATTGGGTCACCACTTTGATGATGTTATTGAAACTACTATGCTTAGTATGCTTTATAGTGGAGAAATTAAAACTATGATGCCAAAACTTCACAGTCAAAATTATGAGGGCATGGAGTTAATTCGTCCACTTTACAACGTTCGTGAAGAACATATTATTGCATGGCGAAATTCAAATAATTTGAAATTTGTACATTGTGGGTGTCCATTAACAGAAAATAAAACTGCAAAAAGTTATGTTAGCCCTTCAAAACGCAAGGAAGTTAAAGGATTAATCCGTAGTTTTAGAGAAATTAACCCTCATATTGAGATGAATTTATTTAGAAGCACTCAAAATATTAACTTAAATACAGTTTTAGGCTACCGTAAAGATGGTGATTATCATAGCTTTTTAGATACGTATTATGAGGACATTTCTCAAGAAGATTAATATTTATACCAAAAAATTTAATTTTTCTCTATTAATACAATGAAAAATATGGTATACTATTGACGTTTAAAAATAAGAAAAGTAAGGTGAGAATAAATGATTACAGTAAATAATATAGGTTTGCAATTTGGTGGAAGTAAGCTTTTTACAGATGTTAATTTAAAGTTTACTCCAGGAAATTGTTATGGTTTAATCGGTGCTAATGGTGCTGGAAAATCAACGTTTCTTAAAATTTTAGCAGGAGATATTGAGCCATCTAATGGAGAAATTATTATCCCAAAAAAAGAAAGAATGTCAGTTTTAAAGCAAGACCACTACCAATATGATGATTGCGAAGTTTTACAAACAGTTGTGCGTGGAAATGCTCGTTTATATGAAATTATGCTCGAAAAAGATGCTCTATATGCAAAAGAAGATTTTTCTGAAGAAGATGGCAATCGTGCCTCAGAATTAGAAGGCGAATTTGCAGAAATGGGAGGCTGGGAGGCTGATTCAGAAGCAGCTCAACTTCTTCAAGGATTAGGCATTGGTACAGAATTACACTATAGCCTAATGAAAGATTTAAATGGTGGGGACAAAGTAAAAGTTCTTTTGGCTCAAGCACTGTTTGGCCGTCCAGATATCTTATTACTTGATGAGCCTACTAACCACTTGGATATTCAATCAGTAAACTGGCTAGAAGATTTCTTGCTAGACTTTTTGGGAACAGTTATCGTAGTTTCGCATGATAGACATTTCCTAAATACAGTTTGTACACATATTGTTGATATTGACTATGGAAAAATCAAAATGTACGTTGGAAACTATGATTTCTGGTATGATTCTAGCCAATTAATCCAAAGTTTGATGAAGGCACAAAACAAGAAAAAAGAAGACCAGATTAAAGAGCTACAAAACTTTATCAAACGTTTCTCGGCTAATAAATCTAAATCTAAACAAGCAACTTCACGTAAGAAATTGTTAGATAAAATTGAGCTAGACGATATGCCTGCTTCAACTCGCCGTTATCCTTTTGTGCAATTTACTCAAGAGAGAGAAGTTGGAAATGAAATTCTTACAGTTGAAGGGTTAACTTATAAAGAAGAAGGCGAAACTTTATTAAATAACATTAGTTTTAGAGTTAATAAGGACGATAAAATTGCTGTTATTGGAGAAAATGAACTTGCTGTTACAGCGTTATTCAAAATTTTGGCCGAAGAAATCGAAGCACCAAATGGAACGATTAAATGGGGAATTACAACTAGCCAGTCATATTTTCCAAAAGATAACTCAGAATTTTTCCATGGTTGTGAGTTAGACCTAATTAATTGGTTACGCCAATTTTCAGATGACCAAACAGAAAGTTATTTGCGTGGATTTTTAGGACGTATGCTTTTTGCCGGTGAAGATTCTCAAAAACCAGCTCATGTTTTATCTGGGGGAGAAAAAGTTCGTTGTATGTTATCAAGAATGATGTTAAAAGGTTCAAATGTATTGCTTCTTGACCAACCAACAAACCACTTAGACTTAGAGTCTATTACAGCTTTAAACAACGGTCTAATTAATTTCAAAGGAAACGTAATTTTTGCATCTCATGACCACCAATTTATCCAAACTGTAGCAAATCGTATAATTGAAGTTACAGAAGATGGAATAATTGATAGAATGATGACTTACGATGAATACCTAGAGAAAAAAGGAATTAAAGGCTAAAATTTTGCACTCCTATTTAATTATAGGGGTGCATTTGTCATGGCATTTTTAATAACGAAACAATTTTTTTCTAATTATTTTTAAAAATAGAATGTTTTACTTTAAATTTTTTCTAAAAATGGAATGATTTATTTTTAAATCCTGAAACTTGAAATCTAAAAATCGTGATGATTTAACTTTTCTGTCCTATTTTTAGATTTTTTTGTCATTCATGCCCCAATAAGACAAGGAGAGCTTATGTTACAACAACAAATTGAAAATTTATGTTTATCTCTAAATTTAGATACTTATGGATTTATTCCAGCTAGAATTTTTAATGAATTGGAAGATTTCTACACTCAACGAACCCCTAACCCTTTTGAAATTGATAATATAAATCAAAGAATTAATCCTTTTTTAACTATGCCGAATGTAAAAACTATTTTAAGTATTGCATTTCCATATAATTTTGGATTGACATCTAATGAATTCTCAATTTATGCCCAAACTTATGATTATCATAAAATTGTTAAAAGTTACTTAACTGAAATATGTTCACTTCTTAATAAAAATGGTGTAGAGGCTATAAGTTTTGTCGATAATAACCCCCTCCCAGAACGATATATTGCATACTTATCAGGAATTGGATTTATCGGAAGAAATCAAATGTTGATTACTAAAAAATATGGTTCTTTTGTATTTTTGGGTGAAATTTTGATGGACGCATTTATAAATTGTGAGGAAAAAGGAAATCTTAAAAGTTTACTGGAATATAAAAAATGTGGAAACTGCAATAATTGCATAAAAAATTGCCCTCCACAAGCTATTTTTTATGGAGGGTATGACTCTTTAAAATGTTTATCTTATTTGACTCAGAAAAAAGATTTAACTACTGAAGAAATTAAACTTTTGGATAATAATATATTTGGGTGTGATATTTGTCAAAACGTTTGCCCTTATCAAAAAAATGTTTCATATAGTCCACTACAAAATTTTACACATCAACTAAATGATACTGCTGAACAATATGCTTCTATGAGTAATGCGTATTTCAAGCAAAATTTAGCCCATACTTCTTGTGGTTGGCGTGGAAAAAATGTAATTAAGCGAAATGCCCTTATTGCAATGGCTCATCAAGGCAAAGATATTTCAACTATTGACGACAATTCACCTTATATACAAGATTACAAATCTAAATTACTTAAACTGTAAATAAAGGAGAGTTGTTTTCCCTATGAGCAACATGGATTTGAATATCTTTATCTATCTGTATATTATTTTCTTCTAGAGCATTTTTTGCAGTGATATATGCCAAGTCAGGAACATTATTTTCTTTGCTAAGATGACCTAAAATTACCCATCTTAAATTAGAATGGTAAATATTCACCAAAACTTTGGCCGCAGTATCATTGCAAAGATGTCCAAAATCACTCAAAATACGGCGCTTTAAATTGTAAGGGTAAGACCCTACTTCAAGCATACTTTTATCATAATTAAACTCCATCAAAACTCCATCACAATCTTTAATTTCCTCTAACAACTTTTGGTCAACTACCCCTGTATCAGTAAATAGAGCAATTTTTTTGTTATTAAAATAAAATAAAAATCCTACAGGTTCAACGGCATCATGAGAAATTGGATAAGGCTTAATTTTTAGATTGCCAATCAATAAAATCTGTTCAGCTACTAAAATCTTTTTATTATGAGGCTCAACCTTTCCAAGTAGTTGCTTTTCATCAATAATATCCCAAGTTTTTTCGGTAGCATAAATTGGGGTATCAAATTTTCTACTAAAAATCCCGACCCCTTTTATATGGTCCCCATGCTCATGAGTTATTAAAATTGCCTCTATATGTTGAGGATTTACCCCTAAATTTTGTAATCCTGCTATTGTTTTTTTTCCACTAATACCAATATCAACCAAAACTTTTGTCTTATCAGTAGCAATATATGTGCAATTTCCACTACTCCCACTTGCTATCGTACATAATTCCATATTTTCCTCCAACTATTTAAATTTAGACCGAACTTCATCAGAGATTAAGCTAGCCATAGTAACATTATCGTTTTGCTTCTGTCGTTCATATTTTTCAATCATCTTATTGTAGGCATCAAGCATTTCACGCTTAAATTCTGTAGAGGAGTATAAATTTGCTCCTTGACTTCTAATAATTACTTGTTGTAAACCATCAGAAGTTACAACTGTAATTTTGTATTCTGCACGTTTATCATGTACAAATTTTTCAATAAAATGGTCAGCTGTTTGTGCTTCTTTTGTATAAACTCCATAAATATTATGATATTTAAAAGTTTCTTGATAGTGATTTTTTACACGATAAGCATCAAACACTACAATTACTTCACAACCTTTCATACCTTGATAATTGGATAAAATATCCATAAGTTGAGTTCTTGCCGCTTCTAAATTTAGCTCTGCCAAACTTTTTAGCTCGTCCCACCCAAATATAATATTATACCCATCTACAAGTAAATACTCTTTCTTTTTAACACTAGATAAATAATTATCAGCCGAAAGTGTGTATTTGGGTTTAGATTTGATAACTTTAGAAAACTTAGATTGCTTGTCAGTATTTGTGCCACCTGCTTTATTAAGTATTGCCATAATTTCATCAAGACTAATCTCCACATCATAATTTTTAGAAAAAGTTACATTTTCAGAGTCATTTGTTGGAGTTTCTTCCTTTAAATAGGGTGATAAATGCATATAATTTTTCACTTCATGCCAATCCACCAAAAATCCAGACCCATTTTTACAAAATACCGAATGAACAGGATTTTCCGTATCTCTCTCAGCACTATAATTTTTATCAGCTATAATTTGTTCAGCATTGTGACATGGTTTATAGCCATCTAAAACACAAAATAAACGCCCTAGCCCTTTTGTGTAGGATACAACTTCACGCTGATAATTTTGCATAGTAGCAACAGGAGCAACCCCTTCTAAAATAGCAAAACCATTTTCAGACTGAGTAATTTGGCTATCCCCATGCATTTTTTCAATGTCATGCATCGCTCTTCCTATCATATTTTCAGGAACTTCCAGTTTAAATTTATAGTACGGTTCAAGCAAAACCGACTCAGCTTCCATAAGACCTTGTCGAATTGCTCTAAAAGTAGCCTCTCTAAAATCCCCACCTTCAGTATGTTTTTTGTGTGCAATTCCACCAACAAGAGTAATTTTGATGTCGGTAATGGGTGACCCCGTTAGCACTCCTTTATGAGGCTTTTCCTGCATATGATACAAAGCTAATTTTTGGTAATTTTCCCCAAATTTATCCGTATCACAGCTCACTGCAAATTGTATTCCTGCTCCTTCTTCCAACGGCTCTAACAAAACTTGAATTTCGGCATAATGTCGCAACGGTTCAAAATGCCCAACACCTTCTACGCTATTTTTAATAGTTTCCTTGTAAACTATAGAACCTTCGCTAAACTTAACTTTCACATCAAATTTTTCATAAATTAAATTTTGTACTACTTCAATATGAACTTCTCCCATCATTTGAACCTGAATTTCCTGAAACTCCTCAATCCATAAAATATGAAGTTCTGGAGCTTCCTCCTCAAGTTGCCGCAGTTTTGGAAGTAATAATTTTGGGTCACAACCTTCTTTAAGCTCCATTTTATATGACAAAACTGGCTCTAACATTGGTTTTTGAGATGAATTTTCAAATCCTAAATAATCCCCAGCATTTTTATCATTAAGTCCAACTACTGCACAAATCTCACCAGCTTCAACCCCATGTACAGCCTCAAATTTTAGACCCGAATACAATCTAATTTGATTAACCTTCTCTCCTCCTAATTGTTGTGTAACAGAAAGTGTACCCCCAGTAATTTTCATATGGGTAAGTTTTACATTTTGTTCATCTCTTGTAATCTTAAAAATTTTAGCCCCAAATTCATCAGGATATTGAGGAAGCAAACTATATTTTGTTATACCTCTAAGAAATTTTTCAACTCCATCTAATTTAAGAGCTGAACCTAAAAAACAAGGAGTAATTTGTCTATTAATAATTAAATTTTGTATTTCTTCTGTAGTAATTTCAGCTGTTTCAAAATATTTCTCTAATAAATCATCATCACAAACGGCTATTTCTTCATAAAATTGGTCGTCCATTGTATTAAAAAAAACACACTGCTCACCTAAATTTTGTTTTAAATGATTGTTTATAAGTTCTGGATTTTCTGTATATCTGTCCATTTTATTTACAAAAATAAATACGGGAATTTTGTAACGTTTTAGCAGTGTCCATAAAGTTAAAGTATGACCTTGTATTCCATCAGTTGCACTAATAACTAAAATTGCATAATCCAAAATTTGTAGAGTACGCTCCATTTCTGCCGAAAAATCAACATGTCCCGGGGTATCTATTAGCGTAATTTGAGTATCATTAAAATTAAAAATAGCCTGTTTTGAAAATATAGTAATGCCCCTAGCTTTTTCAAGTGCATACGTATCCAAATAAGCATCTTTATTATCAACACGTCCCAAAGTTCTGATTTTTCCACTTAAATAAAGCATACTTTCAGATAAAGTCGTTTTGCCTGCATCAACATGAGCTAAAATGCCAATTACTAATTTTTTCATCTAAACCTTCCTTTGCAAATTTATTATACATACTATAATACCAATTTAGCTAAAATATGACAACTCTTATTTCATTTTCCAACATTTTACATTCGATTTTGTGCTAAAAAAATTAAGCTATAGACTATAAATACCTATAACTTAATTTAAATTTTATATTTAATTTTATACTAAATATGGTTCGACTTTATAAAATTTGCTATGATGAATAAAACCTTTCAAATTTACCCCTTCATTTTCATACACTTCTTCCAATTTTTCACCATGTTCATGACAAAAAGCAAGTAAACTAGCTTCCGAATATGGCAAACAAATTTCAAATTTTCTCATAGTTTCATATAAAATAGACTCTATCTCTCCAAGTAAATTTTCCAACCCGTATCCTCTATATGCCGAAATATTTACACTAGCATCTATAGTATCTGTCATCTCTGGTAAAATTTTAAACTCTTCTTCAAGCATATCTATTTTATTGAAAACTGTAATTATCGGTATATCTTTAATCTGTAGTTTATGAAGAGTTTTATTTACAACATCATAATGTGTCAAAAGATGTGGAGAACTAGCATCTATTACGTGCAAAATAATGTCAGCATATCGAGCTTCTTCTAACGTAGAATAAAATGCATGAACTAAATGATGAGGCAAATTACGAATAAATCCTACAGTATCAATCAGGCGAATTTCTGAGCCACTTGGTAAATCAACTTTACGAATAGTTGGGTCAAGTGTAGCAAATAACTGGTTTTTAACATACACATCACTACCACTTAATGCATTTAATAAAGTAGATTTTCCTGCATTTGTGTAGCCAACAATACTAACTATAGGTACTTCATTTTTTTCTCGCCTAGCACGAAGTAAGTTTCTATGCTTCTCAAGTTCAGCTACTTCTTGACGCAAAATGTCCATACGAGTACGGATATGACGTTTATCAAGTTCTAGCTTTTTCTCACCCAAACCACGTGTCCCAATTCCTGCTCCTTGCTTTGATAGATTAATTCCAATTCCTGCCAATCGTGAATATTGATATTTTAATTGGGCAAGTTCCACTTGAATTTTACCTTCGTTAGACCTAGCTCTTTGGGCAAAAATATCAAGAATAATCATAGTTCTATCAAGAACCTTAACTCCCAGCATTTCGGTAAGATTTTTAAGCTGAATAGGGCTTAATTCTTCGTCACAAACAACCCCTGTAGCCTCCTGCTCTAATACCAATTCACGAAGTTCTTCAATTTTTCCTTTACCAAGATAATGCCCTGGGTGAATAGACTCAACTTTTTGGATAATTTGGGTGCAAACTGTAGCGTTTGCAGTGTTTACAAGCTCGTGAAGCTCTTCTAAACTTTCTAAAATATATGCCTCTGCTTCCTTATTAATAGATTTTTTATAGGCAATAAATAATATCAATCTTTCTTCTATTTCATCTAACATTGAGTAGCTCCTTTATTTTGTAGTATAAGCAAATTGTATAATAAATTCGGCAAAATTTCAAGCACACAAAAACGCTTAGCATAAACTAAGCGCTTTAAAATTTTATAAATCTAAGGCATATGCCACTAATAATTTTGTTGTTTCGCAAAAACTACTAACATGAGTACGTTCAACGCCATGTGTGCAATAAACAGCCATTCCACAAACTGCTGTAGCCACGTCGTTTCCACCTCTTAGAGCCGCTCCAGCATCTGAACCATAACGATAAAAAACATCTACTGCATAGTCACAATTAACTTTATCAGCCTGAGCAATTAATTTATTCGTTAAATTCCAATCGTAATGAGTGTTTCCATCTTTGGCACAAATAGAAACCTTAAATTCTGAGCCTTCATATTCATCTCCAATTAAACCGATATCAACTGCCACAAATTCCGAAACTTCAGCAGGTAAATACGACCCTCCAAGCCCAATTTCTTCATAATGAGAAAATGCAATTAGTGTGTGATATTTTGGTTTTAACCCTTCTTCTTTAAGGTATTTTAACATAGAAAAAATACAAGCAACTGCTCCTTTATCATCAATAAAACGTGATTTTACAAAGCCATTTTCAGTTTTTGAAAAATGAGGGTCAATCGAAACAATATCTCCATTACGAATGCCTAGAGCCTGTACATCTTCCTTATTTTTTACAGGTTCATCAATCAAAATCATCATTGTATCATCATCACGCACCAAAGTTTTTGCATCATCAAAAATATGAACTGAATGAGATTTACAAGTATAGAGACCAGTATAAGTTTTACCTGTTCTCGTATGAATTGTTACCGTTTCACCTTCGGCACTTGCATGATTTAACCCACCAAGTTGTCTAACTAAAAGCCTCCCATCACTAGTAATTTGCTTTACAATAAGCCCTAGTGTATCTAGGTGGGCCCCTAGCATAACCGTTTTGCTGTTGTCCTCACCCTCTACAGTTATGTAAGCCGTATATTTATTATCATATGTAACCTCATAACCTAATTCTTTTGCAAAATTTTCTACCAAAGGATTGACCTCGGTATAATATCCTACTGGACTTGGTGTTTTTACTAGAGTTTCAAAACAATCTACAATATAATTACTATCAATTTTAATTTCCATCTAAGTTTCCTCCAAATTTTAGCTTTGCATAAATTATACCTTAATTTGGTTGGAAATTCAATGGATTTCTTTAGAGATTTATGTATATTTTTAACTATAATAATACATCTTATTAAAAGGAAGAAAGTCCAACAAAACTACTAGATAAAGGAGAATTATAATGAAACATTTACGCAAAATCGCAGTACTATTATTAGTTGGGTGCTTACCCGTTCATACTTTTGGAGCAGGAATTTCAACGGTTCAGGTTACCGAGAATGAGCCTCAAGAAGAAAACGAAGCCGAGCCTCAAGACGCTGAAACTACCGAAGAAGATGAAAAAAATCCTGTTACTAAAGAATTTATCGTGTGTATTGACCCTGGGCATCAGGAAAAAGGAGATAGTAAACAAGAACCTGTAGCCCCTGGTTCATCTCAAAAAAAAGCTCGAGTATCTTCAGGAACGGCTGGGGTTGCTACCAAAAAAGCTGAGTATGTGGTAAATTTAGAAGCTAGTTTAATTTTAAAAAATTTATTGGAGGCTGAAGGATTTCAAGTTGTGATGACAAGAGAAACACATGATGTCAATATTAGCAATGCCGAACGAGCTCAAATTTCTAATAAAGCTAATGCTGATATGACAATACGAATTCACTGTGATAGTATTGATAATTCAGGCAAAACAGGAGCTACAATTTTAGTTCCTAACGACCAAAGTCAGTATACAAAAAATATTTTTCCAAAAAGCCAACAATACGCTGAATATTTAAAAGAGGAACTTACTAAACAAAATGTGAAGGTTAATGGCATCATTAAAAGAGATGACATGACTGGATTTAACTGGTCAACTGTCCCTGTTGTAATTTTGGAAATGGGATTTATGAGTAACTGGAATGAAGATAAAATGTTAAGCTCGGTAGAATATCAAACAAAATTAATGCAAGCTGTCGTTGAAGCTATGAAAACTTATCGTGATGTATAAAAAATATATCATACTAAAAAATATTTCACAATATAATTAATTGTTAAATTTATTTTTGGTATAAGGGAGATTGAATATGGATAATTGTACAATTTTAGAGCAAGAAGATAAAATAATCGCCGATTTAATTAATCAAGAAACTGACAGACAACGTAACAAACTTGAGTTAATTGCCTCAGAAAATTTTGTAAGCCCTGCAGTAATGGAGGCTATGGGTAGCACTCTAACTAATAAATATGCAGAAGGATACCCAGCAAAACGTTATTATGGAGGCTGTGAAGTTGTTGATCAAATTGAAAATGTTGCACGTGAGAGAGCCAAATTACTTTTTGGAGCAGAACACGCCAACGTACAACCTCACTCTGGTTCTCAAGCCAATCAAGCAATTTTCTTTGCAATGTTAAATCCTGGAGATAAAGTTATGGGTATGGATTTGAGTCACGGAGGCCATCTAAGCCACGGAAGCCCAGTAAATATTTCGGGGAAACATTATGAAGTTATACCATATAAAGTTAATCCCGACACAGAAACTTTAGACTATGAACAAGTTATGGAGTTAGCGATAAAAGAACAACCGAAGTTAATTATTGCAGGAACTAGTGCCTATTCAAGAACATTAGATTTCAAAAAATTTAGAGAAATTGCCGATGCTGTAGGAGCATATTTATTAGTAGATATCGCACATATTGCAGGCCTTGTAGCAACGGGATTACATGAAAATCCTGTACCTTATGCAGATTTTGTAACAACTACCACACACAAAACATTAAGAGGTCCTCGTGGAGGTATGATTTTATGCAAGGAGCAATATGCTAAAACTATTGATAAAGCGATATTCCCAGGGCTTCAAGGTGGACCACTTATGCACGTTATAGCCGCAAAAGCAGTTAGTTTTAAGGAGGCACTCTCTCCACAATTTATTGATTATCAAAAACAAGTTATAAACAATGCTCATGCACTAGCTGAAGCCTTCAAACAACGTGGATTGAGAATAGTTTCAGGTGGTACAGATACTCACCTTATGATTATTGATGTTAGAACGATGAATTTAACTGGAAAACAGGCTGAACATATGCTTGATGAAATTGGTATAACGTGTAATAAAAATACATTGCCATTTGACCCAGAAAGTCCTTTTGTAACTAGTGGAATTCGCATTGGAACGCCTGCAATTACAACACGTGGCATGGTTGAGGAAGATATGAGTAAAATTGCTGATATTATTTATGATGCACTAAGTAATTTTGAGCAAAATCAAGAAAGTTGCCGAGCAAAAGTTAAGGCTCTTACTGAAAAATATCCACTCTATTAAAAAATAAAGTCTATGATGTTTCGGCTAATTATGGTAAAATAACTTAATACTTTTTTTGGGTAGAACTTTGGTTTTGCCCTTTTTTACGATATTAAGGAGCTAGAAATGATAGAATTAGGAAAAATACAAACTTTAACAGTGATACAACATTCGGATTTTGGAGTATATTTGTCTTACGAAATGCCTCAAGACGAAATTGAAATTAATAAGGTTCTTTTGCCAAAAGGACAAGTACCAGCAGGTACAGAACTTGGTGATAAAATAGAAGTTTTTGTGCATCGTGATACAGAAGATAGATTGATTGCAACCATTGAAAAACCGTTGCTTACAGTAGGTGAGGTGGCCAAACTTGAAGTTGCTGAAATAACTAAAATTGGTGCATTTTTGAAGTGGGGTCCAATTAAAGACTTGCTCCTACCTTTTAAAGAACAAGTAGGGACAGTTGAAATTGGTCAATCATATGTAGTTGGAATGTATATTGATAAGACAGATAGACTTTGTGCTACGATGAAAGTTTATGATATTTTACAATCTCACACTCCATTCCAAGTTAATAAAGTTGTAAATGGGTTGGTATATAAGCAAAATGAGGAAAACGGGGTATTTGTAGCTGTTGAGGGCAAATATCATGGGCTTATTCCCAAAAAAGAAATTTACAAAATGTATGAAGTTGGAGAAGAAATTGAGGCTCGTATCCAAAAAATTAGACCTGATGGTAAACTAGAACTTAGCACTCGTCGTCAAGTAAATGGGCAGATGGAAGTTGATGCTAGATTTTTGCTTGATGAACTCAAAAAAGCAGATGGATTTTTACCACTTAATGATAAAAGTAACCCTGATGCCATCAAAAAACGCCTAAAAATGAGTAAAGCTTCTTTTAAAAGAGCAGTTGGTAGACTTCTAAAAGAAGGGGCTATTGAATTTGAGGGAAATGGCATTAGATGTAGAATTTTATAAAAAGGAGCAACCATGAAAATTTTAACTATAACTCAAGAATATACTTTATGTGCTTTAAATCAACAAGGAGAACTCTCAGCTGAACAAAACCAGCCTCCAGCCGTTGGAGTTTCAGCGTTTATTGAGCTTATGCAACAAGGATTTATTACAATTATTAATAATAAAATTATTGTACAAAAAGAATTGGAAGCTCCATTTTTAGATTTAGCCCCAATCTACAATGTTCTAAACAATAAAACTATGGACATTCCAACATTTTTGCAAAAAGTTTTTACTTCAAAAAATATTATAAACGAACTCATTAATAATATTAAGAAAACTTTAAAAAATGAAGGATTAGTAAAAGAAGTCTTTGCTTCAGAAGATAACTCTGTCCTGATTGGTGCACTACAGTGTGTTTCTTTTCGATAGGTGATGTCGGGACAGGCTGATTATCTGTTGAAAAAATTGACATGCCTTATGCTCTAGGTCATCTCTGCCGACAGTGTCTGCATGCGACACCATCAGCCAGCCCAAGTCGGACCAGTTTACTCTGCTGCAACTTTCCCTGCAACGGTTTCATCCCGCCTTGACTTGGTGGTGCAAACTGGACTTAAAAGAGACAGCAACAACAAATGAAATAAAATGCAAGCTGAAGCAAAAACAAGGATGGGAAGGTGCAGCAGAGTTGCCTCCCAAGGAGTCTCATGCTACAGCTGTCTCCATTTCCAAATGTTACCGACTGTAGCTTTAACTAACTGTGGTCAGAGTTAGGGTTAGGAAACAGTCACATTGTTGAACTTAATCATCTTTGCTCCCTCTGAAACATACTCTCCAGTAGTGCTAACTTGCAAAGTAAATACCACCTGCATGGCAGCAGCAGTTGATTGGACTTGAGTGCCAGGCAGCTTGTACAGCACCTTAAACCTGTCTGGTTTCATGTGGTAAGATTCTGTAATCCACTACCTGGAAGATATACATTAAAGGGAGAGGACAAACAAATCAACTCCACCAGCCCCCCAATCTCTTGTGGGTTGAGCGTGGGGCTAACAACTCCACCATGTAAAACACCATCTTGTCACTGAAACTACACTGTTGAGTGTCAACAGATATATTGTTGAAATACAACAACAATAGTTACAAATAATAGTTACAACAGGGTTCCTACAGGTTTCTTCAAGTTAAATTCAAGTCTTTTTAAGACCTTTTTAGACCATTTATATAAAAAATTAATACTTATTACTCAGCCTGTTTCACAGCCCTACCGGCAAAGAAAAATGAAATTCTTGAATTTCAGAGTGTTCATTTATTTAACAAACAAAATAGCAGTCCACAGTACTCGTGCAAAAGATGGTGGTGATAGTTCAATAAATAAAAACAATAAAATTAAAACAAAACAAAACAGCATACATTGCATAGATTAGCCATCAATCTATGCAATGTATGCTAGAAATAAAAGTAATCACCAAAAGGCAATTAAAACATAGCCTACAACAATGGATATACGTACGTACGTAGACATAGTAGAACTGGGGATACTCTTCCCTAACCAGCTATTAACAAAATGAACAATGAACATTAGAAACATCAGAAACAAAGTTAACTCCTAAGCTCTGCACGATTTGCAGCAATCTCTTTGTCGATGACGGCCAGTTCTGCCAATTTCTTCATTAATTAGCTTCGTTAAATTTGCATTTCCCCATATTTCCAGCATTAAAATAGCAAACAACTACTTTCTTTGTTTCAGTTTGTGGCCTGTCTTCTGTAGCGCGAAATCTTCAGTGG
>MDSP01000078.1_pt1 | contig 21562 bp, 23 predicted proteins | sample 1005811 | NCBI WGS metagenome assembly MDSP01 (sample SAMN05526596, study PRJNA338239) | gut metagenome | isolation source: stomach gut content | host: Naso elegans | place: Saudi Arabia: Red Sea | collected 2011-04
AGCTCTATACAGTAGAGGCGAACTGAACACGCCGATAAGAATAAGGGTTGCGTAGACTTCCAAACTTTCTTAAATAAAGTTTTTAATAACTTTTAGAACCCCACTGCTTTAGCTGTGGGAGGTTCAGAACCATTTTTGTAGCTCATCTCTGTCTATTAACTTGACTCCGCATTTATTTGCTAGTTGTTTTGCGCTTTTAGTGAAGTACGAATTAGTTACTACCATTGATGTTTCTGTCTCATAGTAGTCTTTTGCGCTATTTGCTTCGCGCACTGCACTTTGTCCTACATTTTTTGTGTATCTTTTGACTTGTACTGCAATTTTTATACCATCTTTTTCAGCTATGACATCTGCCCCAAAGTCTCTTGACCGTGGTGTGACATAGCTCTTATAATTGTGTTTTTCTAATATATTGCATATAAATATTTCAAATGTATATCCATCCATTTTATCAATTTTTTCCATCTCTGCTTCTGAGTGAAGAATAGGAGGGGCTATTTTCTTAATAGTTTGATGTCTTTTTTGAGAGCTTCGCTTTTTATATTTTGGTGTTGTAGTTATTTTGCATATTTCTGTTATTGCCCAGATTGCACTCCCTGCAACTAATAATTCTAGTACTTGTGTTAAATATTCTGGGTTTTTTAGGTAAGCACATAGCCCTAATACTATTATTACTTGTGTTAACATTTTTCTGTCTGTTTTGGTAAAATAATTTTTTCTTCTCATTTTGTTACCCCTTTTTTATAATTAATTAAGATAAAAGCCTCCTTCAAAACTAAGGAGGCTTTTATCTTATGTAGTTTCTTTTTCATTTTCGTCTGTTGTAATGACTTCGACTAAATCTCCAATTTGGACTTTTAGGCTTATTGCTATTCTCTCTAGCGTTTTTAGTGATACATATTGATTTCGACGGAGTTTAGTATATATTTGCTGGTCTAAATTGACCACATCTTTTAAATACTTACCCTCTAACTCTCTTTCTGCGAGTAGTACCCACAGTTTTTTATAACTTACCATTAATAATCACCCCTTGTATTTAGTATAGCATATAGTCTTAAAAAAGTACAAGCTAATTAATAAAAAATTGGATTATCAAGTTATAATATTTAAAAATCTAACATAAGTATTGGATATACCAATGAAAAAGGGGGTGGCTGTCTACCCCATATTATACTGCTAGATTAATGATAATATATTGATTGAGAAAGGAGGTGATTATATGGCACTAGGGACAACAATCATCGTGGTTGCTACGACGTATAAAAAAGTGATAGGTGTCTATTGTATTTGCATGACACCACTTGTAATTAAAGCTGCTAGTAAGCAGCTTGAGGGTAATTACCCTAAGTTTATTAAAAATGAAATTGAATTGTACTTTTGTGGACAAAAAAATAATGTAGATACAAATGAAAACTAGATGTTCGCGCAACTGTCGCTTGACTGTTCTCGAGACTAGACGATTCTTTGTCTTTCTCTTCTCATTCCGCTACTCGTCCATCGGGTATTAGTCAAGTTTTTTAAGATCCTATACGTCAGTTCGGTTCCCCCCTCCTCCCCCTCCTTCCGTTGCCGGGGTGCTTGGAACGGATTAAAAGAATAAAATAGTAAGTCTGGTTACTTAAATTAAGAAAGGACTGAGTGTCATGTTGCTTGAGTTATTAGTTGCAGCGTTTGCTGGCTGGAACTATGACAAAATTATTAATTACTGCTTACTGAGGAGAAACAAAAAGAAGTTACAGAGAGAATTTAATTCGGTTTTTTATGCACTGGGAATTTTAGATAAAGACAAGGGAGAGAAAGTTTACTTTCGGCATACCCTTGGAAACCAAAACTACATGGAATTTTGTTTTGGATTAGATGAAACTGTTACTGTTTCTCGCTTTCAGTTTAGATTAGAGGATATACGCTCTAAATTGGCACTTGATAACTTGGAGATCGAGGCATATGAGAGAGCGATGTATTTTACAGTAAGAAACCAAAGAAGAGAACCATTGATTTTTAAAAGTCATGATGTTCCCGAGAGTCATATACCTCTTGGGTATAATGACTTTAATAGGCTTATCTGTTGGAATCTCTCTATAGACGCACATTGTTTGGTTGGAGGAAGCACTGGCGGGGGGAAGTCTACTTTGATCAGGTCAATCATCTTTCACCTGATCATTAATACTTCTTCTGATTTGATTTTAGTTGACTTGAAGGCTGGGCTGGAGTTTAGCCCCCTCCGAAATTTGAAAAATGTTATTTCTTATGGGGACTGCATTTATGATGCTGAACAGGCTATATATGCAGTAACAGATGAATGTAACAGGAGACTTAAGCTGTTAAAAAAAGATGAATGTAAAGACATTCAGGCTTATAATAGTGGCAAACGAGTTAAGTTGAATAGGCTCTTCTTAATAATAGATGAGTTTGCAGACTTAGCTACACTGAAGAGAAAAAAAGATGAACCAAACCCGATTGCTGATTTAATAGAATTAAGCAGAAAGTGTAGGGCGGTTGGTATACATTTGATATTGTCTACTCAAAGACCCTCGGCAAAAATTTTGTCCGGGGAACTTAAGGGCAATTTTACTGCCCTGATAGGGTTGCGCACTAATGACATGACTAATAGTCGTGTCATTATAGACAAAAATGGGCTTGAAGCCCTTTCTGTTGGAGAGTCTATAAGCGTTTTAGCAGGAAAAACAGAAGAATTTAGAACTCAATTGCTTGAAGGTAAGCAACTGAGTGAACTTATCAAACTATATGCTAAAGATGCATCCAGTCAAGGCTCATATGATTCGGATGAGATAATAGATGTAGAATTTACAGTTGCTGAAGAAATCTTTGTGCCGTTACTTTCTAGTAAGGAATCAAAAGGTCTATCAGCTGAAGAAGTAGAAGAAATAGAAAAATTATTTTATTAAGAGGTAAGAGGTGATGAAATGTGATTACTGAAAGAGATCAGAAAGCTATTAGCTTTGTTGATTTGATGAAGGTTGCAACAACTAATCAGATCGATAGAGCTATTTATCAAAACAGGCGCGTAGCCCAACGTCGCCTGGCTGAAATGTGTAATTTAAAAGTGCTGTCGCGTACTAAAAATCTTTACTCAAACGAATACCTTTATGCTTTGGGCGGTAAGGTTAATACTAACCAACTTAAACATAAGTTGGTTAGAACAGATGTGTATCTTGAGCTGTTAGATCTTGGTACAATCAAAATGGTACTAGTGGAAGAGCTGTATGGTCAAGTCAGACCAGACATGCTTGTTTTATTTGAGCCTTATGGCTCTACAGAAACATTTTTTTTGGCTGTGGAGATTGAGGTATCAAACAATACAATTAAAAGCAAGTATAATAAACTTAAAAGTAGTGGGGCTAGAATGCCTATTGTGTTGTATATTACAGAAAAAAAGGTAAAGGGAGCTAACTATGATTATTTAATTGTAAAACCTGATCTAAGTGATTTAGATAAACAGTTAAGGTCTTTGAGTTAGTAATAACCTTAAATTACTAGTTATTTCCTGTATAAAATAAAACTGGTAATGACTAGTAATAACCTTAAATAACTAGTAATATCATTGTTTTACTGGTTATAATGTATCAAGTAATTACATGTAATTGCTCTTATTACATGTAATTACATTTAAATTACAGTAATTACATGTAATTGAATGTAATATCTAGTGAAAAAACGGCAAGAATAAGAGCAGGGAATTGCATGTAATATCATTATATTACAAGTGATTACATGTCATTTCCTTTCATTCTAACGTTGAAAATAGAGAGGAGCAATCAAATGCAAAATCAAAATTCAGTAATTCCAATTATAGGATTAGATTTAGGCAATCACAATATTAAAAGTAGTTCTGGTTTTATTTGTAGAAGTGTTTGCAAGGAGTTTAATTACAGCGATGAGGTAAATGAGCGTGGCTTTATTGTGTATGAGGGAAAAAAGTATGTAATCGGGTCGGGTGACTTCGATCATACAAAAGAAAAAAGTCGCAAATTAAATACGATGCCATTGTTTTTGTACGCTTTATACAAGTCGCTTAAAGTGGTTAGTACAAATGTTAATGTTGTAATTGGATTACCATTGGTACAACATCAAAATAAGCTATTAGTAAAGGAAATGAGAGAGAAGTACAAAAAAAGCTTTGGTTTTCAAATTACAACTGTCTATCATGATCGGACTGAAACAATTGATGTTTATTATAACGTTAGTAATGTGATTGTGTTTCCGGAGTGTGTTGGTGCATACTATTCTCTTCCTACAAAAATTATGTCTCAAGATTTATTGTTAGTGGATATCGGTGGAGGTACTATTAATTTAGCATTGTTTCTGGATGAAGAATTGCAGGATTTTGACACTATCCCTCAAGGTACAAATAATGTTTACTCAAGAATTGCAGATGCTGCAAATGAGCACAACCTTGGAGCAACGTTCTCAGTTGAAGACATTGTTAGATATATGCAGTTTGGCCAAATAATTTGGGAAGGGGTTGTGGATCCTATGGATTATGTTGATGCTATTATAGATGCTTTCGCATTAACGATAGTTAATCAAATAAAACGACGACATGCGAATTATAAAGCCTACAAGATACTCTTGTCTGGCGGGGGTGCTCAAATTATGAATGAAGCCCTCAATAGATATATTACTGCTACTGTTATAGATAACAATCTCTTTGCTAATGCTATCGGATTTCATTTGATAGGGTGTGAGTTCTATGGCTACTAAGAGGGAGCGTATACAAATTACATTGACCTTTAAGCCGAACCCGGAAGAAAAAGCTTTGTATGATTTTGTTAAGTCCCAATACGATCAGTCTGCGTTCTTAAAAAATTTAATCAGAGAATATATACAAAGTAATCACAACAGCATACTGGCTGTGATGCCATCACAGCCAGTATCTCAAGAGACATTAATTTCAAAAGAAATTCCAGAATTAAATGTAAATGTAAAAGAAAAAGAAGCTGAAGAAATACCAGCTACTAAAAGTATTTCCACGAAAAGTAGACTTAATGCAAAAAGTTTTCTTAGTGACCAGTTAGGCGATTTAGATGAGTAAGTAATTTAGGGCGGGATTATGGGGTACTCAGGGAGTACCAATAATCAGGGCGGGCATTTATAGGTTTAGGGAATGAAAGTAAAATTTCTTTCCTCTTGGCCTATATTTTTTTTTAAATGTGAGTGGCGTATAATGTGTAGTATACGTCACTGCTAGTATTATCAATAGATTAAGTTAGAGGTCATTTAAGTTTTATTTGTATTCCTTGACTCTACAAAAATCTATTTAATTTTTAGTAGTAATTAAAGGAGGGCAATGAAATGAAAGTATATCCCCTAGACGAGCAACAACAAAGAGCTTTTGAAATGTTGCTAAGAAAGAAAAATGAGAGAGATTATGTATTATGGATGGTGGGTAGCCACACAGGGCTAAGAGTATCAGATATAGTTAGGTTAAAATTAAGTGATGTAAGCGGGCATTACTTAAGAGTCACCGAGCAAAAAACAAAGAAAGCAAAAGAAATCCGAATTAGCGGGAAGCTAAAAAAAGCAATCAATGACTATACGAGAAATGCAGGTATAGTTAGTGGCTATTTATTCCCGAGCCGCCAAAACTCGTCTATAAGTATTCGACGCGTACAAGCTATAATAAAAGCTGCTGCTAGATTATTAGGAGTTGAAAGAAATATTAATACGCATTCCATGCGTAAGACATTTGCTTATAATCTTTATAGATTGAGCAACAATAATTTAGCGCTTGTGATGCAAGCGCTAAATCACAGTAACCAAGCTGTGACACTGAGGTATCTTGGTATAGATAAAGACATGATAGATAATATTGTGGCTTTGTTTTGATTGTGAGATGTTTGCCGATTGGTTATTTGATACATGTTTATTATTTATTTTCAATGGGTAACAGTTACTGTTGGCATATCGTTTTCGTAGCTGATGGTTATTTTATCATCAGCTAAGTCTTTTAGCTTAACTATAGTAACCCCATCAATGATTTTACCCTGGACGGATTTTACATTACCGTTAAGATTTAACAATATAGTATTAGTATTGTTATCAGTTGGGATGGTGGTGGATTCTATTTCAGCAGTAGCAGTTTTTGATATATTGAAGTCGTTGCAAATAGTGTTTGTTATAGCAGTTACTACCGTTTGTCGGTATTGTTGGGTAACTACTTTTTCGATTTCGTTAGCGTTATCTATAAATCCTACTTCAATCAAAATCGCTTGCATTGTACTGCATCTTAGTACATGCAAGTCTTTGCGTTGTTTTGCACCTCGATTGGTTGCCCCCGTCGCTGTGCATATTGCATTGCAGATGTTAGTTGGTAGGGTAGCGTCTGTATAATATAATACTTCTACGCCGTTGGCTATTCCTTTGTAGGCTTCGCCTGCGGCGTTCACATGTATACTTACATACAAATCAACTCCAAGGGCGTTAGCTTTATTTGTTCGCTCTTGGAGTGTTATAATGTCATCTTCGGTGTTTCTTGACATGTAGGTGGTTATGCCTTGGACTTTTAGCTGGTTTTCTAGCTCCTTTGCGTAGTCTAATGCTATTGGTGATTCGTATTTTCCATTGGAGACTGCTCCCCTGTCCCAAGTTGAATTACGGTGTCCTGCATCTATATAAATTTTCATGTGATTTCTCCTTATAATTTTGATTTTATTGCTTGTATATCTGTTTTCATTTCATTTTGTAACTGAGATATGTCTGCTAAGATTTCTGCAAACTGTCGTTGTGTCTCTTGCGACACAGCTAATTGTTGTGATGTCTCTGTTAGGATTGTGGCAAATTGCTCTAATCTTTGATAGAGTTTATTTTTGTCTTCAATCTGTGCTTGGTACATTATTGATAGTTGTTCATGTAGCTTGTCTTTATCATCTAATTGTGCCTGATGTAATTTGTTTTTTTCTTCTTGCTGTGTTTGCTGACTTTTTGTAAGCGCATAGGCACAGATTAATGTTATTACGGCCGGAAATCCTACGGTTGTTATTAGTTGCTCTATTATTTCTATTTCCATAATTAAATAATATCTCCCTCAATAAATTATTTTGTAAAACGCCATGCACATAAACTTTAATTCGCCTAGCATCGACTCGCTCCATGACTTTATAGCCATATCGTGATTTAGTAGCTACACCATTTGTTCCTATATTAACGTAACTATCTATTTCACAAGTTCCATCGTCAATAAGTATCATCTGCCCCATTAACCCTACAACGCCCCATTCATCGGCTCGTTCGCTTCTTGACTTGTAATCTCGAGTTGAGTCATAATCATTGGATAATACTTTATGTTTGTATTTCACGGTTTGACGAACTTTAACTATACCAACATCAACAGTATCTAAAATCACATCATCATCCATTACATCATCAATAAATTTTTCTACTTCTTCAGTTTCTTCAATTGTTTCCCAAGCGTCACGTCCCCAGTTGTCTTTTTTGTACATACCACTCCAATGATTATTGTCCGAATTTCCAATTAAATTGGGATTAGCTGAAATTATGCCTAATACATCATCCCCGTTTTGAGCAAGAGTAATTTTACCTCGTTTTAAAGTTACCATTAATCCCGTTCTATCATCATTGCAATTATCTAGCCATTCAAAATATTCCGCATAGTCGGCACCCGCAACATCTATTGTGCCATCTGTACGCATATTCATAGCTGCAATCGTCCCAGGAAGGTCATCAGTTAATGACAATGAACTCTGCCCAGCGTAGAAGCTACCAGCAGTGTAAATATTTCCGGAGCTTGCTTGTATGCGCGTTCGGTCCGATTTAAGAGCTGTAGTTGTATACGAAGTGCCAATATCGCTGCTGTACTGACTACAAAGTAAAATACTTCGTTGAGCAGTATTACCAGTTCCGGACGCTTGTTGATACATGGATCTACTAGCATTATAAGCGGCGCTAGAGCTAGCAACAGTAGTTGTACTTGTAGATGTTGTTGCAACCGAAATTGCTGTAGTATTGATTTTGCTATTAAACATAGTATTAAGTTTAGTTGATGACCATGTGACATTATTATTAGCTGTCGTATTGTCATTAATCCAAGTATACCAACTTGCAACCCCATCTGACATTCTAAGAATCTGTCCATCTATTCCTTCTTGCGGCAGTGAATGGCTTAACTCAAGATATTCATTATTTAAAAAATAAAAGATTTGTTGTTTATCTAAATCAATGTATAACTTTTTTAACAATCCTGCTGTTGGAAAATCAGCTCTTGTATCAAAATACAATACATCATCCGTAGGCATATTATAACAAGTAATCATAGCAACCTCCTAGTAAGCCACTAGTGCAAAGCTCTCAAGAGTAAGCTTACGCTCAGCACGTTTAATAACAATAGCAAGATTGATTGTTTCACCAGCTGGAATATCAGCTTCAATCACATTTGCAGCAATAAAATCTTTTGAACTAACATTAATTAAATCCAAAGGCTCGGATTGGTCAAAAACCATAAATCTAAGTCCGATATAATCGGTATCGCTATTATTTCGTACGCCAATTAGGGCGACATCACCAAGTAAAAATGTATATTCACCGTCTTGAATTGTTCCGTTATAAATTAAATCTAAATCATAAGCCGAATAACTATAGATTTGTCCATATTTAATCCAGGCAGACTTAGTTGCCAAAACTTCACCATCTATATTTTTTGAGACTATTTTTCCTGTAAAATCATTAGTTAAAAATATATAAGCTGTAGCTAAATCATTAACTATAGCCGTATGAGTTAGATTATCCTGTTTATCATATAGCTCAACTATACTATCAGGTATTAAATTAACTAGAGTTAGATAGCTAGAATGTCTAATCTCGTAATGTTTAAGTAGCATTGGTTGAGTAAGCTTAAATCCTTGCATCACAATAGGACTAAGCAATTTATCACCATAAATGTTGAGCCAAGTTGTATTATCATCACTTATATAAACTTGAATAAAATTATCTTGTACGATTACTTTAATATATTCAGCAGTAACATCCGTTTCAGATATGATACAACGTGTTCCATCTGCGCATATAAAAAATAATTCTTGCTTATCTTCAGGGCTAAGTTCTATCGATTGTTTGGTAATTAGCAGTACAAAATCTTGATGCGTAAAATCCCTAATAATTTCCCCATTCATTTCTACACCAACAGTTGTGTTTTTTACTATGCCAGTCAGTATATCGCCCCAACGATAATAGTCCACAGCTTCTAATAGTGCGTCACGTTCTTTATAAAATGTCATCAATACCTCCTATCTACAAAATGGCGTAATGTTATAATCCCAATGCATTACTTCCTGAATTTTGATATACTCATTTTTAAGTCCCAGCTCGTTTTTTTTCCTCTTAGCCAACTCATGTGCTTGCCTCTTCGTTTCCACAATTCCGCATAGCATCCATCCTTCCATGCCGATTGGGATTGTATACGTTGCATCAGCACTGCTAAGCTTTGGCGTGACTAACACATATAAGTTGTTATGCGATATTGTAGTCCCAGAATAAATTTCATACGGCTTAATATAAACTTCAAATTGTCGTTGTCTAATCATAGTATCCCCCTACCTTATGTTGGCATTATTAATGTATCTATATCAACATCTCTCCTAAGATAAATTCCATCTGGAGATATGCAATAAGTTTCCATTAGCTCCCGAATGTATTGCAATGCTTTAATGTGAGAAGCGTCAATAAATTGAACCATCCGTGGAGTACCGCCTTGAGCAGTTTTATACGTGCTATCTGTGTAGGCTTTTATATACACTGTATTTTTTAAAAAAGTTAAATCTTCAGTTTTCTTATATTCAAACGGAATTGTCCAAACATAATATTTTGGGTCTGTCATATAAGATTGCCTCCTTAATTATTATTAATTATAGTATTGCGTCTGCCTTTAAATTTATCATTAATTACTTTTAAGTCATAGTTAACGTCATTGTTATTTAGTGTGCGGTATTCGTCCATGGCTTGTATGTTTTCAAATATAGGCACGACATCCATATGGTGGTCTTCGAGATAATTAACAAGTATTTCGATTAAATTTCCAACGTAAACATTAGCTTTAAGTCCAGATTCTAAGCTTGCAGCCAAAACTACAGCTTCAGCATGCCACCTGACCCATCTGTAAGCTTTATCATAATCTTCTTTTGTTCCCAGTTTTAGTTGTTGTTCTATGCTATCTTCAAGAGTTAACCATTCATGGAGTGTTTCTACAATAGCTAATACGCCTTGAGCACCAGTATATCCCCAGAACGCTGCACTAAATTTCGCCCAAAACATCATTAAAATATTGACTACATCCACTAATACATTAACACTAACTTCAGTATTTTCTAATCCTATCGTCTTTCCATAAGAAATTGGATGCTCATCAACTGTTTTAGAAAAATTTTTTGGATATACTACTCCTAAATTCTCAGGAATTACTTCATCGTTATCACGTATGCAAGGGTTATCTCTGTAGTTGTAGTCTTTTGGAATGCATAGCAAATCTTTGTAATCACAACGGTTGATAAACCATAAGCGACTTTTAAATATTAATTTTTTTTGTATATCATCTACTTGTATTGGCTGCAAACTAGATTTAATAGTAGCAGTCTCTTTTTTTATAGATATATTTTGTGAATTATATCTAACAATTTGTTTGTAATTGCTAAGCCGTATATTTTTTATAGATTTTTGGATAAATAATTTTTTAGTAGTAGCTATATTAATATATTTTTTTGCAAGGCGATTAATCCGCATATATGGTGTAACTGCAATACTGTGCGGTTGCTCTTTTTTAATGGATAATTTAGAATTTAAGTTTAAGTCTTTCTGAGTTGCTTTATCTGATAATACATCTTGTTGACTGTACATATTGTGATTAACAATTCTTTCAGTTTGTGAAGTAATGTCGTTTGTATCAACAGTGTGATTAACAATTCTTTCAGTTTGTGAAGTAATGTCGTTTGTATCAACAGTGTGATTAACAATTCTTTCAGTTTGTGAAGTAATGTCATTTACATCAACTGTATGATTAACAATTCTCTGTGTTAAATTATCTTCCTCTAATCCAAAATCTTTTATTCCCTTTGCCTTACTAATAGTTTCTTCAACATAACAGGTTTTGCTATTTTGAGATGACGCTTCAACATCATAATCTATATTAAATATTTTTTCTTGTGCAATAACTTTGTTGCAATAATCTTCTATAATCATATCTATCATCTGGGTTTTGTCTATCTCTGTTATCTGATTGCAGGATATTTCTCTATTTATAATAGAGCTAACCCAGGTTGCTAGCTCATCTGTAATAATATTGGTGATGCCAGAGGAATTTATAGGGATGTTTTTTTCAACCATAATTTCAGCACACCTAACTTTTTGCATTCTAATAATTTCATCTAATGTAATCTCTTTGGTAACAGCAGTTTGAACATTTATTTTTTCTTGTGCAAATGATATATCAGAGGAAATAATTTTATCTATTATGGTGTTTTGGTTTGTAATAATTGCAGTACAAATATTGTCTATCAATAATTCAGGCTGATATATAATATCTATTAAAGATGTGTTATTTATCACAGTATTAATGTCAATTTTAATATTAGTGGTAAACTCCTTGTTTATTTCAGTTGAAATACTTGTAATTATATCTGTCTGAAAATATTTATGGAGTAAATTTTGCCCATTAACTATTAAGTCATTGCTAAAAAAATTATTTAGGGAGAATTCGTCTTCTACTGAAATATCTATAAGATTTTTTTTATTGGCCAAACTAGGTTCGTCTACATTAATATTTACTAGGTGCTCAACGGAATATATTTTCGATATATCTAAATCTACTAATCCAGGTAACAAACTAAATATATTTTTTATCAAAATATCTTTTTCAAATAAAACTAAATTTTGTTCAGATTCTATAGTCATATTTTTACCAAAAAAAGTTAGACGTTCATTTTGAAATTTTGTTAAGTCTCTATCAAAAAAAGAAAATTTATTTGGTTGGTTTAACAAAATATCTTTAAAATTAGTAGTTAAAGTATCTCGTATTGCTAAAGTTTTTTGCTCTATAGAAATATCTTTTAAATTGGCAGTTAAAATTTCTTGTTCTGCCAAAATATCTTGAGTTATTTCTATATGTTTTATTGCATTTAACAAGGAGTTTTTGATAAGGGAAACATTTTTAGCAGATATACCTAATTGCTTGTCTTGAGTTATACATATATTTTTGGATAAATTCATAACCTTAGTTTTTTCAATATGCACATTGTGGTGTGATTGGTTGCCGTATATCATATTAAATTTTCTATAGCCATTTCCCAAGTAATGCATTTGCCATCTTGCTTTACTGGTATTATAATATTTAAATTTAAAAATTCTCGATTTCTGTACATTGTGTGTTCCGAAGTAATGTATTTCCCATTTTGCTTTGCTGGTATTGTAATATTTAAATTTAAAAACTCTCAACTAAATTTTTCTCAAAGCCAATCCGTGAAAAATATTGCCACTGTTACCTATAAAAGAATAAGGCGCATTGACATTTACCATTAAATAGATTTTTTCATCTTCTGTGCCTCTATCTGAATATAATTCGTCTCTATGAGTGATGCCAAATTTATCCCCAATAATAACGTTTTGCAATTTTCCTCTTACCCCATCGACATGATGCATTACAACTACTTCCGAAAAATGATAATTCCCCGTATAACGTGATGATGTTAAAATATGCTTTTCGCCAAATTGATTATCAGTAAATTGTCCCACGTTATGCGATTGATAAGGAACGCCAGTAAATGTACCAACAGCTGCAATATCGGTTACTCCGTTAGCTGTGTGAACACCAAATGTGTCATGGTCAGTCGGTGCATTTGCGGCACCTGATGTAACCACAAAATTATACTCCTCGTCAACAGTTGCTCCATCATAACTTAAAAGTGAACCTATGTAGCAATATGAAATTAGATAATTGTTGTAAGGCAACGTGTCTAATGTTGCATCACCCTGCAAAACAATATTAATACTATCTTGATTAAAGTTCATTAGATATTCAACTGGGAGCCATTCATATAGAGTAATATTTTCAGTATACCAGCTATATTGGGTCCATTCACTTTGTTTAAGGTCTGCTAAATCATCTTGAGCATCATTAAGTGCCGTACCTATTTTGATTTCCATTTCATTTAATTTTTCCCGCTTAAACATAATATAAAAAGTTTTATTAAATGTTGTCGTTGTAGATATTATTGCAACATCACTTACGCTTCCGATAGAGGAAGGATAAATTAAATTCCATTCAAAACTCTGGGATGCAATTAAGGTGGATACCAAAGCTTTAATTAAATGAGGGATTTCGGCTACTCCTTGAGCAAATGCAGGTTTTTCGCTAACTCTAGTACGTGATTGTATAATATTTTCTGTGTTGTCCATATGTGGTCCTTTCTATTTTTCCTGTGGAATAAAATAATCTATATCACACCAAAACATTTTGCTATGACCGCTAACATTGTGATAGATAACTTTAACTTCATTGCCAGTTATAGCATTGAAAAAGTCTTTATATTGACCAAGTTCTTTTGTATGGATGCGATCAATATGCGTTTTTCCATCGACTATCATAGATACGCAATCTTGTTTGTTATAACCCGTGCATGCGAATGTAATTGCACGCAAAGAAACAGGTTCTCTTGAATGAAAAACCTGTTCGTAGCTTCCTGCTAAAGCTGGAATGTTATTGGACATATTGTGTGAAAAAAAATCTCCTCTACCAATGCTGTCTTGCAAAAGAGATAGTAAGTTTTGTAGTTCTTCAAAATTAGTTAATTGTTTTAATGCATCAATTAGTTCATCTATATTTACAATATATTTAGAAGTACTCATATAATCTCCAATTCTTAAATTTTTAACAATAAATCTCCTAATAAATCAAGTATATTTTTACATTATGCTATATATTAATTGGCTTAGAGGAAAAAATATTGCATTATCCACAATGTTTATGCAAATTTATTGGAAATCATAACAATATTTTAACTGCATTTGTAGCTAAGTTAATTTCGGCGACATTAATAGTTATTTCTTCAGATGTTAATAAAAATTTGTCTATTGTAATATTAGCAAGTTCTGCACCTGATAATGAATGGATAGTAATTATAGGGTCTTGAGTAAGTACTCGACCATTATAATTAGTTAACTGTATCGTAAGTACGCTAGAACTAAATCCAAGCCAAGTAATGATTTCGGGGGTAACATCGGTGTATTGTATCCTATAATCCCTATCAAGCCATAGCTGATTATCATCATCCATAGCATAATTTTTATTATTATACATAACTTTTTTAGTTTCATCATTATCCAAATAAGCGGATAAATCTAAATCTGTAGTAGTATCACTTTCCCAGTATAGAGCTATAATGCCATCATAATCATGGCCATATATATTTTCAGGTATATACTGAACCTCCCATCACTAAAGTGACGGGGTTCTAAAAATTATTTTAATTTTATTTAAGAAGTTTGATGACCTAAATCCCCCTTATTCTTATCGGCGTGTTCAGTTCGCCCCTACCGTATAAGACCCTTAAGTCTACAACGTTACTTTTACTTAATATATTTAATGCTCCATTGCAATCTGCATTAAATGTATATCCATTACTAGCTTTGTATAATCCTCTTTTGACTCTCTTCCCACTAAATACATACTTTTGTGGGTTATCCGAATTATATATTGGAATTATATCTTCATCAAAGAAACTTGCTTTACTTGTATAACTTTCTTCTTGCTTTACGAATTTTATTCCGTTTAGCTGACATAGATATTCAAGTTTTTCTCTTAGCTTTCCAAATGATATATTAACTAGGTTTTGATTATTTCGTTTACCTATGTTACTACCTCTTTGTAAACTTTCGTTATATCCACATACAAGTATTCCTATATCATTATCTAAACAATAGTTAATTATTAATCTTGCTGTTTTACTCATATAATCATTTACTCTATTATTTCGTTTAGATACGTTTTTTACTTGTCTATTTGTATAACGTCTTAAATCGCCTTGTTTATCTTTTATACTTTGCAATCTCGCATTTTCTTTGTTATACCACTGATTAATGGACTTCAATTTTCTACCGTCAATTATAAAACTCTCACCTGTATTAGTTACACAAGTCGCTAAATTAGATACTCCTAAATCAATAGCTAGTGCTTTTTGTTGGTTTAAATTTCTTTGAATTGCTTCAACTTCATAGATGTATTGAATTTCAAAGAACCTAGCATTTGATTTTGGTATTATTCTAATCTCTTTAATTATCTTGTCTGCTAACTTAGGTGGTAACTTGATAGCTATTTTATTATGAGTTTTACGGAACAAATTAGAATATGGCAATGCCAATGTATTATCCCTTATTCGTATAAACCCTATAACTAATGTTGTAAAGCTATCTTTAGGTAAGTATTTAGGTAATTTTATATCTCTAAAATTGTACTTACCTTGTTTGGCTAATTTCAAAAGACCGAAGAATGATTTAAACATTCCGTCTACTTCTTTTAAAATTTGTTGTGCCATATTAGAGTTAAGTAATTTATAATTTTCACTATTTTTTAATAACGCATAATTCTTTTCATAGTTTAGGTATTCGCCCTCTTGAAAGTAATATTGCCTCACATTATAAATAGCTTGATTAGTTAAATTCTTTGCTATGCGGCTTAACTCTCTTACTGTCTTATAATCTTCTTTTGAAAATTGTTTTACTTGTTGTTTCATTGTCAAATACATTATTTTCTCACCTCACTTTCTATTAAGATGATTATAATATATTATATTTACTGAAGCAACGTATTTATAGTAAAAATAATTAGAATAATTTTTAGAATCCCTACTTTAGTTTTAGGGTTTGGTTGTTGTTCAACTAAAGTCGCTACACCTTAGCCAGTCTTGCCTTTCGGTAGACCTCTTACACTTTCGTATAAGCACAGACTATATCTTCTCCCTCGTCATTACACGTTAGGGGCTACCCGCTTCCACTACCAATAACTTGTAGTGTACTTCCCTCAAGAGGAATAGTCGTTGAACGTTCTCCTATTCGGAGCTTCGCTGCTGATTGCCGATTATTGTAAATAAGACTTAGGGTTTAACCATATCTCATCTAACTAATTTTTTCTGCTTTCGCTACATTCACGCTTAGTTTTATTTCAAACTTACGTTGTAGTTTAGTTAGCTTTACGGGTTTCCAGCAATTCAAGTAGTATATTGCATTGATTATTTCAAATCAATGTCTACGTGCTAATTTCTCAACACGCTTACTAATATTAGAAAATTCATCACACGACTAAAGTCACGTGTTTTCTTTTCTTATTTAATAAAATTCTATATAAATATCGGTATCAACCACTTCTATATCAATGCTTGTAGGCTCTTGAGCTTTCCAATTAGGAAATTCTTGGGTATTAATAATCGTATGAGTACCAACGGGGTAGTCGAAATTTTCACTGCCAAGCCTCTGGTAGTCATCTCCAGTATTAGCAATATAATCAATTGTTACAGTATAAGTAATTTCCTCACTCCCTGGGATATAATTTGTATACTCTATATCTAACCAAAAAGTATTGTAAGCATTGCTAATATTGTTATAAACAAACTTAAGCTGATAGTTTGCTGGCAAGGGCATAATCACAGGAAATGCTTTGCGTTGCAAAAAATTCTTTACATACACATTTGACCATAAATTAATTTCATCGCCATTTGCATTGACTATATATGCATCCAGATAATCTTCTGGTTCAAATCGACTAGAACTAAATGCAACTGCAGTTATTCCTACTTCAGTATCACGTTCAAACATAACTATAGTTTCATCACCGCTTGTTTTCTGACAATAACCTTGCACATATTGCTCACCAGCAGCTATCTTAGCTCCAATCCCGATATTATTAAGTAGTTCTGCTAATGCAGAAAAATCTAGTTGCTCAGCTAGTTCATCCCAATTTAGCACATAAGTTGCAATACTCATATGATGCTTACCACCTTATTATTATCACGCTCTATGTTAATCGTTACCTCTAGTCCATCAGGATAAGTAGTTATAATTGCAACTACTTTGTTATCCTCATTTCTAATAAATTCTTGTTGCCAGATAGTAACCATTCCTTCAGCAGTACCATCTATGATTTCTTGCAATGTATCTAAGTCGCCATAAATTACTTTGATTACTCTGTTTTCCTCATCCCTAATAAATGTAACTGGATATTCGGGTAAACTATTATCTACTTGCACTACCTGAGCTAGTTCTACTGTAGAAACTGTAGAACTAGAAATTTTATTTGAATTGTTAAAGTTAAATCGCTGAAAATACTGTTCTACCACATATTCTATCGGTTCTCTGTAATTATTCATGTTACACTCCTATACTAGCATAATAATAGTAACGTTGCATATAGGTTAAACTATGCTCTTTAACTTTAGCATTAGCTTTAGTTGCAGCTGCAAGAGTTGTTGTACTTGGGCCACCACCACTTGCACTAATTACTCTGTCATTGCCTAAGTACATGCCAACGTGATGAATTGATTCAGAGCTTGATGTTGTACCATAAAATACTAAGTCTCCGACTTGCAATTGGTCACGACTTATCGGCGGAAATAATTTGTATTGATACTTAGATGTCGTATAACTTGTCATTAATCCAAATTTGCCAAGGACTCCCCAAGTAAACCAACTGCAATCCACGCCAAAATATTGAGTTGGTCGATTAATATAATCTCCTCCCCATTGATATGGCGTACCTAACCAACTGCGCGCATAATTGATAATCTGCTCACGCAAAGAAGACGTTACATACGTTGTTGATGTATCGTCTAGTTCAGTTTCACTACTGCTAGTATTATTTATATAATCACCTGGAGCTGGCTCACATAAGTGGCCGTTTCCGATTGCTGTAAATTCTAAATCCAAAATATCAATATACCCCCCTTGCTCATTAAATAAAGTTTGACAACCTACTACACGATATTTGGCTGTAGCGGTTGAAATTAATGCTGTAACTTTTATTAAATCCTCAATATCTATTGTGGGATTACCTTTAGTTGCAATTCGGATTGTACGCAACTTGCGTCGCATATCCAAAAAATAAGCATCAGCAACTGCCCAACGCTTTTCTTCTGTATCTGCCCACACAGCTTCTATTCCACAGGATATTTTTTGTTGGTTACAATATTCTAACAAAAATTTATCCTCAAATGCCTGCCATCCGTCATTGGCTTGTACAATGACTCTATTGCGAAGTACTGTAGGGTCAATTTTGTATTCACCTTCAGTGATGTTAATATAGTCATCAACTTCATATACATGAAAATCATTCTGTGAATAATAATGTTGCGTTCTAATGCATACTAATCCATATCTATCCGCAAAAATTCTATGGTTCATCATATTTAATAATTCTTCTACTGCATCAGCATAAAAAGTTCCTAGTGGATATTCCGCCCTAGAAATTATAAATGCATTAGGAAGTACTTCATCAGGTGAAGCAACATCTTCAGTGGAGTTAATTAACTGTTCAGCAGGTTTAACTTCGTCCATCTCAAAAAAATATTCAGTTATGCCCGCACGTTCTAATAAATCTTTTAGTATTACAAATGCATCCTGGTTTTCATATACTAAGCTTCTGGTATCAATGGGGTCAATACAGTTAAGTAGTAAGCTAAACATATTGTTGCAATTAACTATGAGCGTAGAGGTTTCTTCAACTATCTCAACTTTTGAAATTAGTCCAGTAAAAACTCTAACTAGCTCAGTGCCATAACCAAGTTCAACAGTTACCTTGTTATACGGCAACATTACATTTCTATATCCACTTAAAGGTAGGTTGGTTACGCCTCTATATTTTTTTGTATGTCCATAATCAGGTGAGTATTGACCATTAATATTTGATACTTCAAATGTTAAATCATCTGTAGACATATTATATCGCCTATCTAATGTAATTGATGTTACATCTCGTATTTCAAAGCCAGCTACTTCAAACCCTTTATCTCCATCTTTTCGGTAAATTTTAATTCGGTAAGCTGGTGCACGGTCACCAACATTAAGATTATCTGATAAGTATTGTAGTAGCTCTATTGTTGCCCCTTGCATTAGCAAAACCCCCTTGCTATTTGATTGCATGAACGCATACATAACTCCACAGCATAAACACAATTCATAGCTATCATATTCGGTTCAGTATCCTCGGGAAATATTCCACGATAACATATGCCAAATTCATCCACAAAATAAAAGGTATCTTCACATATACTCATAAAATAATGATACTCTAGTCCCGAAAATGTGGCTGTAAAGTTAATTTCTGTATCACTTTTTATCATTTGTTGATATTGGATATTGCCCCTTAAAACCTTATTGCTTGCTAGATTGCGAATTGGCTTTGCTGGCTGATAAGTTGTTATTAAACAAGGCACAGTTTTTCCAATTCTAATTGTAAATGTGTCTATGACTGCCTTTTTGCTGTTTGGAGCGCCATCTGTATCATAAACAAATTTTAATGTATGAGTCCCTGGCGACACACCAATAGGAGCACACCGATACCACGGCGATGCTCCTTCTACACATAATTTTTCCACTCCATCAACATAAAATTTAAGAGTATTTATTCCATCTAAATTTTCGTTCTGCACATAATGTTCAAATAAGATTTCGCCATAATTGTCTAGTTCTATTTCTCTTTCAATCGTACCACCATCATAACTGCCTATTGACTCAATCGCCAAATCTCCATCTAGTCCACCTGACTCATCAATATTGCTATCCACCGTGATTGCGTGCCACTCACCATCCGTAATGTTCCATCCACCTAGTGTTTGGTCAGTATATTCTTCTTTTAGATATGTTACTTGGTTGGCATGAATTAGTTTTAGTTTGTGGTAAGTTAATAAATCATGCATCTACTTCTCCTTCTCTTGCTCAGCGAGTTTCTCGGCGAGAAGTTTCTCCCACTGTGAGTTTTTAAAATATTCCTCCCACGTTGGATCTTCTTCTTCAAGACTTTTTTTTATCTTTAATGCCAATTTCAAATCCTCAATTGTTAAAGAACTTGTTTTTCCTATATCAATGGTATTCAGTGCAGGCCAAATTTTATCAGTGCCCAGATTCTATCTCTGCCTGTATCTTTGCTTTTTTCATTCAGTGTTTTGTAAATGATCTCGCCGGAAATTGATTACACACAGTACGAGGATAAAATCTTGTCGACTTTAGCATCGGCTCTCTGCACACAACTCACTGACATACTCTCCCTCTCTGCCCTGTGACTACAGAGCGTTTAAACACATGGTATAGGTTGTGAAACAGTTGCAGCTTGGCTAGGTTTAGGCAATAAAAAATGGCTAAGTTGAGGAAGAAAACACTGTGTTGCATTTAGAAAAAGGTCTTCACGTGGTTGGTCAGGTTTAGGGAAAGTTAATTGGTTTGAAATTTTAAGTTTCACAGGTTTTGCACAGGTATCAAACTTAAGAGCCTCCTGCTTCTGTTTAAAAACACAAGGGGTGTGAAAAAGCTTTAGTATTTTAAGCAAAGGGAACGAACCGAGGCTGGTAGTTATTTTCCCCTCATTTCTTTTTTCACCTGTTTTTAATTCCTTCCTTCATTTATTTCCTTGTTTTATTTTGTCCACCTTTACTTTCAAACCTCTTTCTGTTTATTCTCCTAGCAAAAACAGCATTACTTCTTTGTTCAGCCTCAAATGCTACCTTACCATGAAGTCCCAAAAAAACACCACAATGGCTTTTTGTTCTACCCTATCTAAACTTTAAAATTCATCTGCTTCCAAGTCCTGGCCTGGTGACATGAATACTTTAAATAGACAAATTAACTTCATATAAAAGCAGACACACATGTGACCTAGATGAGATTAGCATGTGGTTACAGCTGACAGACTGGGCTCCATTGCAATGACGCTAATGATGCACTACGTCTACTGGTGTTTGCTTTTTGATTAGTCAGTGTGCAGTCCTGAAACCACAACTAGAAAAGAAAAAAACTGCTTGATTGTTCCAGTGGTATTTCGCGCTACTAATTTTACAGGCATGGTATCTCGATCTGGATATTTCGGTTCTGTTGAGCAAATGTTTATAATGCAACACTTGTAATGTTTGCAGTTGTCACACTATCTCAGTCTAATTTTGCTGCTATGGTAGGCCTGCTGTTAATGCATGCCATTTGTATCCATTGTTCCTCCCTTCCTTTTTAAGAATCTGACTTTGCATCTGTCCTGTAGGACTTTAAAACCATTCCTCTTTGAGGTGGAGCAGCAATGTGATGTATGTGTGTTCAGATTTATCTTGCTTATCCAGCTAAATTTAAAAAGTTAATGAGCATAGCATACTGTACATGTATGTACAGTCGATCAAACTGAAGTAGGCTAGTAGAAGTACGTCTCTAATTGGACCCAGAAAGAGAGGCATCGCTGGAAGGAAGCAATGAGGGCTAAAAAAGTGCTGTATGTTACCTCTTTGTTTGGGTTTCTCAATGATGTCCTAATCTATGTGGTGTTGTTGTGTCTCTGCAGTATTTGATCTAAAGTTTTTCA
>MDSP01000079.1_pt1 | contig 21543 bp, 29 predicted proteins | sample 1005811 | NCBI WGS metagenome assembly MDSP01 (sample SAMN05526596, study PRJNA338239) | gut metagenome | isolation source: stomach gut content | host: Naso elegans | place: Saudi Arabia: Red Sea | collected 2011-04
TTCTATCTAATGTTTCGACTATTTCGGTATTGTTACATCTTTTTATTGTATCTTTAACAGGAACAGCCACAACACAAGCTTTATCACTTATCATTTTATTTATGCTGTTTATAACGTCTTGTTGCGTTACAAAAGGTCTCGCCCCGTCATGAATTATAACATGTGTTACCTTTTCACTTAATGTTTGTAATGCATTGTAAACTGACTTTTGTCTTGTATTTCCCCCAATAACAATATTTTTAACTTTGTTATATTGATAATTGCTACAAATATTAGTTCTAACAAAATCCACATCATCTTTAGGACATACAACTATTATTTCATCTATTAAGTTTATATTTTCAAAAACTTCAATAGTGTAAGCCAAAATTTCTTTATTATTAAGTTTAATAAACTGCTTTTTTGTAGAACTACTAAGTCTCGTTCCTTTTCCTCCTGCAACTATTACCACACTAATATATTGCACTTAAACACCCTTTTCTTTAATAATTTTTGCAAAAATCATACGTCCTGCTGACGTTTGTAAAATTGTCGTAACTTCCACAAGCCGTTCTTGTCCAACATGTTTTTTGCCGTTCTCAATTACTATCATAGTTCCATCATTTAGGTATGCGATACCTTGTTGTTGCTCTTTTCCTTCTTTAACAATTTCAACTCTCATCTGCTCTTTTGGTAGTGCAATTGGTTTAACTGCGTTAGATAAGTCGTTAATATTTAACACTATAACGTCTTGCACAACTGCTACTTTGTTTAAGTTAAAATCATTTGTTATAATTCTGCCGTTAAGCTCTTTTGCAAGCTTAATTAATTTTGAGTCCACCTCTGGTATTTCTGGAAAATCAACGTTTACTACTTCAACTTGCATTTGTTCTAGTTGTTGAATAGATTGAAGTACGTCAAGCCCCATACGACCTCTGTTTCGCTTTAGTTTGTCGGACGAGTCGGCGATATGTCGCAGTTCATCTAATACGCATGACGGAATAATTATTTTGTCTTCAATAAAATTAGTTTTTAATATATCTAAAATTCTTCCATCTATTATAACGCTTGTATCTAATATTTTCGGCTTGCCGTGTCCCGTTTCATTAGGTTCGTCATTATTTTCATCTGATCGCTTTCTAAGAAAGTTTTTTATTTCTACTTTTTTACTAGCTGTCAAATATACTCCTAAATATCCCCCTAACATTAATATTAGACCTCGTAATATATATTCTATATCTCCATAATGACCTGTAACAAAGATGTTACCAATTATATTGCTAAGCCATAGTCCAATAGAAAAGCCACTCAAATAAATCAATATTTCTTGAAAAGAATGTTGTAAAACTTTATTTTCAATTTGTAATGAAAGTTTTTCGCTGAGTGGCTTTGAACTAGAAAAATACATAAGAATAAAAAATATTATAAATAAATTAAATTGCCTATTTCCGTAAAATGTTTCAAATAATAATTGCGAAGTGCCTTCATAGCTGATAAAATTTGATAGTCTACCTTGTTCAATATCGACTATTATTGCAACTAAAAATATTGACAATACACCTGCAACAAATATCCGTATAATTTTTTTCATCTGTTTCTTGTTGTCCCCCTTCTAAATAAATATACTAAATACTATATAGTAAGTTTACAATAAATTCAAGTATTGTTTTCTAATCTTTGTTTTGGATTACTACTTTTTTGTCAGTATCACAAATAATTTGTCGGCTTATACCTGCAAATTGCGTGTTAAGCATTACTTTGCCACCCCATAAGCTTTGGATATACTTTAGAGTTTCGGTCGCATATGACAAATTAAGTTCTTGACCGTCCCATATATGGTCTAGTGTCAACTCGTGGCAATGTCTTGAATAATTGCTCACTTGAATATTTGGCATAAAATTTAACCCGATAGTTTTTACAAGCGTATCTCTAACACTTTTCCAGTCCGATGCGTTAGAAACATCTGAAACTATTTGATATTTTTCTTCATCATGGAAAGAATACAACTGAGACTCTTTGCAAATTTCATATGTTAAATAGTTTTGGATAAACATTCTATCGTTATGTGTTTCACGTATCGCAAAAAGCATCTCAATGTCATGCTTGTTGTATAAATCTTCCCAAATTTTAAAGCCAAGGTGGTACGGGTTTAACTGGCGTTGATGCGGAGAAATTACATTATTATGCATCTTAAAAAATTCTAAATGTTGAGCTGGGGTTAAGTCAAGGCGTTTTAAAATATTGTAGTGCCAAAAACTTGCCCACCCCTCATTCATAACTTTTGTTTCAATTTGCGGTATAAAATAGCGATTTTCTTGCATCACGATATATAATAAATCTTTTTCCCACTCTTGCAAATACCCATATTTTATTATAAACGCCAACAAATTTGTTGTTGGTAGCGATATGCGTTTTCGTATATCAACATGCACGTCGTTATCGTCCATACAATAATATTTGATTGAGTGTGCTGCATCTAAAATACGCTCAACCGCATCATAGCCAATGCTAGGGTCTTGTATATACTTTCTGACCCTATCAGCATGGCTTTTAAACATCATAATGCTCCAATCTTTGTCGGTTAGACGTTTAAATAGTTGATTGTTTTTAAAAAAGTCGTTGTGCCCATACACATGTGCAATAGTCAAAATTTGTAGTGCAAACGAATTGTCTTTCATCAAGTAAGCTAAACAAGGGTTTGAGTTTATTACCATTTCATACGGTATGCCCGTCAAGTTGTGGCTATATTGCGTTTTTAGTCGCTCATAAGCTTTGCCCAAACTCCAGTGCGGATAATGGGAGGGCATACCCGCATATGTTGCATAACAAATCATATCTTCATAGCTTATAATTTCAAACTCTTGTGGATAACAGTCTAGACCTATATCTTTTACGATGCTTTCAATTTTTATACAATACTTTTCTAAGTCAGCTAATTTGTAGTCCAAGATTCTCCCTCCTTTTCCGCATTCGTTTCTACTTGTAACATTTTCTTAAAACTAGTCCATACATCTTCACGTTTTGTTATTTTTATTGCAACAAAGTTGTTACACTTTACTTCATCTAAATACTTATTCATAATCGTGCTTGAATAACTGCTAGTTTTAATTTCGCCGTACCCAAACAAATTACATTTGCTACAAAGCTGTTTTGCAAGTGTTGTAGCTGTTTCATTGTCCTCTCCCCAGTTGTCGCCATCGCTACAATGGAATGCATAAACATTCCACAAGCTGTCGTTATATCTATCTTCGATAATATCTAACGCTTTTTGGTAACCGCTACTTATATAAGTTCCGCCACTTTCGCCACGGTGGAAAAAGTCATCTTCACTAACTTCTTTCGCAACTGTTGTATGTGCAACAAATACTATTTCAACTTTTACATACTTAATTTTTACGAAATGGTATAACAAAAAGTAAAAGCTACGGGCCAAATATTTTTTTGAGTGTCCCATAGAACCTGACGTGTCCATAATGCATATAATTACAGCGTTTGATTCACGTTTCTTTTTAGGCTTACTGCTATAATATTTTAGGTCACTTCTATGGAAAGGAACTCGTTTATTAGTGCCTTTTAGACGCTGTTTGCGTTTAATTTTTTTAGACATAGTTTGTTTTTTTGCAAGGCGTGGGGGGATACCTGCATTTTTTACCCCCCATTTTTTAATTCCGCCTTCAATTTCAAGCTCTTTAAACTTTTTTTGACGCAAATTCGGTAAATCTAATCCATCAAAAAGAGTGTCTATCGCCTCATCAATAGAAATTTCTGTTTCATAAATTTCTTCGCCTTCTTCTGTCCCTGCTCCTGCATCACTACTTTCAGGGTCGCTTTTTGTTATACGTTTGCCTTTTTCTTCTTTGCCAGAACCAGATGCAACGCCTTCTTGGCTTTTTCCGTATTTAAAATAATACTCTTTTATGCCCTTAATAGGTATTTTAACAACTTTGTTTTTGCTATTTTCGATAATGCTTTCTTCTGAAATTATGTTACCGATATTTTCTCTAATGCTTTTTTCAACGAGTTCTTTATGTCGTCGTCTATCTTCTGAACTGCGGTCTCTACTGCTAACATCAAATTTTCTAAATATCGCCATAGATTAGTCCTTCCATAAATTATTAGATGCATATCGTAATATCACATTGCATGAATTTTCGCAATATCCGTTTGCAATCATCTCCTCAACCATAGCATCATATTTTTGGTTTTGGTCTTTGCTACGAATGTTTGTCGCTGTAATTACACGAGTTATGTCACGAACTGAAGACGTCAAACGTTTTTCAATTGCTTCTTTTAAAGGTTCATAACACTCATACGAAATTTTTTGCCCACTTCTAACTAACGTAAACATATACGTTGTCACGTCTTGCCTAAATCCTTTTGCTCCATTTTGCGTAACGCCAAGTTGTTCCTCAATAGAACGCATAAACATCTCGTCTGGTTGCGCCTCGTGTCCCGTTGCATAATCTTTAATTTTGCTTTTATTTACATATGCCTCTGCGTGGTCTAAGTAATTGTTAAATAAATCTTCAGCTTGTTCTTTGTACCCACGGATAAATGCTCTAGTAACTTCAACTTCAAGTATACGATTATATTCCTTTTTGATAGTGTCTTGAATTATCGTCAAATACGCTTTTTTAGTTTCATCGCCAATTGTCAGTTCTTTAACTTCACGAATAAGGGTTTCGATAAATGAAATTGGGTGTATGCAACCATTTTCACTATCAGCAATAGTAGTTCCGATAGCTTTCATAATAAAACGAGTTGACACGCCTGTCATACCTTCACGCTCAAATTCAGCTTTAAGTTCATCAATATCCACACGTTTTGTCGTGCCTTGCTCGATAATATCTTCGCCATTATAAATTTTAAGTTTTGTTAGCAGGTCAACTTTGTTAGACGGTTTAAGTCTAGTAAGTATCGCAAACATACTTGCAATTTCAAGCGTATGTGGTGCAACGTGCACATCAAACTTAGATTTAGCTAACATTCTTTCATAAATTTTTATTTCTTCGTTAAGCTCCAAACAATATGGCACTTCAATTTTTACGATACGGTCTAAAATCGCCTCGTTTGTGCTGTCAGACTTAAATTTATTCCACTCTGTTTCGTTTGAGTGTGCCAAAATAACGCCATCAAATGAAAGCATTGCACCTTTCCCTGGAGATGGAATAAGTTTTTCTTGAGTTGCAGTAATCATTGTGTGCAAATACTCAACATCATTTTTAAACACTTCTATAAATTCGATAATTCCACGATTTGCAACGTTGAATGCACCGTTTAGCGAAAATACTCGTGGGTCATCTTCAGAATATATATCCATTTTTGAAATGTCAACCGAACCTGTAAGAACAGATGCATCTTGATTGTTTGGGTCAACTGGAGGAACAACCCCTACGCCAATTCTATCTTGAACAGAAAACTCAACTGTTGTAACAGGGAACAACGTGTAGTCGCCACCAAATTCATTTTCAAGTTTATACTTGCATACAGGGCACAACTCACCTTCAATTTTTATTCCAAGTGCATCTTCAAACAAGTGTCTATCTTGTTTTGGAATAAGGTGAAGTGGTTCTTCGTGCATCGGGCAACCGTCTAATACGTGTATCGGTGCACTAGTTTCTAACAACTTTTTAAGATGGTCGATAAGCGAAGACTTTCCTGCTCCAACTGGTCCAACTAAGTACAACACTTGTCGTGATTCCTCGCCACCCATTGCTGCTGCAAAAAAGTAACGTACAACTTTCATAAGTGTTTTATCTATACCAAAGAAATTGTCTTTAAACACTTTGTATTCTTTGAGAATTTCTTGACCATAAATACGTCTTAGACGTGCGTCATCTTCAGTTTTTATAATATCCACACCATCTCTAGTTAACAAATCATACACTCTTTCATGAGCAGACTTAAATATATTTTTATTATCTTCTAAAAGACTTAAATACTCTAGAAATGTAATTTGCATATTTTTATTTTCACTTGATTGTTTTTGTTGCTCTATTAGCTTAGAAAAATCCATTTACATCACTCCTTCGTCTAATAAAAACATCTATTATTAAACTATATGGGTGGAAAAGCTCCGAAATGATAAAATTATTATGTTAATTATTTTTATAGTGTGATATACTTGTATTATTTGTGTGGGAGGACAACATGGAACAACTTTCAAAATTCGATAAACTATCAAGTAAAACTAAAGGAATAATGTTTATACTTACGGCATCTTTGGGATTTGCACTTATGTCGACGTGCGTAAAATTGGCGGGTGATTTGCCAAGTTTACAAAAAGCTTTTTTTAGAAATTTAGTAGGACCGTTTGTTGCAGGATATTTGGTGCATAAAAATCATGCGAGCTATACGGGACAAAAAAGTAGTTGGAAATTGTTATTTTTGAGGTCATTAGCAGGGACGCTTGGTGTTGTGTTCAATTTTTATGCTATCGACCATTTAATTTTATCTGATGCATCTATGATAAATAAGTTATCACCTATATTTACAATTATTTTTTCTTATATTTTTTTGAAAGAGAAAATAAAATTACCACAAGCTTGTGCTATCGTTGTGGCATTTAGCGGAATGTTATTGATTGTTAAACCTGGGTTTAATGTTGATGTATTTCCTGGAATGGTGGGGCTTGCAGGTGCAGTTTTTGCAGGGGTTGCATACACTTGTCTTAGGGCACTTGGCAAAAGCGAGCCATATTATACGACGGTATTTGTATTTTCGACGCTATCTACAGTTATGTTGTTGCCGTTTTTGTTATGGTTGTATGAGCCTATGACGTTTATACAATTTGTATTGTTAATAATGGCGGGCGTGTTTGCAACGGTGGCACAATTTTCATTAACACTTGCATATGGATATGCACCCGCAACGGAAATTTCTATATTCGACTATTCAAATGTTGTATTTACAGCGATTATAAGCTTAATTGTGTTTGGGGTGTTGCCTGATATTTTTAGTGTGCTTGGGTATTTTGTTATATTTGGATCTGCATATGCTATGTATTTGTACAACAAAAAAGGGGACGCTTAGTCCCCAAGCTTATTTAATTTTCAAAAATATCTATCAGCTCAATTTCCAAATCCTGAAATAAGTTCACCTGAATAGATGATTGATATTCTTCTTGATCGCTTTCGTCAAGCCACTCAAGTTCTTCTTGTGGTACATACTGATGTGCATTTAACAGTTTATATTTACCATCAACTAATACATATTGATTTATCGCATTGCTTATAGGGTCAACTATCCAGTATTCCCCTACTCCTATACGTTCGTATAAATTAAATTTAGTTATTAAATCATCTTTTCGGTTACTTGATAATATTTCAACTATCAAACTTGGAACGCCATAATATCCATTAGGTTTAAACTTATCAGGTTCACACATAACGCTTATATCAGGTATAATATGATTTTTAGGCTTGTCTGGATTAAAATACACATTTATAACTTGGTCAACTGTACATCTTTTCCCTCTAAGATAGCTATAAAATGCCAAATAAATAGCTCCCATAATCCTATGATGCCTAACGCTTGGTGCAGGTGACATAAAAACAAAATCGTCTATAATCTCAACTCTGCGTGGTGGTTTTGTAATAATTTTTTCTTCTATTGCTTTTTCCATTTTATCACCTCCACACTATTATAACACTACATTTTGGTGTTATACAATAAAAAGTCTGGAATATATAACTCAACACCGTTTTTTTCTAGTTCCTCAGTAGTTAAAATAAAAAAAGCTTTTATAAGTAACTCTATAAATTCAAAAGGCAGTGACACTACAAATACAATTACCAAATATACAACTAGGCTTGAAATACTTTCAGTTTGTACGCCAGCAATTACTAACGCACCACTATATATTCCAAACAAAACAAGTAGTATCAGCCCTATTGAGATAGTCAATCCAAAAATATTATTTATCTTTTTATTCATATTTTGTCACCTCAAATTTATTTTAACCTAGCAGTTTATTTTTATACAACAAAAAAGAGGACGCTAGTCCCCTTTTTTTATTCAAACTTTTAATCATTACCTTGTGTTTGTAGTATAATAAATTCAGCCATATATTTATCATCTTTTAATATATGGTCTGTAATCCAATCAACCGCAAACGTTAATATATTTATTAAAACTTTTTCGTCTGTTTCCTCATTTACATCATGTAATATTCCCTCAACTTTTTCTAAAAACTGATGATGTATCTCATAATGTGCTGAAAATCTTGGATAATTTGTTTGTATCATTAAATCTTCTTCATGTGCAAAATGCATTTCGGCGTAGTTTTTTAATTTTGTAAAAACAGCCATAATCTCATGGTATTTATCACCACTTTCTAAATTAAGCAGGTCAAAAGTGTCTTGTGCAATATTAAACAGCTCCATATGTTGTTCATCAACTGATTTTAACCCTAATTTGTATTTCTCATCCGACCAAGTAAACATAACTATCACTTCCTTTTATATTTTATTATCATTGTAACGCAAATATAAAAAAACTGCAAGCTTTTGAAATCACTCGCAGTTATAATATGTTAAGCTATTGTCGTTACAAATTCCGATACATCAACAGCAACTTTATCGCCACCATCAATTTGATAGTACATACTACTAAAAACTTGTGTTGGCTCTGTTGGCATCTCGGCTCCAACAAATTTCACGATATTATCAAGTGCATATGTAACTGGTTTTGCATCAAGTTCTTCAACAACTTGTGTTGCATCTCCCAAGTTTGTAAGTAACGTCCAACGCTTATCTCTTTTTGTAACCTCAAATAAATCTGAGTTTATCGTATATTCTATATGTAACTTTGACGCCTCCTCGCTTGGATTAACGTAAATTGAGTATCCGTAAAAACCTTCTCCTAACGAAACAAAACCTTGGCTTGCCTTTGAAAATTGTACTATCATAATCAATCGCTCCTTCACATTAAATTCTATTTTTTAATGTATACGTAGCTTGTCCCAAAAACATTCCTATTAAATTAAAAATATTAAATAAAAAAACTGCAAGGTGTTTTTGCCCACAGTATTTCACTGTTATATCGTATATGCTCATGTTAATACCTCGCTAATTTTGTACTCATTTCTTAATTTATTGTATACAAAAAAACCTTGGAATATTCAATATCCCAAGGCTAAAAACTTTATTATTTAATTACTGTAATTTCAAGTGCTCCTGTTTGTGGTGGTAAAGACATAGTCATCATTGGACCGTATGAAACTGTTACAGTTGCTCCAAGAACTAAGTCTTCAACTCCTCCACCAACCATAACTGTTGGCTCACCAACAACGAAAATTGTTTGGCTCATATAGTCATCTGCGTCACCAACAACTATGCTAAGTGTTTCGCTACCGTCACCATTAAGTGCTTTTCTAATTTCAACAATTTGCACTTCTCCAGTTATAAAACCATTTTCAAATTCTGCATCTACTTGCATGTTATCAAACCCTTCTAAAACTGCACCTTGCTCACCAATTAGGTTACCGTTTTCATCGTATTCGTAAATTGTTGGAGCAGGAATTTCACCAAATGATGGTAACAACATGATGTCTCCGTCCATAATACGAGCGATTGCGATTGCTTGAGCTTGAGGAACCATTGAACGTGTCATAAGTTCACTGTGGATAACTTCAACTAAATCTCCAGCTTCAAACTGATCAAGTGTAGCTGTTCCAAGTGATAAAATTGTGTCTTCGCCTACAATAAGGTTTATGTAGTTTTGTGGCTCATCTTCAAGTCCAGCAGGTAAAATTGTCATTATACCAAATTCATCATCAATTTCAAGAACTGTTGCACGGTGAATGAAGTTTGTTTCAAAGTCATACCCGTCTGCAACTGGCATTTCATACATATCTGGTAGTGGCATCATTGGAGCTTGTGCGTCACCAACTGGAAGTGCAACATCAACACCATCTGCTGTGTAGTTAATTTCTAATCCTAAAAATTCTTGTAAATCTGCAACTGAAATATAAACGTTATCATTTTGAACTACGAAGTCTGCGTTTGAGTCTACCCCGTTAAATGTTAAGTTGTTAGGTGCTGCAAATACTGTCATTCCTACTGTCGCCATCGTTAAAGCTGCTACTAATTTTTTCATAATTAATTCTCCTCTTATTATCTATTTATTTTGTTTTATACTATATAGACGCACGAGGTTTCACTTTTGTTCCCACTTTTTTAAAATTTTTTTCTAACTTTTTTTCGTATCCATTGGTTTGTACAAAAATGCGTAATAAATAGCGATAAATCCGATTATTTCCGTAATAGTAAATGGGTGAAACAATCTTGTTGTTACGCCGTTTGCAATGCTTAATCCATCAATAGTTAGCCCAATTTGTGCAATAATCAAAAATACAAACTGACTTCGTAGCAAAGGGTGCTTGTACATTATTATTCCAATTAAACAAAGTAATACTATTACCGCAACGAAACTGCCTTGCACAACTGATAAATACTCGCCAAACGGCTCAACCAACAACAAATCATAACCAAACTCTGGAGCAATTGCAATTTGTGTAGGTTGCGTAATTATCACATATAAGTAAAATGCAATCCACGGTATAAAAAATAATAAATATACAATGTAATTAACTTTTTCTCGTAGTTGAGGTGATATGTACCATACTGCTAACGCCGTTGGAATAGTTAGCCCAATACTTGTTGCAAGATAAAAATATCGCAAACTTTCAAGCTGTCCAAGTGATGGGGAGTCGCCATAAGCTATCAATGTAAAATATCGCAACATAGAAAATGTAAATAGCCCCGTAAGTATCCACCTAAGCCCGACATATTTTACCCTATTTGCAACAACTATATCCGCCAAGAGCACCGCCACTGCTGATAGACAGATTAAAATTAAAATAATATAATTCACGTTCATTTGCGAACAACCTCCTTTTAAACTTATTTTATGAAGATTGTCCGTCAAATATGCCCGTGGTGGTATCCTAATTTTTGTGTAAGTAAGTTACCGCTTGAAGTGCAGCTGTTGTTCCTTGCCCAACGGCTTTTGCAACTTGATACGGTTTCCCCGTGCAATCGCCCGCTGCATACACGCCTGGCAAGTTTGTTTCCATATATTCGTTAACTTTAATTGCTTTATCTTTAAATTCAATGCCTTTAATAAGTTGTGCCGTTGGAATGCTTTCTTTTATAATGAAAACACCGTCAACATCAAGTTTTTTATCTTTAAGTTGCAATGATTTAACTGTTTGTTCGCCCTCGATTTGCACTGGTCTACCCTCAACAATTTCAACACGAGAGTCAACTTTTTCAAATCCTTTATATAGTGGCACATAATAAACTTTTTCGCAAACTTCCGCCAGATAATTTACATCTTCTTCAGCGTGCTCACTATCACCAACCAAAACTGTTGTTTTGCCTCTATACAACATGCCGTCGCACGTTGCACAATAGCTTACACCTTTGCCCAAATATTCATTTTCACCTGGCAACACTTTGTCTTTTGTTATTCCATTTGCGATAATAACTGTTTTCGTGTCAATAAATTCTTCACCAGTGCTAATAGTGTAATAATCGTCCATGTTATAAATTTCAAGTACACGCCCGCTATGATATTCAACGCCCATTTCTTTTGCGTGCGAAACAAACTGCTCCATCATCTCTTTACCCGTAACGCCTTGCATACCTAAGTAATTATCAACTTTTTCTGCTTTATAAATGTAACTTGTCGTTGGGTCGTTACCAAACACCTTAACTTTTTTGTTTCTTATTACGCCGTTTATTGCCGCCGAAAGCCCCGCAGGACCTGACCCAATTATTGCGATGTCTAACATACATATTCCTCCGTTGTCTAATAATTAGTTTTCACGTTCCATTATATCATAAATTCGCTTTATTTAAATATATTTTTACATAATTGGCAAGCAGTCGGCGTTGCAGCCATTCCACCTAACGCTGTTTCTCTAAGTTCAAACGGTATACTTCGCCCAACTTTATACATTGTATCAACCATTTCATCAAACGGGATATGGTGCACAACTCCACAAAGCGTTATTTCGGCACTTATTAGGGCGTTTGACGCACCCATTGCGTTTCGTTTTTGGCACGGTGCTTCAACAAGCCCTGCTATCGGGTCACACACAAGCCCCAGTATGTTTGCCATCGCCGTTCCTGCTGCATCAAGACATTGCTCGGGCGTACCCCCCATCATCTCAACAACGGCACTTGCTGCCATTGCACTTGCCGAACCAATTTCGGCTTGACAACCGCCTTCCGCACCAGACACTGTTGCATTTCTAGTTAGCAAATATCCAACTGCACCCGCATTAAAAAGTGCGTTTATCATAGTTTCTTCACTAAGTTTTTTATATTGCTCAAGAGCAACAAATACCCCTGGGATAACACCAGATGCACCCGCCGTTGGAGCTGCAACGATAAGTCCCATAGACGTGTTAACTTCAAGCACGCCCATAGCATAGGCAATGGCAGTACTCATTAAGTCACCACAAACTGATGTATCAACTCGGGCGAAAACTTTTTTTGACTCCCCGCCAATAAGACCTCCGATAGATATCAGATCTTCGTCCAATGCTTTTTGTATGCCACTTTTCATTATGTCGTATGCGTGAGTCATTGCGTCCACAACTTCTTGGCGACTTTTTGAGGAGATGTGCATTTCTCTATTAATCATAGCTTCTGAAATCGTTATATTGTGTTGTTTGCACAACTCAAGTAATTCGGTTGCATTTTTAAAGTTCATCACAGCCCCTCCACAAGTTTGACGTCTACTATATTTTCACTTTTTTCTATTAAAGATATTACAGACTCATTAATTTTTTGGTCAGCCTCAATAATCGTGTAAGCTGTTTCACCTTTTGCTTCTCTATATAATCTCATAAATGCAATATTTATATCACATTCGCTTAAACATTGCGTAATGTATGCAACAACGCCTTTAACGTCATGTTGACGCACAATCATAGTATAATAGTTACCACTAAATTCTATTTCTATACCGTTTATATTAACAATTTTTATGTTGCCCCCACCCGTAGATGCACCCATAACGCTTGTTGTCGTCCCGTCACCGTGCGTAACGATTATATCAACAATGTTTGGGTGATATTCAAGCTCCGTGTCGTCTGTTTCAAAACGGTAGTTTAAGCCTTGTTGTTTCGCATATACAAATGCATTTTTTATACGTTCGTCTTCCGTGTTCATTCCTAACATTCCTGCCACTAGTGCCCTATCTGTCCCGTGCCCTTTGTACGTTTTGGCAAATGAACCGTACAATACAAATGTTACTTGTTTTATGTCGTCGCCCACAAGTTTTTTTGCAACTAGGGCAATGCGAAGTGCCCCAGCTGTGTGTGAACTTGATGGACCTATCATATTTGGCCCAATAACATCAAATACGCTTATTTCCTTCATTTCTTGCTCCCTCACTTAGTATTTCACCCAGTCCCCATTGTTGTCATACGCAACTATGCTGCCTGTAAGTAGGCGTGTATCAATTTTAAACTGAGTGTTTTCTTCTCTAAAAGTTGTATCCCATGTTAAGTTGATTTGGTATTTTTGCTGTCTGTCATTTTCTTTATTTGTAATTTCGATGCTCTCAAACATTTCAACTTTGACTGCGTTATTTTCAAGGTAAGTAACTGTTCCCGATGTAGCATTTACCTTTGCGTTTAGTATCGTCTTATTTTCTACAAACCATTCATCAAAATTATTCATAAAATCTTCCTTACCAGTGTCCGACAAATACTGCCCCAACTCAATATGGTTTTGTGCTGACACAGCTCGTTCGTATGCGTCATAAAATTCTATTATAAACCCAATAAGCTGTTGTTGTCCATACTCACTTAACGTTCCATCTCCCGAAAAGTTTTCTGCTGGTGTCGTAATTGCGTCACTTATGTTATCTTTTGTAATACTATATGTATTTTCCTGTAATATGTTACTATTATTTACAGGTACAGCCTCGTCAGTGTCGCCCCCAAATATCGTGGTTGCAAATACTGCTCCTGCTAATGCTGCGGCATACAATACAACGTTTGGTTGCTCTTTTTGTGATACAGCTTTTGCGTTGGCTATGTTTCGCCTGTGCAATTGATTTCGTATACTCATAATTTGTACCTCTTTTCTATATTTTTGTTGTTCTATTTATATTAAAAATATGGACAAGTTATGCTTCAACTTAAAATACTGTTTACAAATTATGGTTTTTATGTAACATATTTGGAGCAACTTCATAAACTATTAGTAAATAATATCACGGGCTTGAAAGGATTGGTTATGTTGATGAATAATAATTTATTGCTTGGCGTTGCAATATTATGTGTTCTTTACTCGCAATACCCTGAATACTTCGAGGCTATAACAGAAAGTATCAAAAATTCTATTTACTCGGTGCTTGAATCAACCGATTCACTTGTGCTAATTGGTGTGGCTTTGGCTGGATTTTTATATTTGAATGGTGAGTATAAATTGATATAAGCAAAAAAAGGAAGTAGGTGCTTTCGGGGGAGAGCATCTACTTCCTTTTTGGTTTCCACTTTGTTAATATATATCTTGCAAATGCGATATTTACATTCCACATAGTTAAAATAAAACGGTTTCATCTTTGTGCAAGTATGCCATCATATCGTATTTACATTCCACATAGTTAAAATAAAACACCTAAGACACCACTAATAAATGCTAGGCTAATACCTATTTACATTCCACATAGTTAAAATAAAACTAATAATCATCTCCATATGTTAATTTAATATTAAATTTATTTACATTCCACATAGTTAAAATAAAACATAAACTCGTCTAAGTCCGATACGTGCCCTAAACTGATTTACATTCCACATAGTTAAAATAAAACAGGACTACCGTCATTGATTTGAAAGTCATCAAACTCATTTACATTCCACATAGTTAAAATAAAACATATATAGACTTAATAATGAACCAAACAAATTATATATTTACATTCCACATAGTTAAAATAAAACCTCTATCTTCGTCATGCAAGCTTGCGTTATAGTGAAAATTTACATTCCACATAGTTAAAATAAAACTTTTACTTATAATTCTTGCCCAGACGTCTGTAAAATCATTTACATTCCACATAGTTAAAATAAAACAATTTTTAATCTTCAATGATGGCGAAAAGTGTAAATCATTTACATTCCACATAGTTAAAATAAAACAGCTTATATAAAACGCAGACTTATTATTGCCCCTATCTATTTACATTCCACATAGTTAAAATAAAACTAATCAAATGTAAATAACAAAATAGAGCCATATCCGATTTACATTCCACATAGTTAAAATAAAACATACAAGCTTTGGACATAGTGCCACAAAATGTACAATTTACATTCCACATAGTTAAAATAAAACTTCGTAACAGTTTTGGTAATTTATAGTATATCCACTTGAATTTACATTCCACATAGTTAAAATAAAACATCCAACAATGTTCATAGTGAAGGAGTTGTACTGTCATTTACATTCCACATAGTTAAAATAAAACGGTATTTTCGCACTATTAATCCTGCTCGGTATTTTTAGATTTACATTCCACATAGTTAAAATAAAACTGTCTTGAACTCCTGCTAGCTAAATAGCTAGCGTAATTTACATTCCACATAGTTAAAATAAAACCAAAAAAAGATGGCACACTATTCACCCATCATGAAGAATTTACATTCCACATAGTTAAAATAGAACCGGTATAACATTTAAGGCTAAAAATCCACATCTTTATTTACATTCCACATAGTTAAAATAGAACAATGGTTATATAAACCTAAACAACTTATACGATGACTAATTTACATTCCACATAGTTAAAATAGAACTCGTGATTTGTGTCCATTTTCCACAAGCCAAACGTGATTTACATTCCACATAGTTAAAATAGAACTCGTTTTAAGTCTCCTTTTTAAAAAATCAAATTCCAATTTACATTCCACATAGTTAAAATAGAACCTTTTGTTATTTTTGCCGATATCATATCAGCCATAACTATTTACATTCCACATAGTTAAAATAGAACTGCAAAATTTACCCCCGCAATTTTGACTGGGGTCGAGATTTACATTCCACATAGTTAAAATAGAACGTCGCATTTAACTCAACAACCCCAACCATTATCCAAATTTACATTCCACATAGTTAAAATAGAACAGGTGACATATGATAGCATAAAGGCATTATTGCTTGGATTTACATTCCACATAGTTAAAATAAAACCCTCGATTGTTCCATCGACTTGAGTTACAGTTAAATTTATATTTACATTCCACATAGTTAAAGTAAAACAACCAGCTCACTAATATTGATATCGCAAATATTAACTGTATTTACATTCCACATAGTTAAAATAAAACTTTCCATCATCACTTGGAATTTTGCCCTCAGAAGTATTTACATTCCACATAGTTAAAATAAAACACGGATTAAAACTGACGATGAATGTGTTCGCTTAACAATTTACATTCCACATAGTTAAAATAAAACGTTTCGGAAGCTGGTTTGTATGCTTTAATATTTAGATTTACATTCCACATAGTTAAAATAAAACTTCTGTATCCATCACTTGTTTTAGTTCATTCGCTAGATTTACATTCCACATAGTTAAAATAAAACCCAACTGCTCTTTCTGCTTCTTTCTCACTTCGTCTATCATTTACATTCCACATAGTTAAAATAAAACTTCATCACGAATATTAGGGCAGTCGACTTTTTCAAGGATTTACATTCCACATAGTTAAAATAAAACGCTGTCCCGCAATCCCCTCTTTTGTTGTCGCTGTCTTATTTACATTCCACATAGTTAAAATAAAACTATACAACTTTTCAATATCACTTTTTAAAAGTTCTCGATTTACATTCCACATAGTTAAAATAAAACGTTGCAAATCCGTTTCCAACATAAGTTGATAACCCTATTTACATTCCACATAGTTAAAATAAAACACTATCTATTCAGATATAAAGCATTCAGGGCATAAGAATTTACATTCCACATAGTTAAAATAAAACTATACTTGTTTTGTGCCACCTGTTACTGTTGTAGTTTATTTACATTCCACATAGTTAAAATAAAACTATGCGAACTTGTTAGATAAAATTGAACAAATTATAGGGATTTACATTCCACATAGTTAAAATAAAACCAAGAATTGAACGAATTAAGCTATTTGAAGTAATCAATTTACATTCCACATAGTTAAAATAAAACGTTAAATTATACGACAGTGATAACGAGTTGTTAGGAGCATTTACATTCCACATAGTTAAAATAAAACGATGTATTTATTTTATCTACTGCTGCAATAGCTATTGATATTTACATTCCACATAGTTAAAATAAAACCTTTCCCTAGTATTTTTATATGTCGATGGTGTAACATTTACATTCCACATAGTTAAAATAAAACCGAAATAAGAAATGTTTTACAGGGGGCAATTGTAACATTTACATTCCACATAGTTAAAATAAAACACGAAAATTTAACGCTTTAGTATATTAAATTTAATATTATTTACATTCCACATAGTTAAAATAAAACTCTTTGTACCAATAGCCACTTATCGCCGTCAACTATATTTACATTCCACATAGTTAAAATAAAACTGGTCGATTATATTGAAGATAACTTTGTTATTGTCAACGTTATTTACATTCCACATAGTTAAAATAAAACGAATACACCCTACCAACTGCATCTACTACAACAAAATTTACATTCCACATAGTTAAAATAAAACCAAAAGATGCCACCCAATTTATTAGAGCTGTAAAAACATTTACATTCCACATAGTTAAAATAAAACTGTTAATATTGCAATAATTGCATTTAAAGCATTGTTATTTACATTCCACATAGTTAAAATAAAACAAGCTAAAGAAAAAGAGCTTGCAGACGAAAAAAAAGATTTACATTCCACATAGTTAAAATAAAACTCTCAATTTGGGTTGTAAGTCGGTCGGTTGCTGTTAATTTACATTCCACATAGTTAAAATAAAACTGTAAAGTCTATGGTATACTAATATTAAGTAAGAGGTAATTTACATTCCACATAGTTAAAATAAAACGACGTAATAGGATTGGTGTTAGCTTATACCGAAATAGAATTTACATTCCACATAGTTAAAATAAAACTATATAAAATTGTGTCAAATGTTTTTCAATCAAAAAAAATTTACATTCCACATAGTTAAAATAAAACATTAGTCCGAATTTCTTGTATACTGTATAAGTAAAGATTTACATTCCACATAGTTAAAATAAAACTTAAATTTAACCTGTAATCGCTCAATAGCTTGATTGATTTACATTCCACATAGTTAAAATAAAACTTAAGTTTTTCTATCCATTCACTTTTAAGCTCTAGTGAATTTACATTCCACATAGTTAAAATAAAACTCACGGCACAAGTTAAGGAGGTGGGGTTATGCTAAAGATTTACATTCCACATAGTTAAAATAAAACTGCTAGGCAATATCAAGTCTATTTAGAAACATTTGACAAATTTACATTCCACATAGTTAAAATAAAACGTTATGATTTTCACCGCTGGAAGTTCTTCATCTTCTTCATTTACATTCCACATAGTTAAAATAAAACTGAACAACAAGAAGCATGTAGGGAAGCATATGAGAGATTTACATTCCACATAGTTAAAATAAAACATTGAAATTTTAGAAGAAGAAAAAATAGTTTATGAATTATTTACATTCCACATAGTTAAAATAAAACCCCGTTCGCTACTACTGTATATTCACGTGATGCTAACATTTACATTCCACATAGTTAAAATAAAACTAATATGGCTTGCCTGTAAAAGGTGAAATTGCATTATTTACATTCCACATAGTTAAAATAAAACTCTCTTTGCTCCTCTATCCATCTTTCAGCACGTTCAATATTTACATTCCACATAGTTAAAATAAAACTCTCTAATACAGTAGATATTTCAACACTTTCAAGCGATATTTACATTCCACATAGTTAAAATAAAACGGTTTGTAAATATAGACGGGAACTTAATCGTAAACATATTTACATTCCACATAGTTAAAATAAAACTTTCGTTCTTATCCTTTGTCACAATATATCCAAAGTCATTTACATTCCACATAGTTAAAATAAAACTATCAGCTGATAAGTATCCACAAGGGCTTGTTATGTCATTTACATTCCACATAGTTAAAATAAAACCCACTTGTAGGACAGGTTGTCAACATAGTGATTAATATTTACATTCCACATAGTTAAAATAAAACTTTTTTAGTCCCTCAAACAAATCTCCACGCCCTGCCGAATTTACATTCCACATAGTTAAAATAAAACTAGATAATCCCTTTGTCATCAATCTGATTGTTTTGAGTATTTACATTCCACATAGTTAAAATAAAACTAAAGAATGTCTTTCAGCACTCTCTCTATAAAAATATTTACATTCCACATAGTTAAAATAAAACTTTCAAATCATTGCTTATCGACCCCTCAAACATTTCCATATTTACATTCCACATAGTTAAAATAAAACCCTCATCTTCCAAATGTTTCTTTCTCCAACGTTCTTGATTTACATTCCACATAGTTAAAATAAAACGTAATGTTTCAAGGGCTTAGGTATCTTAGTGGATTATATTTACATTCCACATAGTTAAAATAAAACGTTGATGTTTTCTATATATCCATCTTTGTCGAATAGATTTACATTCCACATAGTTAAAATAAAACTTTCCCGTACGGAAATAATTATGAGAACGGGTTTTATCAATTTACATTCCACATAGTTAAAATAAAACGTTTTATCTGTACTAGACATAAGCCCGTTTGACGTTGATTTACATTCCACATAGTTAAAATAAAACGCGTTCTATATATCACTATCGAATGATTTTTTAGTTAATTTACATTCCACATAGTTAAAATAAAACCGTAACGAGCAATAATATGCAAGATTTAATAAGTTTATTTACATTCCACATAGTTAAAATAAAACTCTATATAAAAACTATTAATCACACGTTGCTTTAAAATTTACATTCCACATAGTTAAAATAAAACGAGGCACTTTTTACTAAGCTTGGTACTATATATAATGATTTACATTCCACATAGTTAAAATAAAACGACGATGAAATGCATATGATTAGGTTGAGATTGCTTAATTTACATTCCACATAGTTAAAATAAAACCACAAGAAATAGATAGGCTTGAATTAAGAAAGACTAAATTTACATTCCACATAGTTAAAATAAAACCCTCTGTCAACTCTCCATTTTCGACAATAAGTGCCATATTTACATTCCACATAGTTAAAATAAAACAAACTCTCCAAATGTGTTACAACGTCCAACTAAATAATTTACATTCCACATAGTTAAAATAAAACAAATAGGAACAGAAATAGACGAAGATGGGAACATTATAGATTTACATTCCACATAGTTAAAATAAAACTCATTGACCCGTTACAGGTCATGCCACTAACTTTTTTATTTACATTCCACATAGTTAAAATAAAACACGGGAGAACCCGTATATTCACCGATTTGTACGATAAATTTACATTCCACATAGTTAAAATAAAACAATATATTAGCATCAAACTGTCAGCCCTATCAGGGGAATTTACATTCCACATAGTTAAAATAAAACTTTGTTGACGACCCGTGCATTAATACCCACCTCCTACATTTACATTCCACATAGTTAAAATAAAACAATGGACGAATAATGCCAATGGCACTTATTGTCGAAAAATTTACATTCCACATAGTTAAAATAAAACCAGGGGCGATTGCATTGCATCAACTTGCATTTTCTTAAAAATTTACATTCCACATAGTTAAAATAAAACGTTATGTTTAGCGGAAAAGAAGGTTCTACAATTCCAAGATTTACATTCCACATAGTTAAAATAAAACCATTTAATAAAGTTACTTTAGGGTAACAACAATGTAATTTACATTCCACATAGTTAAAATAAAACAATATCTGCGATATTCTTCCATTAGCCGTTCTTCAATTTACATTCCACATAGTTAAAATAAAACTCTTCTTGAGAGTCTTTCAACTCTTTTAAAATCTTTATTTACATTCCACATAGTTAAAATAAAACAAGCTCCAGTTTCATCACTGAAAAAAAATACACATTGGCCGTACTGTTCTTGTTTTATACTTTGCTTTTTGTTGAGCATACTGTTCTTGTTTAATATTTAGCTTTTTGTTATTTTTGTATTTCTAACAAAATATTATAATTTGTTTTTTGTTTTTTGGAAACAAGTGCAGCCCAATTATGTGAGCCCCAGTGAATTGTACTTTAGACTTTTGTTTGGATAAATATTTTCAGCAATCCACATGTTCCTAAAAAATTGGAAAATAAATCAAGATTTTCTCTCATCATTCTAATCTGCTTTTTAAAAATTAATTTTAACTTTAACCATTTAACATATTTCAAAGTGATGCTTTCTGTGCAAGCAAGGTTAGACTTATTTCATATATTCAGGAGCTGTGATTTTGAATAAATATTCTATTATCTTCTGAAAAATGTAATAAATGAATTAATTTGTAGTAT
>MDSP01000080.1_pt1 | contig 21510 bp, 22 predicted proteins | sample 1005811 | NCBI WGS metagenome assembly MDSP01 (sample SAMN05526596, study PRJNA338239) | gut metagenome | isolation source: stomach gut content | host: Naso elegans | place: Saudi Arabia: Red Sea | collected 2011-04
ATTCCCCACTGCTGCCTCCCGTAGGAGTCTGGGCCGTGTCTCAGTCCCAGTGTGGCCGTTCACCCTCTCAGGCCGGCTATGGATCGTCGCCTTGGTGAGCTGTTATCTCACCAACTAGCTAATCCAACGCGGGTCTATCCTGTGCCGATAAATCTTTTCTAACTGTATCATGCGATACTGTTAGCTTATGCGGTATTAGCGTTTGTTTCCAAACGTTATTCCCCTGCACAGGGCAAGTTACCCACGCGTTACTCACCCGTCCGCCACTAACTACCGAAGTAGTCCGTTCGACTTGCATGTGTTAAGCACGCCGCCAGCGTTCATCCTGAGCCAGGATCAAACTCTCATTAAAAAAGTTTGTCTTCTGACATTACTTTAGTACTATTTGTACTCATTTTTGTTGCTATAAATAACAACTGAATCGACTGGTCTTAATTCTTGATACTATTCTATTTTCAATGTTCATTTACTTTTAATTTGTTACTAGTTGTTGCTTTCTTACTAGCTTGTACTAGTATATCTTATAGTAATCTGTTTGTCAAGCATTTTTAATCTAAATTTAACATTCATTATTTCTATAAGAAACGGAGAAGGAGGGATTCGAACCCTCGCGCCGGTTTCCCGACCTATACCCTTAGCAGGGGCACCTCTTCGGCCAACTTGAGTACTTCTCCAAAGTGTTAATGTATTATTTGTTTTTTACCTGTGACATCTGTCCTAAGCAAAACTTATTATATATGCAAACTGGATATATGTCAACCACTTTTTGAAACTTTTTTTAAAATTTTTGCTTGATTTATGTCTTGAGTTGTTATTTACTTAGTTTAAATGTAGAATAAACATCTTATTATTAAGTAGATATCTCACACCACTACTACATTTTTATTACAATAAGATTATTAAACATATACATATTCTGCTATATTATTCTATCATTGATAGATAAATACTTAATTTATATCTTATGTCTTTATTAGATTGCCCTAAATTACAGTTTATATACTCTCAAAATAAAATAATATTTGTCTGGACTTCTTATATGTATGTAAATCCTAATTTCATCTCTACTGTCATACATAAAAAACTCCCCCAAAGAGGGGGAAAGCCCTAAAATCTTCTACGTTTTCTTGATACTGGCGTACCCAACACTTGCCCTAATATCATAATCTCTCCCAAGTTTGTATTATCTTCTTGGATAGTTTGCTTATGTTTAGTTGGAAGTGGCGACAGTCTATCTATATCTTGCCTATTCTCTCTAGTTTCTTCTTTATTAGCTTCACTTTTAGTTTTATCATCTCTTTTTTTCTTAACTTTTTGTGGCTCAGAAGATTTATTTTTCATTTTTATCACTTCCAAACAATTTGTTTGCAGTTTTACCTAACGAGATTTTTTCTCGCATTTTCGTATCTGCAACCACATTTTGCATGTCATAGTAATCCATTACGCCTAGTTTTCCTTCTCTAAGTGCTTGCGCCATAGCTCTAGGAACTTCTGCTTCTGCCGAAACAACCTCTGCTCGCATCTCTTGCTCTCTTGCAACTGCCATCGCTCTTTTTTCTTCGGCTTTTGCCTGTGCAATATTTTTATCTGCCTCTGCCTGAACCATTTGCAAATGTGCCCCAATATTTCGCCCAACATCAACATCTGCTATATCAATAGATAAAATTTGAAATGCCGTACCTGCATCAAGCCCTTTAGACAAAACAACTTTTGAAATGTTATCTGGATTTTCTATAACGTTTTTGTGGCTCACCGATGAACCCACAGTAGTTACAATACCTTCTCCAACTCTAGCAAGCACCGTTGACTCACCCGCTCCCCCTATAAGTCGCTCAAGGTCTGCACGCACTGTAACTTGTGCTTTTACAAGCAGTTCTATACCATCTTTTGCCACTGCCGAAACACTTTTAGTTTGAATAACTTGAGGGTTTACACTCATTTTTACAGCCTCCAAAACATCTCGCCCAGCAAGGTCAATAGCTGCTGCTTTTTCAAATGGTAAATCTATATTTGCTCGTTCTGCCGCTATAAGTGCATCAACTACAGAATCAACATTTCCACCTGCAAGCAAATGTGCTTCAAGTTGATTTACACCTAGTTCTAGCCCTGCTTTCGTTGCTTTGATTAATGGCATAATAATTTTTGCTGGATTAACTCGTCTAAGTCGCATACCAATCAAACTAAATATACTTACTTTAACATTTGCCGCCAAAGAAGAAATCCATAGTCCAACTGGTATAAAAGAGAAAAATAAAACTATAAAGAGGAATATAACTCCCATAAAAATTATAGCTTGTATTGTGCCACTATTTAATGAACCACTTGCATATTCTACACCCATATTCAAACCTCCTTAATTATTTAGCCGAAGATACCACTAAAGTTGTTCCTTGTATCCCAACTATCTTGATATTTTCAGATTTATTTATAAATTGGCTATTAGAAACTACTTCTAATTTTTGCCCATCTATCTCAATAAAACCACTTGGTCTAAGGTCTGTTATTGTTACCGCCTCCTTGCCAATTAACAATTCTAAAGCATTGCTAATTTCTTTGATTTCCTCTATTGATTGCTCATCTTGCAAAACTATTTTTTTGTATATAGCTCCTTTAGATAGTAATTTTATTGCTCCAAAAAACATAATAGCTAATATTATGACTACTATAACAGTAATTATAACACCCTCAACTATAGTATCTGCTATTAGAAAAATGCTCATCACTAAAAATACAGTTCCTGTAATTCCAGGTGCTGATAACCCTGGTGCAACAAATTCAATACCGATAAGCACAAACCCTATTATTAGACATAGTGCATTAAGTGTGGTAACTCCATCAAATAAAAACATAATATCCCCCCTTTAAACCTATTCTCTTTGTATGTGCTCATTTGGTAACATTTCTAAAAACCTACTTGGGCTACAAATTTTGTTACTCAAAAACTTGTGTTTTGTATTGCAACTAATAAACAACCTTTTTTTCGCCCTAGTAATTGCCACATAAAATGTTCTCTTTTCTTCACCCAAATTATTATCTTTAACAGCAAAATAAGATGGAAACGTTTCTTCTTGCACACCTACCAAAAATACATTATCAAATTCCAACCCTTTTGCTTGGTGTACAGTAATAATCGGTATACATATTTTATTTTTCTTCTTTAATAATAAAATTTCTGTATCTCCATTTGACAAACTTGTTATTTGCAAAATTTCTATTAAAGCATCTCTATGACTTTTTTTGTTATCCTCAAATTCTATTATAACTCTATAAAAATTTCGTAAATTTGTCATAACTTCATTTGTATAATTATCTTTAGGCTGAAAATTTTGAACAATTTTTGTTATTATCTCTGATGGGTATAAAGTTTCTACCTCTTTAAATAGTATTTGTAATAAATCTCTAATTTCTGTAAACTCATTATAATGCATCCTAATTTTTTCTTTACGGCTTTTAGAAGTAGGAATTATTTTATATCTCACTGCTTTAATCAGCAGTTCACTTGTAGCTAAAATATCATCCATAGCATCATGCGTAGGCTTGTGAGCTGTATCAAATTCTATACTCAAAGTTTCAAGTTTATGATTTTTGATATTTGCATAAAATCTTCTATAGATGTCTAAAGTATCATAATAAGCTTTAATATTTATAGGTGGAAGATTTAATCTATTAAGTTCTGACCTTAGTATATTAAGGTCAAAACTTACATTGTGACCAACTATTACACTATCTTTAATAAATTCTACAAATTCTTTAAGAACCTTACTTCTATCTTCTCCCATAGTTTGCAGTATTTCAGGTGTTATGTTGTGCACCTCTACTGATTTTCCCAAATCTTTATCTGTTTTTATTAATTTATTAAATGTACTTAGAATATTGCCTGATTTACTTATTTTAATTCCTGCAATTTGTATTATCTCATCTTCAGTTGTATCTATACCCGTACTTTCAACATCAAATACTACAATATTATTTTCGCTTAGTTGGGATATTAATACTTCAAATGGCTCATAGCAATCTATTATATTTGGATTTAAAAAATCTGTTAGTCTTATCCCTAATTCTCTATACTCTTGGGAATCAATATAATTGATTGTCTCGTCACTTATGTTTGTTTTAAATGTTTTTAGTATTCTTTTAAAGTTTATATTATCGTTGTTGTTAACAGCTAATCTCATAAATGCTATAACATTTTTAATCTCAAATTTCCTAAAAAATTTATACTCGTCAACTAATAAAAACTCAAAGCTATCAGTACTACTAGTTAGGAGTTTCAGATTTTCACTTAATTCTTCATTATATGAATTGTTTCTAGCAAGAATACAGGTCTTTTCGTACAAATTATTATTTTTTATTTGTTGATATATACTAGTTGCTTCGGCACTTAACGAAGAATGTTGCCTAAAAGAAATTTTCTCTCCTTCTTGTTGTGATTCCACTCTAAAATAGTTTAACTGTTGACTACTACCTTCAAATGCATTTTGCAAATATTTAGTAGACAAGTTAGCTAGATTTTTCGTAGCACGATAATTTGTTTGAAACATAATCTCCTTGGAATTAAAATCTTTACTAAAGTTATTCAAAATCAGTATCGGATTTGACCCTCGCCATTCATAAATTGTCTGAAATATATCACCACACAAGACAATTTTATTGTTAGAAAAAATATTTTTTATAATAGCATATTCAATTAGACTAGTGTCTTGAACTTCATCAACATGAATAAATTTATATTTAGTTTGGTACTTTTGTAAAATCTCTCTATCATCAAATAACTGTGCCGTTTTTAATAATAAATCTGAAAAGTCAGCACCTTTGTTAGCGTTTAACTCTATTTTATAGGTATTAAATATCTGTTCTATATGTTTCTTTAGTAAAAGTTTTAGCTCTGATTTAAAAGTACTTTTTTCATTTGGATTGGTTTGAGTTGTGCATAAGTAGTTAATATCTTTATCTTTTTTCTCAAACACAGTTTGTATAATAACGCTTAGGGGAGTATCTCTCTTTCCTTGACATATCACTAATGCTTGACGCTCTTTTATATCCCATAACAGCATCCTCAGTCCACCCATTGATACATCTAGCAATTCAGTTAATCCAAGTGATATCAAAGATTGTTCTACAATTTTGTTGCAATCATCCTCATCATATACTGTAAAATCTGAAAATATATCCATATTTCTTTTGGCTTCTTTCCTTATTATGTCCAAACACCAACTATGAAAAGTTTTTATTGATATGTGCTTTGCTCTTTCACCAACTTTAGTTTGTATTCGTTCTTGCATCTCTTTACAAGCTTTATTTGTAAATGTTAGACATAAGATTTCTTCTGGATTAGTTTGTTGTTTATCTAAAATATTTGCTATTCGTGCCGATATAGTATCTGTTTTACCTGTTCCAGCCGATGCTAAAACTACTAAATTATTTTCTAAGTCTTCAATAACTTGTCGTTGTTCTTGATTAAATGTCATAAAACCACCTTTCCTTTTTCTATATTATAACATTTTATCGAAAATTTTTCAATTGATTGAATATATTTATGATTATAGCGTTTTATGTCGATATATAGTATATAATTAATAATTAAATACTCAGGAGGATATGAATATGAACATTAGTGGAGCATCACAATATGCTATAAATAGCAACTTTGGACAAATTGACTTTGGTGGAGCTGAAAAGAGCATGAAAGCCAATGAAGAAAACAAGACAAACTTTGATTTAAGCGAAAGTTCTCTTTCACTTTCATCTCAAGGAAAAGCTATGTCAATGATAGACTCACTTAACAAACAAAAAACTGATTTATTAGAAAGCAAAAATGAACTAATTGCACAAACTATAGCAGGCGATGGAGATTTATCATCAATTGAAAAACAACTTGAAATGTATGACGAAAGACTATTAGCTATCGAAGATGAAATAGCCAAAACTATAAAAGAAGAATCTGAAAAAGAAACAGACAATAAAGATAAAGAACTAAAAACTTATACAAAAGATGGTACAACTACAGGAGAATCGTTAAGCAACAAACTTACTTCTTTAGCAAGTGCTACTCAAGATGTAAAACTAGCTGAATCAACTCAAGCTATTAAAAAAGATATGGAAGCTGAAGCTAGAATTTTGGAAAGACAAGCACAAGGTGACCATGGAAAAGTTAGAGAAAACAAGCTTGCACAAGCTAACGAATTAAAAACTAATTCTGAAGATTTATCGGCTGATGTAGCAGATACTCTAAAAAGCGTAAATGAAGAAACAGAAGCAACTAATATCTAATAATCGTTATATTTAATTAAATTTCTAACAAAACAACATATAGATAAAATTAAAACTCCTTTAGACTATAAATCTTTGGGAGTTTTAATTTTATCTATATTTTTAACTAATTGATACTCCCTATTTTATGTTATGTCCATCTTATCTAACTTTTAGAAATAATTTATCGATTTGTGGAATATAAAATAAATATTGACTAGAGTGGTATTTTAATATACTATCACTCTTATAAGGGAGGGCTTTTTATGTCAGTTGAAGTTATAATGCCTAGTTTAGTTACACTTTTTACTTTATTGGTCATTGGATATGTATGTGGTAAATTGAATTTGGCAGGTGCTGAATTTACCAGTCAACTTAGCACTGTTTTGGTTAAGGTGATAATGCCTATTAAAATCTTTTGTGCAATTGTGCAACCGTTTGAAATGTCAATGCTCGTCAATTGCGTTATTATCTTTGTGTTACAATTGCTGTTTTATGTGTTGTCGCATTTGCTTGCAATTGGAGTAACAAAATTACTTAAAGTGCCAGATAAATCTTTGGGCGATTGGCTATATGCCCTAACATTCCCTAATGCAGGGTTTATGGCGTTTCCTATTCTTACTGCACTTTTGGGGGCAGATGGTTTGTTTTATGGGTCAATCGCTAACATTGCCTTTAACTTGTATTCATTTACAGCAGGAATTTATATGTTTCAAAAGGAGGGTGGAGAGCCTATATCTTTTAAATCAATATGCCTAACTCCTGTTAATGTAGCGATTGCATTAGGTTTAGTATTTTTTGTATGTAGTATTCCTATTCCATCATTGTTTGAGGAGGCACTTGTGAGCTTCGGGGATATGACTACACCTATATCAATGTTTATATTGGGGGCAATACTTTCAAAAACGCCACTAAAAAACGCATTTACATCGAGAAGTGCATATATAATTAATGCTTTTAGGCTAATTTTTATACCACTAATATTTGGCTTTATAATTATATTATTGCCAATAGAAGAACTGCTTAAACAAGTACTAATAATTATTTTGGCTATGCCTTGTGCAACACTAACCGTTATTTTTTCTGAAAAATATGGCGGTGATACAGAGCTTTCGGCAACAACGGTATTTTTGAGCAATGTATTGTGTATGATTACATTGCCATTGTTGTTAGTGTGGTTTTTCTAAAACTAAAAGGGATATCATAGTTGGCTGATATCCCTTTTAAAACTTATTGTTGCTTACCTATATACGATAAAATTCCACCATCTACATACAACACATGTCCATTAACAAAGTTTGATGCATCTGATGCCAAAAATACTGCTGGTCCCGCCAAATCTTCAGGTGTTCCCCATCTATTTGCTGGCGTTTTTGACAATATAAACTGGTCAAATGGGTGTTTGCTACCATCTGGTTGTATTTCTCTAAGAGGCTCAGTTATTGCTGTTGCAATATACCCTGGGCCAATTCCATTGCACTGGATATTGTGCCCACCATATTCAGCACAAATATTACGTGTCAACATTTTTAATCCACCTTTTGCCGAAGCATATGCAGCCACATTTTCACGTCCAAGCTCACTCATCATAGAACAAATATTAATGATTTTTCCCGCACCTTTTTCAATCATATCCGGAATACAAGCTTTTGCCATAATAAACGGTGCAACTAAATCAACATCTATTATACGCTCAAAATCTTCAACAGACATTTCATGCATAGGTACTCTTTTTATCATACCTGCATTGTTCACAAGAATATCAACCATACCTATTTCAGCTTTGATTTTAGAAATCATATCTACAACTTCAGTTTCTTTTGTTACATCACACACATATCCGTATGCTTTTATGCCAAGTTCCTCATATTCTTGCAATGCTTTTTGTATAGAAGCTTCTTTATAATGATTAATCACCAAAGTTGCCCCCGCGTCTGCAAGTGCCTTACCTATCGCAAAACCGATACCCGCTGTTCCAGCCGTAACTAAAACTACTTTTCCATCTAATGAAAACATATTGTTCCTCTTTTCTAGGTGTTCCACGTGGAACATTATTCTGCATCTATTCCATAGTGACCACACAACGCATGAAGCCCACCTTGGAAACCGCTACCTATCGCATTAAATTTCCACTCGCCATTGTGTCTGTATAACTCACCAACAACTAACGCTGTTTCGATAGAAAAATCTTCTGCCAAGTCATATCTTAAAATTTCTGAACCTGTCACTTCATCAACAACACGAATAAATGCATTTGAAACTTGTCCAAAGTTTTGGTTGCGACTGTGTGCATCATAAATAGTAACCGTAAAAGCAATTTTAGCGATGTTTGCTGGCACATCTTTTAAACTAATAAGTACTTGTTCGTCATCTCCGTCTCCCTCACCAGTTAAGTTATCACCTTGGTGAGCGATTGATTTACTTGGGTGCACCAAGTTTCCATAAAAAATAAAGTCTGTATCAATCATACATTTTCCGTTTTCACCTAACACGAACACTGATGCATCTAAGTCAAAATCAGCTGTACCATCAAACTGATTTGTGTCCCAACCAAGTCCAACTAATATTTTGCTCAAATTTGGATTACCTTTTGTTAAATCTACTTTTTGTCCTTTTTTTAAGTTAATAGCCATAAAACTCACTCCTTTGTTATAAGTATATATATAGTATAAATTATTGGCGTTTTTAATGTCAATTAAATTATGATATAATACAAACAAAATTATACCTTTCAAAGGAGAAATACTATGCAAATTCAAATACAAGATACAATTTTTAGTTTTATAGTTGAATATACGAAACGCAAATCCTTTTTGCTTGAAACAACTCCAGAGGGGCATATAACGCTTAAAGCTCCAAAAAAGTCATCACAAGATGAAATTATTAGTTTTATGCAGTCAAAAAGCAAAGAGTTGTTGACGCTCCAAAAACGACTAGACAACCGAAAAACTATAACACATGTGAAAACTTATGATGACACGACAAACTTTTTGCTTATGGGACACCCCCTAACATTGCCAGAGCTATTTGAAGTTGTGCCAGAAACTCCCGAACAAATTCAAATCGAACTAAAAAAACTGTATACAACTAAAACTAACCAGTATATCAAAGAGTACTTGCCACACTTTGAACAACTTATAGGAGTCAAGTCCAAGTCATATAAAATAGTCGACTCACCGACCACTTGGGGAACATGTAACCACAAACAAGAGCTAACTTTTAACTATAAATTGTCGATGTGCCCCAAAAAAGTCATTGATTATGTTATAATACATGAAGTGTGTCATATTCTTCATCTAAACCATGACCGATCTTTTTGGCGTAAAGTTGGAATGTATTCGCCAGACTACAAAACAGCTGAGGCTTATCTTAAAAAATATGGTGGCGTTATGACGATATAACACTTACCGTAAGTTAGTCACAAATATTGGACTAACTACATATTATATTATATAAATAACAAAATAAGGAGTGAAGTATATGCAAGTTTATATTGATGCAGGACATCGCAACAATGCATGGGATTATGGAGCAACATCAAACGGTTACAAAGAGTCAGAATTAGCACTAATGGTTAGTAAGGAGATTAAAACTAAGTTACAAAATTTAGGAATTACTGTTCATATGAGCCGTGAAACAGAAAACGATGTTAAAAGTTTATCGGAACGTTCAACAGAGGCAAACAATTTAGGGGTAGATTTATATTTATCAGTTCACCTAAATGCCTTTAATGGTGTGGCAAATGGTATCGAGGTTTTATATTATGCTGACCCTGCTCTTGCAACATTGATGGTTAACAACATGTGTGATTTAACTGGTGCAGTAAATCGTGGTGCAAAACAACGTCAAGATTTATGGGTTTTACAAGCAACAAGAATGGAGGCTGTTTTAGTTGAGCTTGGTTTTATCGACAATGCAATTGAGCGAGCAAATTTCTTAAATGATGCGTACCGTGCAAAACTTGTTGACGGGATTGTTGATGCTATCGTTGTTTTCTTCAATATCGACCTAAAAGTTGAAACACCTACTCAAACAGTTGATACAGAAGTTACAACAACTACTATCGAATTAAACGGAGTTATAAAAACAGTAGATAGAATACTTAAAGATGGTACTAACTACATCAAGTTGCGTGATTTGGCTGATAGCAAAATTAAAGTTGACTATGTAAATGGTATGGTTCAAGTTTGGTCTGAATAAATAATTAAAAGGAGAGTCGTGATGGCTCTCCTTTTAATTTATCTGCTTATCAAAAGCTATCTTTTCGCTATTGTCAAACCAGATAGTTCCTCGATATACGAAGTTATTCTTTTTTAATAGATGTTGCATTTTTAGATTATCTGCATCAGTATCCACTCTGATATAGTTTACACCTTTTTGTAGTGCAAGTTCTTCTACCAGTTTTAGTATTTTGCTACTTAAATTTTTCCCTCTTGCCTCATCTGCCATAGCCAACCGATGTACAACCACATATTTTTCATCACTAAGCCATTCACCAGCCAAGTTATCATAAGCTGGTTCACCGCTAAAATCAATACATAAATATCCATATATAGTATCATCTTCTATAGCAAAAAATCCTATGTTATTTCTAGCATCATTTTTAATACATTCATAGTCTGGATATCCATTTTGCCATTGGTCTATTCCTTGTTCTTTTAGATGTTGTTTAGCCATGTCAATTATTTTTACTGCTGTGTTTACATCTTCTAGCGACATTTGTTTTAGTTGCATGTTGTTCCTCCAGTTTTAAATGTTCCACGTGGAACATATTCTATTTCTTCCTTACTCAACTGCCAAATCTATAACAATAGCAATATCATTTTCTTCAGTCAAACTAACATATCCTCTAATTAAATAATTATTAAATATGTAGTTGTTTGCCAACATGTTTCCACCAAATGCCCAACCATTTACACCTTCTCCAAATTGCCCTTCTAAATCTATTGGTTCAAATTCAAAATATTGTGTGTCAAAAGTAGCATCTAAATTCATAATTGAAATTTCATCGCCGTCTATATACAACTCACCATCAAGTTGTATCGTATAAACATGATTTCCATCATACTCATAAACTGAACTTGTAGCCACCATATCTATATTATCTGTATATGCTTCTGAAACTATGATTACTTGGCTTTCTTCATCAACTTGACAAAAGAAAAATACTCGTTCAAATTCTTTTGGCGTTTGAATTGCTATTTCTTCTTTAGTATCCACTTCAATAATATCTTCAACTACATCTGTTTGTGCAACATCTTCTACACTTGCACCTATCGTTGTGTTAGCTACTACACCTATCACAACACCTATTGATATACATGCTAAACTGTGTAATATTTTTTTCATTTTATATTCCTCCTTAATATTCGTATTGTAAAATTATACCTTGACTTTCGTCTTAATGCAACAAAAAGCGTATGCTAATCCCCCTGCATACACTTTAAAATATCTTACTCTTCTCTATTCATTATTTCCAAATAAGCTTCATACATATCTTTTATTACATTTATTCTATCTAGTCTATCATCTAATAGCTCTTGAGGTAGCCCTGATGTATTCCCTCCAAAATAATATAAATATAACTCATTAAGTGCTTTATCAACATTCGCCTCACTACTATAATCTAAGTCTTGAAACTTATTTAACATTTCATAAGTATCCATATCAACATACGCCCATGGTGGATCGTTTAGTCGTTTTTCATAATATGGCGAATTTGATGCTTTTAGACTTTCAAGTTCTCTCTCATAGTCTTGTTGTTTTGTAATATCCACACTAACTATTAACGCTTCTTTCTTTCGTGCTAATTCCGCTAACAGTGCTTCTTTTTGCTCCCCTTCCAACTTCTCATTTGCATAACTTTCAAGCAGAGCAAGTGCTGCTCCAACTTTTGCTGCTTCTATTGTTCCATATGGACTTGATTGCATGCTGTACTCATCTGCATATTCCCAAATAGCATTTATATCATCTAGTTGTTGTTGGGTAAATATATCTTCTGATAAGTTTAGACCTAGGTCAAAATGCGAAAAATGGTCTGGCAATGGCTTATTCCAAGTAGGATTTGGATCTATTACTTCAAAGGGTACATCTGATATGTTGTCTTGCCAATTTATCGCATTTTCTTTAGCTTCTTCCATTGCAGCTTTCACCATATCTTCTATATACTTTGTCGTCATTTCATTTTCTTGCTCTGTGGTCATAGTAGTTCTATAATCCATGTTTAACTTGCCTTGTTCCATATAGTACGCTGCTGCTGCGTCCACCCAATTTCCCCACTCTGCATTAGATGGGTCTAACTTTGACACCATGATATCGCTTGAATATTCTCCGTCACTTGAATTTGTTTGTGATTGTTCGGTTGTCGTTTCTTCAACTGTTTCTTGTGTGGCTTGAGCTGTGCTGTAAGTGCTGGCATTATACATTGCTGTATTGTTGTTTATTATCATCGTAATCACTCCTTATCTATACTCCTATAAAGTATAACTATATATCGACATATAAAAATATATAGTTATACTTTTTAACTACTAGTTATTTATTAGATATATTAGTATCTTGAATAAGCAAATAAATATACAGTTTCTTCAGTATTAACGCTTGGTTCATCAACTGAACTTACTTTAACTGTTGACATGTCATAATAATGAATTACTGGGTATACCCCTGAAATATAATAAGCATTTGCTCCAGCTGCTAAGTTTAACTGTACTCTTCCAGTATACATTCCATTTTCATCAGTATATACATCTACATAAGTATATCTACTACTTGAGTAATCTGTTGACAAGCTATCGTTTGTCCATTCAATTTTTATCTTTTTATTTGCAATAGGTTGACCTAATGAATTTAATGCCTGACCTGACACTTCTAACCACTTTGTCGCTCTAAAATATGTTCCTTGTGGATAAGTTACATATTTATCTGTACCTTCTTGAGAATTTAATTGTGATATTGTAACTCTTGATGCCTTATCTTCTTCTGCATCAATAATTTGTAAATTATACTGTGTAGTTTCTGAAAAACTTTGTTGTGGGCTATATACTCTAATTCCATATACTCCACTTTCTAAGTTATATATACTATCTTCACCATCAATTAATTGTGCTGTATTGTTTGTTCCTATTTTATAAACTTCTGCCTTTGCCCCGTTCAATCCACCTTCTTTTAGTGCAATATATAATTGCTTTGGTTCATCTATACTAATACTATACCAATCTCTATCAATTGGTGTACTTAATGTTCTTCCTACATATGTTCCAAAAGTAGTTAAATGATATACCATATCAAATATACTTTCATCAGTTTCATATGCCTCTATATCAGTAGATAGTGCCACTTTTAAATTAAATGGTTCACTACTAAGATTTTGTTCACTAGTAACTAATATGTAGTATGTTTGCGTACTACCTGTATTGTTTATTATTCCAACACTTTCATCAATTGTGTTATATCCTGTATCATAGTTATTTAAATACGTCCCATATAGCGACTGCTCTTGTACACCTATAGTATTAGAATTTATCAAAGTACCAATTTTTAAGTCATAGTTGACATTTTTATCTGCTGGCTGTTGCATAGATACTTGAATATATTGCCCTGCTGGCACACTAATACTATATATATTCATATCAGATGTTAATGTATCTGAAAACTCTACATACGTTACTGCTTTGCTTTGGCGAGATTCTGCCATCTCAATTTCTTGCACCACTGTATCTTCTTCAATTATTATTGCTGGCTCTGACCCACCTCTTGTTTCTTTATAAACCGCTGTTGGCTTTGGTAATTCTATAAAGTCTGAATTGTTAGTTGCCAGTTCACTACCAAATACTGATGTAACTTGGCTTGTTATTGCTAAGCTCATTAATAGCATTAGTCTAAGACGTTTCTTCATGTTTAATTCCTCCAATTATTATTAAATTGTATATGTAGAGCCGTAATATATATCACTGCCCCCGTACAGATAGCATTATATACTAATATTACAAACAAAAAAACACCAAAGTACGGGTTACCCGTGTTCTGGTGTTTTTTAAAGTGAATTTTTATTATATAATTGTATTATCAAAAAAGTTACTTATAAAGGAGAATAAATTATGAAAAAAAATCTATTTAAAATCACTATTATAACATCTGCATTAATAGGAATTATTAGTATTCAAGCACCAGATGTAATAAGCTTAAATACTACTCAATGCGAAAATTCTTTGGATAAATTACCTCGTTTCCCTGATGCTTTAGATGACGTAATATAAAATTATTTAATCTAATTTAAATAAACTTTCTATATCCTTTAATGAGAAATGCAAGGTATTTTTACTTTCAAATATCTCGGAAACTATTTTAACCTGATTTATTAATGGTAAATATACCTCTATTTCTTTTTGTACTAACTCTCTGGTATCCTCTATCGCTTGTCTATAGTTCCAAACTACATTATACATTTCCCAAGATATACTATTAATATCAAGTGTAAGTCTTCTATTATTAAGTATCGACTTAGCTATTTTTGTTGATTTATCATACTCTTTTAGGTTACCTAACATACTCGCTTCTTGCAGTTTATAAGAATAGTACAATCGCCCATGAAAAATTTTTATTTCATCGCTACTATAGTATTCCTCCAATATTTTTCTCCATTTGTCCATCTCTTTTATGTTACCATTAGTTCCATAGTGCCACATCAAAGTATTCATTATTACTATTTCTTTCTTTGTAAAATGCCTAAGCTTTGATTTCACTATCCCTTTTATAGGTAATGTGATTTCCAATATTTTTTCTAATTCTTTTAAAAAATTAGCTTGGCTTACCTTTTCTTCTTCAGCTCTTGGAACTCTCATTCTTAATCCTAATTCTTTATGTGCCACATACTGCTCATTCACTTTTATACTCAAATCCAACCTAGATTTTACAAACTCCAACACCTCCCAAGCCTCATCATACCTCCCCTTAACCACCAACCATGTAAGCTTTGCACATTTATCATACAACATCATATCAGTGATTTTAACGTTATCTGTGTATAAATCCCCCGTCATATTTAATCTTTCCAGAACCATTTCAGCATTAATGAGTTGTAATCTTGAGCCATCATTTTGCACTCTTGATATAGTATTTTTGCTACAAATTCCCTCTGCAAGCTGTTCATTTGTCAACCCCAACATGTTTCGTCTACTTTTTATAACATCTCCAAGCACATAGTAGCCCTGTACCGAAAACACATTTTCAATTAACAAATTATCCTCATTTGGATTGATATTATATTCGTCGTAAACTTCAAGTAATGTCTTTCTCCACAATTCAAGTTGTTCATCTCTATCCATAATATCCAGCAACTTTGTAAAATAAAACAAATCATTTTCTTTCCTTTTGTGTTCAAGAATATCTTTGCATAGCTCGTCCAAATCTGATTGTTTAAAGTTATAATGTTTTGCAAACATACATAACAACTTTGTCGCACACTTTAGCTTAACTTTTGTAAATCGTTCTCTCCCTCTTAAATATGCTAACAATTGTTTCGCAATTTTCATATCTTTTGATACTATACAATATTCCGATATTAAAAATACTTCTGCATTGCTTAACGCCAATTTGGATAACGCTTTTTTTCTAAACTGAGGCACAGTCATAACTATAAGCTTTTTGTATTCTGTGGCTCTCTGTTCATCTGTTATTTCACTAAATATAAGCTCAATATAATTCGCAAATTGTACTTCAAGCTTATCTTCTTCATCACAATCATTTTTAAACTGTTCAAATAATATTTTTGCTTCTACTAATTCATTGCAAGCAATTTTTTCTAAAATTAGTAGGCGTAATTTTCTAATCTCAAACTCTTCTTTAGACACCAAATGCTCAAAATGCCCTTCTTCTATATCCAGCCTACTAAAAATCGTATCAAGCAATAATTTATTTGGATAATTTTCCCCTGTTTCCAGCTTGCTAAAATAAGTTTGATTGCACAATCCATCAATAACTTGGTGTTGGCTATATCCTTGTTTCTTGCGTATATGCTCAATAAAATCTGTTATAAATTGCACCTTATCCCCCCTATCATCTATACTATAATAAATCGACATCTATCACACAACAAAAAAGGCATATGCTAAAACTCTGCATACACCTGTTATACTAGACAGCCCTCTCGTGACTATCTTTTAATTTTTTATTGTATTTTTTAAGCTCTCGTCTTAAAATTTTCTTGTACTATATTATATGCACAAAACAAAAATAGATGAATAAAATAAGGACTCCACTCGTGAGTCCTATAAAGTTAAAATATTTAATGTTATCCCACTCGTGAATAACTTATCTTGTAAATTTATTCTAGCATAGATAACAAAGCTTGTCTATAATTTGCAATGTATTTCTAATATTTTCTTTAAATCTGGTATATTTTCTATCCCAAACTCTTCCATTATTTGTTTAAATTCTACTAATTCCGATTCAATATTTTCTGCTCTAAGTTTTAGTCTATCAATATGATTTTCTTTATCTTTCATTAAATTTTTTTGTTTTATATGATACTGCTTGTTAATAGCTAACGGGATTATTTCATCAATTTTATTCATATCTTTTTTAGAAAGTGTTCCAATATAATCTCCTAGCCTAACTTTACTAACAGTTACAATATTACTAACTAATACATATCCATCTAAAATAATTTCATTATTATCATCTTTTTGAGTATCAATTTGAAGTACTGTTGGCAATGTTGATGCTGTATGAGTTATTGGAGCAACAATAGTATTTCCAGAGCGTCTATTTGCATCATCATTCTGTAAAATTACGCAGGGTCTTTCTTTGTTTTGTTCGCTCCCTACTCCACTGCTAAATTTACATTTATATACTTGCCCTCGTTTAACCATTCTTTTTTTAGCATTATCAGCTACTGCATCTAAATAAAGTTCTTCTTTTACTGTATCTAAACGCCTATAAATATCTTGTATTTCAACTTGCATTGTAAAATCCCTCCCCTAGTTAATAATGGTATTATAACAAAATAATTTATTATATTCAATTAAAAGGTATGTCTAAACAAACACGAAAGAGTAGATACTTGGATTTGGGGGAAGTATCTACTCTCTTTTTTTATTAATCTTGGGGGATTTAACTTTATCTTTTGTCTATTTCTAATTTGGTTGTCTCACGATGTCAGTTTTTTTTCAATATTAGTATATTACATAGTTACTCGTTTCCCTCGGAGGAATCTCTTAAGTAACTATATTTTATTATTTACATATTTTGGATATTATATACACATAAATTAAAAAATTTTTTTATTTTTTTCGTACTCAAACATGTCATAGTGACACTTGTCCATACCTAGGTTTTTATAGGCTTGTTGTGCCACATCATTTTCTTGTTCTGCATACAATCTTATGCCAACAATATTATCATCGGTATCACAAATATTTTTTATTGTGTTATATAACGATTTAAAAACTCCTTTGTTTCGATACTCCTTATCCACATATACACTTTGTATCCATAAAAATAGTCCGTTTCGCCAGTCGCTCCACTCAAAAGTGTACATAACTTGTCCTACCACCTGCTCATTTTCCACTGCAACATAGTACACACCGTATTGTGGATTTTCTAATAAGTATTTCACACCGTTTGTTATCGTTTGCTTATCCAACACTTTATCCTCAGTTTCTTGTGCCAACTGAATGTTGAACTTTGCTATCGTTTCTAAGTCCGTCAAGTTTGCTTGTCTTATCATTTTGTTACCTCCATTTTACATTTTATACTATTGTATCACAAAAAAGATGTTGACAAAAGGATATAATTGATTTACTATTGTATTAATCACTTAATACAGTAATCAGAAAAGAGGCGATACCTTTGCCATGGGAATTTGACAACAACAAACCTATATACTTACAAATAATGGCTATCTTAAAAAACAAAATTATATCTGGCGAAATAGCTCCAAGCGAAAAATTAAGCTCCGTACGAGATTTGGCACAAACAGCAGGGGTAAACCCCAACACGATGCAACGTGCACTGGCTGAGCTTGAGCGTGAAAATCTTGTATGTAGCAATCGCACGTCGGGACGATACGTCACAGATGATGAGGAATTGATTATGAACCTAAAAAATGAATATGCACAATCTTATATATCTGAACTTGTGAATCATTTATTGCAATTTGGATATACGCACGAACAATTAATCCATCTTATAAAATTAGAACTTGAGAAAGGAGAAACGGACTATGTTAATAAAATTTCATAACGTAACTAAGACATATCCAAAAAAAGTTGCACTTGATAATGTGTCTTTTGAAATACCAACTGGAAAAGTTATTGGGTTGCTTGGTCCAAACGGTAGTGGAAAAAGTACGATAATCAAACTTATAAACGGCTTAATACAACCAACAGGTGGCGACATAACATTTGAAAACGAAAAACTAAGCCACCTTACAAATGCACACATTGCTTATTTGCCAGAACGAACATATCTAAACAACTGGATGAAAGTTAAACATATGATACAGTTTTTCGCTGATTTTTATGACAACTTCGACATAGATGTTGCACTGTCTATGCTTAATGACCTTAATATCAACCCCGAAGACAAACTTGTTACTATGTCTAAAGGTACAAAAGAAAAAGTTCAACTTATTTTGGTTATGGCTAGACGTGCAAAGTTGTATATACTTGATGAGCCTATCGGCGGGGTTGACCCCGCTGGGCGTGATTACATTTTGAGTACGATAATCAAAAACTATCACGAAGACAGCACACTTATTATTGCAACACACCTTATTCAAGAAGTTGAGTCAATTTGTGATGATGTCATATTTATTCATAACGGAGTTATCAAACTATCTGGAAATGTTGATGACATTAGAGAAGAATATAATAAATCAATAGATATGATTTTTAGGGAGGTGTTTAAATGTTAACTAAACTTATGAAATATGAATTTCTTGCCTCAGCACGTACTTTTATACCGATATATATTTTGCTATTAGTTACTTCATTTATATCAGGAGCTATTGGCTTTGATTTGAATGGTTTTGAACTTAGTTTTGGTGGACTTTTTAATATGTCTACGATTTTATTACTCATATTTTCTTGTACTATTGTTGCACTAGTTGTGTCAACTGGCGTTATGGTTATACAACGTTTTAAGAAAAATTTGCTTGGTGACGAGGGCTATTTGATGTTTACACTACCTGTTTCAAGCCGTCTACTTATTATCTCAAAGCTAGTTATTTCAATATTATTTATTGCAACTAGTTTTATAGTTGGACATATATCTTCTTTCTTATTAGCTAGAAATCATGTTGACGTTTACCCATTACCATACTTTTTTTCTGATTTATTTGCGTCAGCTAACGGTGTTGAAACTACAGCTTTAGCTATTAAATTGTTTCAGCTGATAGTTGTAAATGGTGCATTGTCTTTAGCAGTAAGCATACTAGTTATTTATATTTCAATAACTATGGGACATATCCAACCAAACAAAAAACTTTCTGAACCTATAAGCTATGTGACTTTGATATTACTTACAACAGGTATGGTTAGAATTGTGGCGTTTATTTTCTTTGAAAGTGGTATTCTTCCAACAGATATAAATACTTTAACCGATGCATACAACTGGCTTTTTACACTAGTTAATATGTCTACACTGCTTGGCTTTATCGGAACTGTTGTTGGAATAGAAATTATACACTTATTGCTTACAAAAAAACTTGAACTATCTTAGAGAGGAATTATTATGAAAAAACTTGCAATTATCGTAGTTGTTAGTGCACTTGTTATATTTGGTGTAGACACAATTTTATCCCAATATCTATCTAATATAGATGCTGTTGCTTTTGAAAATATAACGGATACTGTAGTATCACTTACAACAAAATATATGCCCGAAGTATCGTCTACACCAAATGGGGCTGTTTCTTTTGAAAATATAACTTCAATACAAACTAGCTCTATTAGAGTTCCTATCATTATTGAGGAGGCTGACGTTGAACAAATTACGGTGTTAGACTCATCTGTGTTATCTGGCGATTTTGAAACTATAACCACATGCACACACGCATACATACACAAATCTGCACACGCATGCAGACAATGTGCCCGATAAGCCAGGATGAATATGGAGGAACTAAACAGTTCTCAGAATGCAAAAGAAACCAGTTCCAGTCCCTAGTTTATTCATGACCTGAATAGCATGCCTGCACAAACAAGCGCCGACTAATGTTAATTAAGCAGAAAAGAGGCTCGTTCGAGAGAGGGGGGAGAGAAAATGGATTAATCCGCAGACGGCTGGATGGAAACATTCGATCGGAGTTTGCAAGTTATGAGACAAACGTTAGCAAACTTTAATGCTTCAAAGAAAACACAACAGAGTTCTGCAGAAAACAAAAGGGTAAAGTCAGATGAAGGGAGGATCTAGGTTCCATAAAACATGGCGGGGAAAGCCAGATGAAGAGTGCCACTGTGTGTTTACGGTGCCATAAAGCAGTGGATCCTCAACAAGGGGTCACAAGATTTTGGGAATAAGCAAGAAAACACAGAGTGTTCTTCAACCTGAATGCTTTATCTTGTGAAATACTAGTTTAAAATTTCGTACTTTTACAAGAAACAATTTCAGATTTGGTGGGAATGCTCAAGAATGACAGACATAACACCACTAATGAGGAGCAACATGGACACATTTCCTTAGTTACGGTTATTTTTTTATTTTTTTTGCTGCAGGGGTTAAAGAATAATTGTACATTGAAAAACAATAAGTTGTGCTTTGCACTCAAAAAAGCCTTCCCAAGTTTGATGGAGTCAGTGGCTTTAGAAACAATGATGCTCATCTGTAACATGCAAAAATATAACAACTGCATAGGAGCCAACAAGCCAGCAAATTGACTCAGTAATGTACCTTTCACAGCATCTAAATAAAGTTTATTACATTTGACATTTACAACATATGCCCCTGAGGTTCTGGTCAGGTTTAGGGTATAAAGGGTAGGATCTTCCAACTGTATTTAAAGGACCGTATTAGTCTATTTTTGACTTCTCATCACGAGCGATTATTGTTAGAGATCGCTGCTGTCCTCTGCAAATGTTGTTTAAATTCAACCATATTTACACTTCAGTAGGTCTCGGACTACATTTTTAAACCTCATCTACTGCCTTTCATGTAGAAACAGGGTATAGAAACACTACAGGACATGAAGTGAAAGTCGCCAGGTATAGGTAATCCACTCTTCTTAAGAGAACGTCTGCCTTTATTTGGTCAAAAATCGTT
>MDSP01000082.1_pt1 | contig 21475 bp, 18 predicted proteins | sample 1005811 | NCBI WGS metagenome assembly MDSP01 (sample SAMN05526596, study PRJNA338239) | gut metagenome | isolation source: stomach gut content | host: Naso elegans | place: Saudi Arabia: Red Sea | collected 2011-04
CGATGTCGGCTCATCGCATCCTGGAGCTGAAGCAGGTTCCAAGGGTTGGGCTGTTCGCCCATTAAAGCGGTACGCGAGCTGGGTTCAGAACGTCGTGAGACAGTTCGGTCCCTATCCGTCGTGGGCGTAGGATATTTGAGAGGAGCTGTCCTTAGTACGAGAGGACCGGGATGGACGGACCGCTGGTGCATCTGTTAGACTGCCAAGTCTATAGCAGAGTAGCCAAGTCTGGATTTGATAAACGCTGAAGGCATCTAAGCGTGAAACAGACCTCAAGATAAGATATCCCATTCGAAAGAAGTAAGACCCCTTATAGACGATGAGGTTGATAGGTTGGAGGTGGAAGTATGGTGACATACGTAGCTGACCAATACTAATGGTTCGAGGGTTTGACCTGGAAAAAAAGGTTAGATTGTAGATTGAATGGTTTCTATTTTATGTTTAGTTTTGAAAGTATAAAAAAGTACTTGACAAATATCAAGTATTATGATATACTTTTGATGTAGTATTAAGTAATATATTCCTCGATAGCTCAGTGGCAGAGCATTCGGCTGTTAACCGAAGGGTCGTAGGTTCGAACCCTACTCGGGGAGTTTAAGGCCCATTGGTCAAGCGGTCAAGACACCGCCCTTTCACGGCGGTAACAGGGGTTCGATTCCCCTATGGGTCATTAACTTATTTTAATATAAGTTATGCAATTAATAGTAATACGCCGACGTGGCTCAATTGGCAGAGCAGCTGACTTGTAATCAGCAGGTTATCGGTTCGAGTCCGATCGTCGGCTATTGTTAGGACCTTTAGCTCAGTTGGTTAGAGCACCCGGCTCATAACCGGGCGGTCCTGGGTTCGAGTCCCAGAGGGTCCACTTAGTAATAATAAATAATAAAAATTTTGGCCCAGTGGTACAGTTGGTTAGCACGCCGCCCTGTCACGGCGGAGGTCGAGGGTTCGAGTCCCTTCTGGGTCGTTTGTATCATTAACAATTAAATACAAAATCATAAGTATCATATAACACGGTCGCTTAGCTCAGCTGGGAGAGCACCTGCCTTACAAGCAGGGGGTCACAGGTTCGAACCCTGTAGCGACCATTATATGCCCGAGTGGCGGAACTGGCAGACGCACAGGACTTAAAATCCTGCGGGACTTAACTCCCGTACCGGTTCGATTCCGGTCTCGGGCATATATTTGTGTGCATAGCTCAGCTGGATAGAGCGTCTGACTACGGATCAGAAGGCCGAGGGTTCGAATCCTTCTGCGCACGTTATATAAAAAGCTACTAACTTTATAAGTTGGTAGCTTTTTTGTTTATCAAAATTTTAAGAAAAAGGAGTAAGTTTTATGGTATATGTATTTTTGGTTAATCAATGTGAATTGGTAGAAGCTATGACACCTATCGATTTATTGCGTCGTGCACAGATAGATGTAAAGGTGATATCATTAGAAAATGAGACTTTTGTTAAAACATCTAGTGATATAGTAATTAAAGCTGATGAGATATTTGACATAGATAATATTACAGATGTATCAGCACTAATTTTGCCAGGGGGACCAGGTGTTTCAGGATATAGTTTAGAGCCTAGGCTAAAAGAATTAATACTTCATGAGTATAATAAAGGAACTTTAATTTCGGCTATTTGTGCTGCACCCACCTATTTAGAAAGTATAGGTATTAAGTTTGAAGGTACAGCGTATCCAAAAGTAAGCGATAAACTGAGTAATTATGTGAATAAGAGAGTGCATGTAGATAAAAATGTTATTACAGGTGAAGCATTAGGTTCTTCAATAGAATTTTCGTTAGAGATTATCAAATATCTTACAGATGAAAATACTGCTAATCAAGTTGCACAAGCCATTTATCAGTAAAGAAGGGGTATAACATGAGTGGATATAAAGCATTTAATAAGATGAAATCTAAAATACTAAAGCAAAATGAAGAAACTTTTGGGTCAGAACTTCGTCAAAAATATGGTAATGATATTGTTGATAATTCTAATAAAAAGTTTGAAGCTATGAATGAAAATGAATATGAGCGTATGGAAAATCTTTTGCAAGACATAAATAACTCGTTAAAAGAGGGGTTCATGGCTAAAGACCCTGCGGGAAGTTCAGCCCAAAAAGCTTGTGAGTTGCATAAAGATTTGTTGGTAATGACTTGGCCAGAAAATACTTATTCAAAGCAAAGTCAATTGGCTTTAGTGGAAGGTTTTCTTCAAGATGAAAGATTTATTGCTTACTATGATAAAATTGCAGAAGGTTGCACTAAGTTTTTTGTTGAGGCAATGAGGGTTTATTGCAAATAAAAATAAGCTGGTAGTTAGCGTTATAACTATCAGCTTATTTTTGTTAAATATCTTCTTTTAATACATCGGCTTGAGGGTAAATCCCAGACAATTTTTGTATTGCACGGGGAATAACATCTTGTGAATTTTTCCAAGGTTTATCATGGTTATTATAATCATGTTTATCTATAAACCAATCAAGTTCACTTTCTATTCTTTTTAAGGATTGTAGAAGCTTTGTTTTGCTTATCATATAAAACTTATGCATTTCTTCGCCTGCTTTTAAATATTTTGGAGCTTCACTTAAAGCTATATTAAAGTGGGGAACGCAAAATCCTAAACTATTTTCAAACATCTGTTCAAATTCTTTATCTTTTTGCATCAAATAAAAAAACGTAGAAATATATCTAATAAAATCTTTTTCTATACGATCACAAATGAAGCAAGAATCAATATGATTAGAAATTTGATTGTTAATATCAGTTTTAGGTATAGGAGCTTTTTTGATTTTATTTATCAAAGAAATTTTAGGCGTATCAGGTCTATTAGTTAAGATATAATCTAAAGATTTATATAGCTCCATATAATGTGTGTGTAAAATTAAACTTACGCCCAAGCGATTTCCATAGTCATATAAATTTTTATAGTGCTTGCTGCAAAATCCTTGCTTATTAGTTTGTTCTCTAAAATCGCTTTGCATATAAGAAGAACCCAAAGTAAATCTAATAGCATCGTCTTCAAGCTTTTTATATATAAAACAAAGTGGGCATTCCCCCTGTTCTTGAAAAGCCTCTGTCAATGGAATAGTATAAATTGTATCTTTCATAATTTCACCATCTTTCTCTTTTATAATATTATAGCATGATTTTAAAAATTTAGTGAGGTTAGGTGCTTAAAAAATGAATAATATGGATATAATCTTAGTAACATCAGTTATAAGGAGCAAATTATGAAAAATGCAGTTGTAATAGAAGGGGTACAAAACTTTAATATATCGCAAATTTTGGAATGTGGACAAGTATTTAGGTTTGAAAAAATATGTGACTCAAATTACACATTGATAGCTAAAGATAAGGCGATAAAAATTACTCAGCAACCAAATAGTACGAGTATTATAATAAAGAATACTACCTCGGGCGAGTTAGAGGAAATTTGGAAGCCGTATTTAGATTTGGATACGGACTATAGTCGTATTACACAAGTTCTTGCTAGTAAAGATGAACATATGAAAAAGGCTGTCGAATTTGGAACAGGCATTAGAATATTACGTCAAGACCCTTGGGAAATGTTAATTTCATTTATTATTTCTCAAAATAAGGCGATACCACATATAAAGCAATGCATTTATAACATTACATCAAAGTATGGTGATTTAATTGAAGAAAATTCATATGGGCAAAATTATTATACTTTTCCGTCTCCAGAGCAACTTATAAAAGTAAGCGATGAACAACTTAGAGAGTGTAAAGTTGGATTTAGAGCACCATATATACTAGATGCAACAGCTCAAATAATTGAAGGAACAATTGATTTAACAGCAATTTTCCACATGAATATAGAAGAAGCAAGAAAAAAGTTGATGCAAATAAAAGGGGTTGGTCCTAAAATTGCTGATTGTGTTTTATTATTTGCCTATAATAAAATGGAAGTATTTCCGACAGATGTTTGGATAAAGCGTGTAATAGAAGGTTATTATTTTGAAGGAAAAGATATGCCTTTGCCAGAAATTCAAAAGTTTGCAAAAGACTATTTTGGAGAATTAGCAGGGTATGCCCAACAATATTTATTTTTTCATGGTCGTGAGGAAGGTTTATTTAAAAAAGAAAAAAAAGACTTGAAAAAGTAGGCAATATAGGATATTATAAACTTGATAGCACTCTATATGGTTGAGTGCTAAACATTAACGATTTATAGGAGGAAGAAAATTATGAAATTAAAACCACTTGGTGATCGTGTTGTACTTAAACACCTTGAGGCAGAGGAAAAAACAAAGTCAGGTATCATTTTAACTGGAGCTGCTAAAGAAAAACCTCAAGAAGCAGAAGTTATCGCAGTTGGACCAGGTAGAACTGAAGATGGTACTAAAATTGAAATGGAAGTTAAAGTTGGAGATAGAGTTATATATTCTAAATATGCTGGCAATGAAGTAACACTTGATAAAGAAGATTTTGTAGTTGTAAGTCAAAGTGATATTTTAGCAGTTATTGAATAATTAATATATATGGAGGATTAAAAAATCATGGCAAAGCAAATGAAATTTGGAACAGATGCTAGAGTTGCTTTACAATCTGGTGTAGATCAATTAGCAAATGCAGTTAAAGTAACATTAGGACCAAAAGGACGTAATGTTGTATTAGATAAATCTTATGGAACTCCTTTGATTACAAATGATGGTGTAACTATTGCAAAAGAAATTGAATTAGAAGATCCGTTTGAAAATATTGGAGCTCAATTAGTAAAAGAAGTATCAACTAAAACAAATGATGTAGCTGGAGATGGAACAACTACGGCAACAGTTTTAGCACAAGCAATGATTACTGAAGGTCTAAAAAATATTGCAGCAGGTGCAAATCCTATAATCGTTAGACGTGGTATGCAACAAGCAACAAATGTTGCAGTTGAAGCTATAAAAGGAATGAGCAAACCGGTTGAAAGTAAAAATCATATTGCAAGAGTAGCGGCTATCTCTGCAGGTGATGAAGAAGTTGGTAACCTTATTGCTGATGCTATGGAAAGAGTGTCAAATGATGGTGTAATAACTATTGAAGAATCTAAAACTATGACAACAGAGCTTGATGTAGTGGAAGGTATGCAATTTGATAGAGGATACTTATCTCCTTATATGGTAACTGATACAGAAAAAATGGAAGCGGCAATGGACAGTCCATATATATTAATTACAGACAAAAAAATCACTAATATCCAAGAAATCTTACCTGTACTTGAGCAAATTGTGCAAACAGGTGCAAGATTATTAATTATCGCTGAAGATGTTGAAGGCGAAGCTCTTGCAACACTAGTAGTAAACAAACTTCGTGGAACATTCAACTGTATAGCTGTAAAAGCTCCAGGGTTTGGTGACAGAAGAAAAGAAATGTTACAAGATATCGCAATTTTAACAGGTGGAACTGTAATTTCAGAAGAAGTTGGATTAAACTTATTAGATACAACTATTGATCAATTAGGGCGTGCAGAAAGTATTAAAGTAAACAAAGAGCACACTGTAATTGTTAATGGTGGTGGAGAAAAATCTGAAATTGAAGACAGAATTTCATTACTTCGTCGTCAAATTGAAGAAACTACTTCAGAATTTGATCGTGAAAAATTGCAAGAAAGACTTGCAAAACTTTCTGGTGGAGTTGCGGTAATCAAAGTTGGTGCAGCAACAGAAACAGAAATGAAAGAAAAGAAACTTCGTATGGAAGATGCTCTTGCAGCAACACGTGCAGCAGTTGAAGAAGGAATTATCTCAGGTGGAGGAAGTGCATATATTCACGTATTAAAAGACGTAGCTCCATTATTAGATACAACTACTGGTGATGAAAAAACAGGTGTACGCATAATTCTAAAAGCACTAGAAGCTCCAATTGGACAAATTGTAGCAAATGCAGGATTAGAGCCAGCGGTAATAATAAATGAAGTTAAATCTCTTGAAAAAGGAAAAGGTTTTAATGCCCTAACAGAGCAGTATATTGATATGTTAGAAGATGGTATTATTGACCCGACTAAAGTAACTAGAAGTGCACTTCAAAATGCTACTTCAGTTGCAGCAACATTCTTAACAACAGAGTGTATCGTAGCAGATATCAAATCTGAAGACCCTATGATGGCTGGTGGAATGCCAGGAATGGGTGGAATGCCAGGAATGATGTAATATCAAAAGAGGGGGATAGTCCCCTCTTTTGTATATATAAATATAAAATTAACTAAGTTCTGCAATTTTTGTAACGGCAACATAGATAGAAGAAATTTTATACCAAGTATCTCTACCAACGACTCCGTCAGGTGTTAAGTGAAATACTCTTTGGAATACTTTAACAGCTTCTGTTGTTGTAGGTCCAAATACTCCATCAGATGCAACTTTTGGTATAAGAGGATAGTTGTTAGAAATTCTATTAAGTTGTTCTTGGATTGTTCTAACAGCGGCACCAGTGCTACCTTCTCTTAATGCTGAACCAGGGTAGGATTCTGGATTTCCAGAAACTGTTGGAGCAGAAAGTATTTGAATATCGTTGCCATAGAAATATCTTAAAATTGCTTCAGCACTTAATCCTTGTTCGCCAAGTTCTTGAGAACCCCATTGTGTCATGCGTCCTGGGCAAGTTACATTACGTCCATCACAATATTGTGCAAGTAGTGGCTGAAGTAACCCTGGTCTTTTGATATAGATATCAAAAACTTCATCAACAATTTTAGAAATGCTATCAAATATATTACGACCATAGAAAAAGGCATGGTCAAATGCTGTTGAAGATGTAATAGTATAGTTTTTGCCTTGATTGCGATACCATTCAGTATAAACTCGGTTTAACGTAAAAGAAATTATGGCAATTACATTAGATTTGATTGCTGCCGTTGTCCATGTTGGATAAATTTCAGATGATGCAACATTTTTAATATAATCTCTAAAAGGTACAGTGTATGTTGGAGCATATGAAGAATTTGGAGATCCGTCATGTACTACAATATATTGAGGAACAACAACTTTATCAAGGACAACAAATCCTGATGCGTTTATATCTTTAGTTTCAGCCTCAGGAATTTTTGGTGGATAATCTCCAAATAATACGGGTGGTCCGATAACAATGTCCTCAATTTCGTCATCTGCTCTCATAGCCATTGCAAAGGGGTCAGATACTTCTGGAGATGTTGGAGTTAATATTATTGGTTGTATAGATGTAGTGTCAGAAAAAACTTGTGTACCAGTTATAACAACAGGCACATAATCATCAGATATTGCCTCAACCTTATAAGTTGAATATGGTGCTTCCACAGTTTCAGGAATTTCGCTAAGTGCGATAGGGGGAGCGTCTAGTTCTATTACAGGAGTTTGACCAACAGAGTCTGTAACAAGTTCAGCAACAACAGTTGAAGTTCCATCGCTAGATATACTGCTAATAGTAATATTTACATTGCTAATAGGTTCAATAGGTCCTGTTACTGGATTTGTAGTAACCTCAACAATTATAGACCCTTTACTTTGTCTTGTGTATAAGTTAGAAGCTGTATGTATATACATAATGCCCTCCTCATAATCATCAATTTACCCTAAATATATGTATGGACAAATTTCGTTATGTCTACTAATTATATAAAAATTTGTTGTGTATGTAATTAGATAAAAATGCATATTCTAATCTTAATACAAATAGTAGGAGGGTAAATTATGAAACGACTAATCTTGATAGCAGTTTTAATGATAAACTTAGCTTTGACATCTCAGGTATATGCAATCCCATCAAATTTTGTAAAGATAGACACAATAACTTATGGTGAAGATATGATACATACCTATTTGCATAAGCAAACAGATATGACAGTAAAATGGGTACAAAACAATGACCCTAAAGCAAGTTTTACATTAGGAGTCAGGACGCCAACAGAAGACAGTAGTGGGGTAAATCATATTATCGAACATACAGTGTTTACAGGATCTAATAAGTTTCCAAGTAGCACTTTATTTTTTGACGCAAATGCCAATTATCCTCACACATATATGAATGCAAGTACAGCCGCCGATTTTACAATGTATCCGTTTTCAACACCTTATAAAGAGTGTTATGAAGGATTATTAGAAGTTTATTTAGATAGTGTATTAAATCCAAATATGTTAAAACAACCTCATAGTTTTTATGAAGAATCATTTTATTATGATCCTGATACAAATAAGTATGGAGGGGTTGTATACAATGAAATGAAGGGGGCAAATTCACAAATTGGTAGAGTTATTTTTAGAAATATTAGAAGTTCAATATATAAAGATACTCACTATGAAAATGACAGTGGTGGTGAAGTAAGTGAAATACCGACATTAACATATAAAAAATTTGTAGATACTTACAATAAGTATTATTATCCACAAAATATGATGATAGTTTTATATGGTGATCAAAATATAAACAATACATTGGAAATTATAGGAACATACTTAGATGAGTATGTTGAAACTAAAAATTACAACAATACTAAAGAGCCTATAAATGTAAACGTTGTGCCTACACTAGATGCTACTAGAATTGATAGAACGTATAATACGGGTGGAGAAGGTTCATATGTTATAAAAAGTTTTGTTTTGCCTAATGAAGTAGATGTTTTAAAAATGTTGGAGATAGACTTATGGATTAACACATATATGATGGATCAAAATTCGGCATTTAGGCAAAATTTGTTTGCCGCAGGAATTGACTCGATAGAAATATTTAAAGATAGCGAATTGTATCAGCCTGTATATTCAATCATTATTTCACAAATTGCTCAAGAAGATGTTGAGCACACAAAGCAAATTTTAGAAAATGAACTTGAAAAAGTATGGCAGATTTCTGAAAATAGCCAGCTTGAACAAGATACTTTGCAGGAAAATAAACTTGGAGTTGAAAAAGAAGATTTGTCGTCAGATCGTGGACTTGAAATATCTCATAGTATAATATCTAATTGGGTTAGAGATAGAGATGAATTATCATACTATAAAATGAAAGATTATTTGTTAGATATATCAGATATTGATGAAAATATTGGAAAAGATTTATTGAAAACGTCTACACAAGTAGATTTAATTATTACACCATCTACTGAGGTAGAACCTCAAGCTAACCCGTTAGAGTTAAGTGAAATAGATGAAACTAGATGGTCAGACATTGTAGCATCTATGCGAACTTGGCAAAAAGCATATAGTGGCAAGGTATTAGACCCAACTAAGCTAAATAAAATGCTAATGGGCACTGATATGTCTAGCAAAAGCTATAAAAAGAATGGTATCAAATATACAAGATATCACTCTAATACGGCATTGTTAAGCTCGGAAATTTATATGGAAACATCGCACATTGTTCAAAAAGAACTACCATATTTATTTTTATATAGCTATTGTTTGCAACAAGCAGCACAAGAATTAACACCATTTGAAGGAGTATTAAAAAGTAGAATTGTTGCACTAGAAAATGACCAAGGGTATACTCCTTATTTAAAAATAGAAATGTTGACTACAAAAGATAAAAATCAACAACTTTTATTGGACGCAGCAATTGATAGTTTGAAAAATAAAGACAGTGAATGGTATGAACTACAACTTGAAAAAATAATTGGTGAGTTTTACGGAAACTTCCAAAATGATATAATTGGTACGCTTGGAAGCCTTACAAATGGTGGACAATCTGGGTATAAACGCTATATTTATGAAGCCCATTATCCTTTTTATCAATTTGTGATAGAGTGCAAAACGGGGGTACAAAAAGATTATATAGCTCAAATTTTGGCTATGATTGATAAAGTTAGACCTAGTGATGGAACTTCGATAGCGGTTATAGGCGACAAAAAAGATGCTAAACAAGAATTAGAACATTGGCAACAATATTGTGATGAACACAAAATTGATAATACGGAAAAGATAGACTACAAATTTGAAACTATCCAAAAAGATAGCGTCTATTATAAAAAAGGGCAAGTAGATTATTTGCTGTATAATTATGATACACAAAAAGATTATGTTGAGGCAATAGATTATCTTGTTGCCGCATATGCTACAAAAAATTATTTGCAACCTGAAATAAGAATCAAAAAAGGTGCTTATGGAAGTGGTATGCAAGTTAGATTTCCAAATACGATAAGTATTTACACCTACCGTGACCCGCATTATAAGAGTTCAATAGAAGTAATAGAGGAGATGGCAACAACTTTGGATATGACGGACATTGATGAAAAACTTAGAATGGCTAAATCTGAAGCGTTATGCGATTTTCAAACTCAATTTGGATTGCTGGGTAGTGATATGAAAAAAGCGAGTATTTTGCATGCTATAGATTTAATGGACGTAAGCGAAAAGTATATCAAATCTACGCAAAAAGAAATTATAAAAATCACAGCTGAAGAACTGATTGAAGAAATGGGACATGTCGACACTATCGTTAATGATAGTAAAAAAGGTGTCTGTATAAAGAAAAATTAATTTTAAGCTATTGATATTAAATGAAAATTAGCAAAAAAAGTAGTTACTAGTTTATTTACTGGTAGCTCTTTTTTGTGTTATTCTATAAATATAGGGGGTGATTTATGGTAATTGTTAATTTTATATTATATTTTGTTATATTTTTTGTGTTAGGTGTAAATATAGAGGCGTTATTAGTCGCTTTATTAGCTTCGACGTTATTACTAATATCTATAATAGATATTAAAATACAACAAATTCCGCCACAATGTGTGTTAATTATACTAGTATTAGGGATTTGTAAGACGATTTTAAATTTTAGCAATTTATATGAACATTTACTAGGGTTAGTATGTATATCTGGAATATTGCTAATAATATTTAAAATTTCTGGAGGAAGTCAAATAGGTGGAGGAGATGTGAAATTAATGGCGAGTGCAGGACTTTTTTTGGGGGCGAAAAATATTATATTAGCATTTTTTGTTGCTTGCTTAGTTGGAACAATTGTACATACTATAAGAATGTTGTTCTTTGGTGCGGGTAGACAACTTGCTATGGGACCTTATTTGTCGTTTGGAATACTGACAGTAGCACTATGGGGTGAAAATATTATTAGCTGGTATAGCAATATGCTATTTTAATATATAAACTTACACAAAAAAGCATAAAAAATGCTAATTAATTTAGTGAAATAGAGCATTTGACAAAATATGAGAATTTAAGTATAATTAAATTGGAAATAACAAGTTATAACCACACACAAAAGAGAATATATGAAAAGGAAAGTGAAAAATGTCGTCAAATGAAGTGAAAGAAGTAGAATTTAAAAGAGGTCAAGTGTACATAGCTGATTTAGGTGAAGACGTAATCGGTAGCGAGCAAGGCGGAGTTAGACCAGTAGTAATTATTCAAAATAATGTAGGTAATAAATATAGCCCAAATGTAATTTGCATTCCACTTAGTACGAAATCAAGAAAGAAAAAGTTACCAACGCATATTTATATCGACAAATCAGAATATAATGAAATTGACAAAGATAGCATTATATTGGCTGACCAGATGAGAACTATCTCAAAACAAAGGATTGTAAGACCGACGCCTTTAGTAACATTGTATGCAGACAAAATGAAAGAAATTGAAGTAAGTATAAAAGCGAATCTAGGTATAGATTGGGTGCAAACGAAAGCACCAGCAGTTAAGAAACACCAAGCAGTATAAAAAAAACGCCTCAAGTTGAGGCGTTTTTTTGGGTGTTTATCGCTCACATATAACAAATTTATGGCATACATGTATATTATATTGAGCAAAATAAGCATATAAGGGGTGAGTAAATGTGTTAGAAATATATGAAACAAATCAATATGGAAAGTTAAATGAAATAAGAGATATTCGAGAAGGTTGTTGGATTAATTTGCGTACGCCAACGCCTGAAGAAATAAAGCGTGCAAGTAAAATGACAGGTGTTGATGAGCAAGATATAATGTTGGGGCTAGACTCGGAAGAAAAAGCCCATATTTCAACAGAAGATGACTATACTATCGTCGTTGTTGACGTTCCTATAAAAGATAGTGATGGAAAACATGAGTTTATAACTATACCTCTCGAAATAATAGTATCAGATAAATTTATTATGACTATCTGCATTTACTCGTTAGACTTGATAAAAGATTTTGTAGAGGAAAAAGTTAGAGGTTTTTATACGTCCAAGCGAACTAGATTTATTTTACAACTTTTATATAAAAATGTGTCGTACTACTTGCTTTATTTACGATATATTGATAGAGTTAGTGATAAGGTTGAGCAGGAGTTACAAGAAGACGTAAAAAATGAATATTTATTATATTTATTGGAGCTTGAGAAAAGTTTAGTTTATTTTTCAATAGCTTTAAGAGCAAATGAGCTTGTTTTGGAAAAACTATTAAGAATGGATAAAATTAAGCAATATCAAGAAGATAAGCAGTTATTGGAAGATGTAATTATTGAAAATAAACAAGCAATGGAGATGGCAAGCGTGTATAGTAGCATTTTGGGAGAGACTAGAGACGCTTTTGCCTCAGTTATTTCAAACAACTTAAATACAGTTATGCAACGATTAACTTCTATAACTATAGTGCTTGCGTTGCCCACGATGATTTTTAGTTTGTTTGGAATGAATGTACCGTTACCTTGGATGGAGAGTCCGATGGGATTGCCTTATATTATGGTGATATCAGGAGTATCAGTTGCTACAGGCGTTGCTATCATGGTATGGCAAAAAATGTTGTAAGATTAATTAAAGAGAGTTCGGTTGAACTCTCCTATTTTATATACTAGCCTAAATATGCGTTTAACATCCAAAGAGTTTTTTCTAATTCGCTAATTTTGCCACGGAATAAATCGGCTGTTTCGTCGTCGTTGTCAGCTTCACAAGTTGAGATGATTTCACGGCTGCTTTTAATAATAGTTTCATAGTCAGAAACTACTAGTTTAACCATTTCTTTTGAGTCAGGAACGTTGTCACATTCTTTAATTTGAGAACTTTCTAGATATTCTTTCATAGTAGCTAGAGGTTTTCCGCCAACTGTTAAAATTCTTTCGGCGATTTCATCAGTAAATGCTGTTGCATCAGTGTAAAATTCTTCAAATTTTGTGTGTAGTGTGAAAAATTCTGGACCTTGCACATACCAATGAAATTTGTGTAATTTCACATAAAGAACAGACCAGTTAGCTAGTTGAATGTTTAGAGCAGTTGTTTTTGACATTATAAATCCTCCATGGGTTAATAAATTTTATATCATATGTTATGCTAAATTTACAAAAAATATTCAATAAGTATATTAAATCTTTGTATATAGTATAATGGATAAGTGCACTACAAAGTACGGGAGGGGTAAAATGATTTATTATAATTTAGCCGTAGAATATTCGGCATTACTGGTATTGATTGCAATACTATTTAGTTTTATGAAAGACTATGATACAAAAACTTTAAGGTATAAATATATCAAAGTATTATATTTAGCAAATTTAGTATCTGTTCTTTCCACAATAATTTCAACAGAATTAACTACAGGGGGAGTAAGAGGTCCGATATGGCTTGGCTATGGTGTGACTATGACATATTATTTGCTTATGCCAAGTATAGGATTAGGTACAATGTTGTATTGTATAACGATTATGGATACAACACCGAAAGAAGAAAAAAACTATGCTAAAATATATGCTCCTGCATATATACCATATGTTATTCATTGTATTGCGATAATTTTGGCAAATACACAAAATTTAGTTTTTACGATTGATCCAATAGAAGGTTATGTACGTGGTTCATTATATTACATACCATTTATAACTTTGGTAGCATATATAGTAGTGATGTTAGTAGTTATGGTAAAAAATATTAAAATAGCACAAAATAAAGATGCAGTTGGGGTATTATTTTGTACTATATGTTGTGCAACGATAGTTGGATTTGTGCAAATATCAGCACCAACAGTGTTATTTACAGGAATGGGGAATACAGTTGTAGTGTTAGTTATTCATCTGTATATACAAAATGTAAGCAAATCATCTGATAATTTAACAGGTGTATTAAATAGAATTTCTCTAACACATATGATTGATGAACATATAGACAAAAACAAAGATTTTTCCTTATATATTTTGAGCCTAAGGAATTTTAAAATGATTAATGAAAGGCATGGGCTTGATGTTGGAGATGGTGTGCTACAAGAAGTGGCACAACAACTACTGGGTAGATTTGGGCGTAGAAATACATTTAGATATGCGGGGGACGAGTTTGCTATTTTATTAGAAGATAATAAGTCGTTAACAGAGCAAGAAATTATAGATATGTGTAGTACATTTGAGCAGTCTAAGTTGATGAAAGATAAGGAAATAAAAATAGAGTTTATTTGTGCTAGAGTTGATTATCCGATATTTGGTCATACGTCAAAAGATTTGATTTTAGCAACAGACTATTCGTTAAAAAGCCTTAGAGAAAATTTGAATGGCGATAAATGGGTTCACGATTTTTCGGTAATAGAAAATATGTTTAACTACTATCAAATGCTTGAAAGATTAAAACAAGCTATTGAGGGAGATGGGTTTGTTGTTCATTATCAACCGATATATTCTGGAAATCTTGATGCTTACGTGCAAGCTGAGGCATTGGTTAGAATGAAAGGGGATAATGGTAAGTTGATTTTTCCAGGGCATTTTATTGAGATTGCAGAAAAAACAGGACTGATAGTGCAGCTTACCTATAAAGTGTTGGAAATTGTATGTAGAGATTTACGTCGATTGATTGATGAGGAGAAATTGGGACAACATTTTGAGTCGATGTCAATAAATTTTCCATACTTGCAATTTAATAGCCCTACAATGGTAGATGATGTTATGAATATATTAGATAAATATAATATTTCCCCCAAAATGATAAAAATTGAAATAACAGAGAGAATGCTTATTTCAGATGCATCACATGTAAAAAAGGCTATGGATATTATGATGGCAAAAGGATTTGTGTTTGAACTTGATGATTTTGGGGTGGATTATTCTAATATGAGCGTATTTTTGGATTTGCCTTTAAATATTATTAAGGTGGATAGAAGTTTGTTGCTATCAGTTTTAAAGTCAGGCGAAAACTTTAATTTTTTTGAGTATTTAATTTCGGGGATAAAAGTTAAAGATAGAATTGTTTTGATAGAAGGCGTTGAAGAAAAAGACCAGTATGAGGCGTGTCTTAATGCAGGGTGTGAGTTGTTTCAGGGGTATTATTTTTCAAAGCCAATACCATTTGAAACTTTTAGAGAGTTTTTAAAGAGTCCTACAACTTAATTGTTGTGGGGCTTTTTATCGTATGATATAATAAAAATTATTACTAAAATTATTACTAAAGAAAGAGGGTGGGGTAGTGGCGAAACCAGATATAATCTGCAAGGAATTTTGGAATAATGAAAGGTGTGCAGATTTATTTAATACCGTGTTGTTTAAAGGGGAGCAGTTAATCAAACCAGATGATTTAATGGATATGGATACAGATGTTTCGAGTTCTTTGGAATTTCCAAAAAGTATAGAGGCACTTAAAAAGACGAGAGATATATTTAAAAAATCTAAGCAAGGTGTTGATTTCCTAATAGTGGGGATTGAAAACCAAGATGAAATAAATTATAGTATGCCTATGCGTACAATGATTTATGATGGTCTGTGTTATTACAACCAAGTTAGAGATATTGGCATCAATAATAAGAAGAATGATATCAAATCTGGTAATAAAGCCGAATTTTTATCAGGTATGAAAAAAACGGATAAAATTAATCCAGTTATTACGCTTGTGATTTATTATGGAGAAAAACCTTGGGACGGTGAAACGTCATTAAAAGGCATGATGAATTCATTGCATCCAACAATTATGGGGTTGGTATCGGACTATAAGATGAATTTGCTTGAAATTAGAAATGCTAAGGAATACAAATTTAGCAATCCAAATCTGGAGTTAATATTTGATATTAGTAATGAGCTGTTAAATGGAAACCTAGAAAAAATAAAGAAAGAATATCAAGCAGATATTTTATCATCGGAAGAACTTAGATTTATAGGGTATATAACTAAGTCAAAAAAGTTTATGAATAGTAGAAAGGAGAAAATTACTATGTGTGAAGCGTTGCAAAAGTGGGAAGATAAAACTTTTAAACAAGGAAGGGCAGAAGGGGTAGCAGAAGGCAAAGCGGAAGGTATAGCGGAAGGCAAAGCGGAAGGTATAGCGGAAGGCAAAGCGGAAGGGATAGCAGAAGAAAAGCGAAACATAGCAATAGCGTTTTTGGATATAGCAGATGATGAAACTATAGCAACAAAAACAGGCTTACCTATCGAGGAAGTAGAGCAGCTTAGAAAAGATAATCAATAAAACTCAAGTCCTACAACTTAATTGTTGTGGGGCTTTTTGTCGCATGATATATCTAATAGAAGGCGAAAATATATTTGTACAACGACAGAATAGTTATGCGAGCATACGGCATGACCATAAAAGGTGGCACAGAAAGTGATTGCGTTGCCGAACTTATGCGACTATACAGCGAAAAAGTCGGCAAATAAAAATATGTAAGAAATGTTTACAATAGCCCCAATTATGGGTATAATATAAAGAAAGCACCAGTACGCTAATACTGATGCTCTCCTCAAATGTTTTGTATTTGGGGCTATGAAAATTATTGATTAATAATAATTAAGAACGGTGCTTTTGGTTGGGCGAGCCGTTCTTTTGTTTTGTACGGATTTTAAACTTGAAAGACTTTCGAGAGCCTTTAAGTTCAATATCAGAAATAAAAATATCTGTTTTTTTGAAACATATAACAACAAAAGCTATTAATACGCTTATCATCTGTACATCACTCATCATAGCACCCCCTTTCGGATACGCAGTAACATTGCATAGCCCGCAGGAGGATAACATTTTAAAAACCCCCGCACCTTACCGAGTACGGATAACAAAAATATTATAACATAAAGTATAAGTTTGTACTATAAAAAAATATGTAAGAAATGTTTACACTAGACCTAAATGTGGGTATAATAAAAGAAAGCACCAGTACGCTAATACTGATGCTTTCCTCAAATGTTTTGTGTTTGGGGCTATGAATACTAAATTATACTATTTAGAAGAACGGTCAGACTTGTTGGGTGAGCCGTTCTTTTGTTTTGTACGGATTTTAAACTTGAAAGACTTTCGAGAGCCTTTAAGTTCAATATCAGAAATAAAAATATCTGTTTTTTTGAAACATATAACAACAAAAGCTATTAATACGCTTATCATCTGTACATCACTCATCATAGCACCCCCTTTCGGATACGCAATAAATATGCATAGCCCGCAGGAGGATAACATTTTAAAAACCCCCGCACCTCACCGAGTGCGGATAACAAAAACATTATAACACAAAGTACAAGTTTATACTATTATAAATTGGATAACCCTGACAATATTGACTGTTGTAAGGGTTATTTTTGTATGCTATAATATTACAGCTTAGGGAGTATACTAATATAGTAAGTACAAACTATATCATTATTCCCAATAAATTAGAAAGAAAAGGTGATTTTATCATGCAAAAACTAAAAGATGAATTAGTTTTTAAACTACTTATTGCAGTAGCACTAGGTATATGTATAGGCTTTGTAGCAAATGAGTCAGCAATGCTTGTTATTCTCACAATTAGAGATGTTTTAAGCCAGATTATTTTCTTTACAATTCCATTAATAATTTTGGGGTTCGTAGCTCCATCAATAGCCTCACTAAAAAGTGGAGCAACAAAACTGCTATCGTTTGCGGTATCAATAGCATACCTTTCAACGTTAGGTGCAGCGATATTTGCAATGGTAGCAGGTTATATTATTGTGCCTATGCTAAACATTCCAGAGGTGGCAGGCAACCTTAAATCGCTACCAGATTTAGTATTTTCATTACAAATTGCACCAATCATGTCTGTAATGTCTGCTTTGACGTTGGCATTAATGCTTGGGGTTGCAGTATCAGTAACAGGTGCACAAACATTTGAAAAACTATTACAAGAGTTTCAAGCAATTGTGTTAAAAATAGTAACATCATTAATAATACCGATTTTGCCAGTATTTATTTGTGCTACATTTGCAAGACTTGCATATCAAGGAACACTTACGCAACAATTACCAGTGTTTTTTATTGTGATACTAATTGCAATCGTAGGTCATTTTGTGTGGCTTGCAATTTTGTATGGAGTTGCAGGAGTGTATTCTGGCAAAAATCCAGCAGAAGTTTATAAAAATTATGTACCAGCATATTTTACAGCAGTTGGAACAATGTCATCAGCAGCAACACTACCTGTATCTTTGAAATGTGCAAGTAGATCATCTGTTTTATCAAAAGATAGCATAGACTTTGGTGTGCCGCTATTTGCAAATATACATCTTTGCGGGTCGATTCTAACAGAAGTTTTCTTTGTTATGACAGTTTCTATGGTTCTTTATGGGGCGTTACCATCAGTTACGAATATGATAGTGTTTGTGGTACTTTTAGGTATATTCGGAATTGGTGCACCAGGTGTTCCAGGTGGAACGGTAATGGCGTCACTTGGATTGATAACTGGGATTTTAGGATTTGATGTTGAGGGAACGGCACTTATGATGACTATATTTGCACTACAAGATAGCTTTGGTACAGCTTGTAATGTAACAGGTGATGGTGCACTTACATTGATGTTGTCAAAGTTTATGAGCGTAAATAAATCTTGAAAAATGTTTACAACAGCCCCAAAGATGGATATAATAAAAGAAAGCACCAGTACGGTCAATATTGATGCTCTCCCTAAATGTTTTATATTTGGGGCTATAATACTAAACTAGATTATTTAGAAGAACGGTGCTTTTTTCGGGGCGATCCGTTCTTTTGTTTTGTACAGATTTTTACTTTAAAAGATTTATTCGATCCCTTTATCTCAATATTAGAAACAAAGATATCGGTTTTAAGACAGATAACAACAATAGCTATTAGCAGGCTTACAACTTGTACATCACTCATTATAGCACCCCCTTTCGACTAGCAATAAAGCATGCATAGCCCGCAGGAGGATAACATTTTAAAAACCCCGCTTCACCCAAAAGCGGAAATAACATAAAGTATAAGTTTATACTATATAAGATTATATCACCTGTAACGAACTAACCAACTTTTCTGATGGTGTCACAGAAATAGTTTTAAAGTTGGTGTATATCACCATTCCAGGTTTTGCATTAGGAACTTTTTTTACATTTTTTCGCACCGTGTAGTCAATAGGAACGTTGCTAGACTGCTTGCCGCTGCTATAAAAACTTGCAATCATAGCCCCCTCATACAAATCAGTATCAGTCAACACATACTGATGTGGAACTTTTATTATAACATGTGACCCTGGCCCGTCTTTTATGTGCAACCACAAGTCATTAGATTTCGCAAACTTCATAGTTAAGGCGTCGTTTTGCAAGTTATTTTTTCCGACGTACACATCAAGCCCCGAACTTGTCCTAAAATGCATATATGGCTTTTGATTTTTTGGTGCTTTTTTAGGGTGCTTAGCACGTTTTCTCAAATATCCCATGTCAATAAGTTCTTGTCTCAACTCGATTATATCAATCTCATTTTCTAGCAGGTCAAGCGACACCAAAACAGACTGCAAATATTCCAAATCTTCCTTTATAATGTCAAGCTGTTCAGCCGATGCAACAAAAGTACGTTTAAGCTTAGTGTATTTTTTAAAATAAGATTGTGCATTTTCAATAGCAGTTTTATCTTTATCAAGCGGAATAACAATTTCTTCTTGGTCATCACTATAATAATTGATAGTTGTAAAACTGGTATCTCCTTTGTTTATGCTATAGCTATAAGATGTTATTAGCTCGCCATAAATTTTATATATCTCGCTCTTTTCGCTTTCGGCAAGTGCCTTTTCTTGTAAAGCTTGTTTTCTAACTGCACGGTCAATAAAATTTTGTATTATTTTTTTTATATCAGCTGTTTTTTGCGAAATAATAAAACGTTTATTTTTGTTGTGGGTATAATACTCAATAACTTCACTCATAGTTTCTGGCGTAGAGATGTTATATTCTCCAAATTGTTGCAATGGAAAGCTATAATATTCAATAGGTAAATCTTCATCATCTGTATATATCGTTGGAATAAAATTGTTAGACGTTAGCTTACAAAAGTTGTCGTACAATTTGCTAAGCTGGTCAGCAGTTATTGTGATTGCATCAGGGTCTAATTCGCTTTGCAAACATATCTCATTTGCGATAAGAGGACTTAACCCGCTATACGTTAAATAAAGTCGTTTAAATATAGGTGCATCTTTTTCAGATATTGCACTAATAAATTCATCTTTTGTTGTTTGAGTTGGATTAAGTTTTGACTGGTTTGGAGGATATTCATATGTGAAACCAGGCAATATTTTTCGCACTCTACTTTTCTCATGCGAAATATGCTTAATGCTATCAAGTATCATAAAATTTTGTGTTGTTAATATCAAGTTTGAGTGACGCCCCATAATCTCAAGGATAAGGATTTTATTTTCAACGTCGCCAAGTTCGTTTTTTGCTTGAATATGAAGTTCTACAATTCGCTCAAAATTAGGTTGTACAATATCTACAATTTTGCCTGCTGTAAGATGTTTTCTAAGCAACATGCAAAACATAGGAGGGGTGTTGCTTGTGTTTTTGCTTAAATTTGAGATGTGTATTCTTGGGTATTCAGAGTTGGAGTTTAATAACAATTTATAATTGGTACGATTGTTGCGTATAGTAAGAAGCACTTCTTCTTTCTCAGGTTGATAAATTTTATCGATTTTACCACCTAGTATTTGTTCTTTAAGTTCGTGTATAATATTAGATAAAACAATTCCATCAAATGCCATAGGTAATTCCTCCTTAAAAAATTATATCAGCAAGTATAGCATAAATTTTTTGAAAATAAAAGCAATGTATGATATAATACACATTATAAAAAGAAATTATAGTATTTTGAGGAGAAAATTTTATGAAAGGTACAGGTCTAAAAATTGTTTTGTCAGGTCCATCAGGCTCAGGCAAAGGTACAATAGTTCAAGAGCTTCTAAAAGGCGATAACTATAAATTGTCTATTTCGGCAACAACTAGAGCACCCAGACAAGGTGAGGTTGAGGGAGTACACTATTTTTACAAATCGCATGATGAATTTGAACAAATGATTAAAAAAGAAGAATTGCTTGAGCATGCTTGTTTTTGTGGAAATTATTACGGAACCCCAAAAGCATTTATTGATGAAACCGTGTTGAAAGGGGACGATATATTATTAGAAATTGAAGTGCAAGGTGCATTACAAGTAAAACGCAAATATCCAGAAGCGATTTTTGTTTTTATTATGCCCCCAACGTTTGAAGAATTAAAAACAAGGCTCATAGGTCGAAACACTGAAACCGATGAAGTTATTTTGCAAAGGTTGTTGCGTGCACGTGAAGAACTGTCGCTATTTAAAGAGTATGACTATATAGTTATAAATGATAATTTAGATGAGGCAGTAAAAGAAGTTATAGCA
>MDSP01000083.1_pt1 | contig 21182 bp, 21 predicted proteins | sample 1005811 | NCBI WGS metagenome assembly MDSP01 (sample SAMN05526596, study PRJNA338239) | gut metagenome | isolation source: stomach gut content | host: Naso elegans | place: Saudi Arabia: Red Sea | collected 2011-04
AAAATTTTCAATGTGGATAACCTTTATCTATAGACATAAAATAAGCTATAGCTAGGAGGAAATCTACATGGCGATAAACAAAGTAGAAATTTGTGGGGTAAATACAGCAAAACTCCCTATTTTGACTAATCAACAAAAGGAGCAACTGTTTAAGCTAATCGAAGAAGGTGACCATAGTGCAAGAGAAGAATATATCTATGGAAATTTAAGACTAGTGTTAAGTGTTATTCAAAGGTTCAACAATAGAGGAGAACATGTAGATGATTTATTTCAAGTAGGTTGCATAGGATTAATTAAGGCGATTGATAATTTTGATGTTACTCAAAACGTTAAGTTTTCGACATATGCCGTGCCTATGATTATCGGGGAAATTAGAAGATATTTAAGAGATAATAATGCGATTAGGGTAAGCCGTTCGTTGAGGGACACAGCTTATAAGGCACTTCAAGTTAAAGAAAAACTTACTCGTCAAAATTCAAAAGAACCAGCTATCGAAGAGATTGCTCAGGTGTTAGAAATTCCCAAAGAAGATATCGTATTTGCACTAGATGCTATTCAAGACCCAATTTCATTATTTGAGCCAGTTTACCATGATGAGAGTGATACTTTATACATCATGGATCAGGTGAGTGATGAAAAAAGTCATGATGATATTTGGCTGGAGAATATAGCTCTAAAAGAAGCTATGAAACGCCTAAACGATAGAGAAAAACATATTTTAACATTGCGCTTTTTTGCTGGAAAAACTCAGATGGAAGTTGCAGATGAAATTGGTATTTCGCAGGCTCAAGTTTCACGCCTAGAAAAAACTGCCTTAAAACATATGAAAAAGTATATTTAATAGAGAGAAAGAATATAGTATTAGAAAAACATTTTTTTGAGGGGGTTCATATGAGAATTGGCGATATGAAACACAAAGAGGTAATTAATACTATTGATGGTTCACGACTTGGGTATGTGTGTGACGTTGAAATTGATTGGACTACAGGACGTGTTAAAACCTTAATTATTCCAGGGCCTAGCAAAATGATGGGTCTTTTTGGAAGAGAGCTTGAGTACGTTGTACCTTGGTCAAATATTAAAAAAGTTGGGGAAGATATAATTTTAGTGGAATTAGCGACTGAAGAATTTTTGCAAGAAGCTAAGTTTTAAAGGCAAAAATTTATATACTTAATAGACAAAAGTTAAAAATATATTTTGGGAGAAATATTAATGCTAGTTTTAAATACTAAAATAATTAGAAAAGATAAGGAGTTAAATTATAACTCTTTATCTTTTTTTTATTCCCAAAAAGAATGGTCTAATGAACGATATTGAATAGCTTGAGCAATATGGCTATCTTGGATTATATCAAAGTCTTCTATATCAGCTATTGTCCTTGAGAGTTTGAGAATTTTGTGGTAGCTACGCATACTGTGAGGAGAAGTTTCAAACCAAGTATTTAACAGCATTTCGGCAGTTTTTGTGAGGGTACAAAATTCATTAATTTCTACAGCTGACATATGGCTATTATAAAAGTTAGACTTATGTTTAAATCTATGTCGTTGTCGTTCATTTCCGATTTGTAGGGACTCAATCATTTCGTGGGTAGATAGAGATTTTTTTTGCTGTAGTTGCAAGCTATTAACAGCTTTAGTTTCAATGTGCAAATCAATTCTATCAAGTAACGGACCAGATAATTTTTGCAAATATTTTTTTACAAGTGGCATACTACAATTGCATTTTCTTGTGTCTGGGTAATATCCACAAGGGCAGGGGTTAGTTGATGCGATTAATAAAAAATCTGCTGGGTATGTTACATTTTGTTGGGCCCTAGAAATTGTAATATTTTTGCTTTCTAAAGGTTGGCGCAAAATTTCCAAAGTTTTTTTGTTAAACTCTAGCAGTTCGTCCAAAAATAATATCCCCAAATGCGACAAAGTAATTTCACCTGGTTTTGGGTTTGAACCTCCTCCACATAAGGCTTGCGCTGTAATTGTATGGTGTGGTGAGCGAAATGGCCGGTTAGTTAAAAGTTCATTTTGAGGAGCTAAATCTGCCAAACTATAAATTTGTGTAAGTTCGATTGCTTCTTCTAATGAAAGGGGAGGAAATAATGCTGGGAAACTTCTTGATAATAGCGTTTTTCCAGAACCAGGAGGTCCAATTAATAATACATTATGATTTCCACAAGCAGCAGTTAGCAAGGCGTGTTTGGCGCACTCTTGTCCGTAAATATGCATAAAATCAGGGTAATCTGCTTGTTTTAATTGTAAATTTTCGATATATTGATTTTCTTCAAGGGGAGAACCTTGGCTAAAAAATTTAACAATGTCTAATAAATTATCGGCATATAAAATATTTTTGGAGTTTAGTGCAGATAGTTGAGGTTTGGCACTGCTTGGTACAATAAAATAATGCTCATTAAGGTGCGGCAAATTATATAGCGTACATAAAATAGGAAATAACTGCTTAAATGAACGCAATTTTCCGTCTAAGGCAAGCTCACCAAAACATATAAAATTATTCAGTTTTTCCAGAGGGACAATACCACTACAAGCTAATATTGCGAGGGCAATCGGTAAATCATACAGAGAGCCTTCTTTTTTTACATTTGCAGGAGCTAAATTTACGGTAATTCGGCTAATTGGAAACGTAAAACCACTATTTTTGATAGCGCTTCTAACTCGTTCTTTGGATTCTTTAACGGAAGAGTCAGGAAGCCCAACAATATCAAAAGCTGGAAGCCCATTATTTAGGTCTACTTCTACTTGTATTTCAAGAGGGGATAGACCTTTTAGAGTGTAGTTAATTAATTTACAAAACATAATTTTCCTTTCTTTATATATAACAAATCAAAAATATATTTAAGTTAGAATATCTTATTTAAAAACTCAAAATCTAAAAATCGTGATGAAGTTAAAAAATTGTCCTATGTTTTTAAAGTGACCATTATTTTTATATATAACAAATCAAAAATATATTTAAGTTAGAATATCCTATTTAAAAACTCAAAATCTAAAAATCGTGATGATGTTACAAAATTGTCCTATTTTGGGGAGTGACCAAAAATTTTAGGTTGATAAGATTATAGACTAAATTTCTATATTTTAAACAACAACTTTAATTAATTTTAAATATTAGAATATAAATTTTAAATTTAAGGGTTGTTTTTTTTAAATAGATTAGTTAATATTAATAGGTGAAAGCTTACTTTAAATGTTGGCTAAATTTTTCTAAATTAGTAATAATATAACTAAAGTATAAAGTTAGATAGAAAGATATAGGTTTAATTAACTATTTTGTACTAATATTTAATTTTATATTTAGATATAAGTTACAAGAAAATTTACTTTACTTGTTTAAAATATTTTTTAATGGGAAAGCTCTATAAAAATATTTATTAGGAGTGATAAAGTGAGTAAAGTTTTTAGTATCTGGTTTCATGAATTTCCGATGAGTGAGCGACTAAAAATTTCTTTATACAAGCATTTTGGGAGTTGTGAAGCTATTTTTGAAGGAGCAATTTTGCAATATGAGGAGGCTGGGTTAAATTATAAGCAGGCAGATAAACTTTTTAAATATAAAGAGCAGTTAGACAAGGCCAAAAAAATTAATGAATTTATCGAAAAAAATAATATTGATATTATAGAAATAAATGACCCTCTTTACCCTGAGACGCTTAAACAAATAGATGACCCTCCTATATTGTTGTATGGAAAAGGGGATAAAAATCATTTACGAAAACAATATATTTCGGTTGTGGGTTCAAGAAAATGTTCTGATTATGGTTTTAGAATTACCAAAAAACTTTGTATAGATTTGGTTGAGGTTGGATTTGGGATATGTAGTGGAATGGCTGAGGGTATTGATAGCTATGCACATAAGGCGGCTTTATCTGTTGGGGGTTCGACAATTGCAGTTTTTGGAAACGGTATAGATATTTGTTATCCAGTTAAAAATAAAGAAATATATGATAGTATAATTTTTGGAAAGGGGTATATGTTATCCGAATTTGCACCTTCAACTCCAACATATAATTACAATTTTCCAAAAAGAAATAGGATTATTAGTGGGCTTAGTGTGGGGGTTTTGGTAACAGAGGCGGCTTTAGGAAGTGGAACTTTGATAACTGCAAATCGTGCAGAGGATCAAAATAAACAAATATTTGCTGTGCCAGGAAATATTGATAGTAAGATGAGTCAAGGTACGAATGCTTTAATAAAAGATGGGGCAACTTTGGTAAGTTCAATTGATGATATTTTTGAGGAATTGCCCTATTATGTGAAGAAGCAATTAAAAACAATTAAAGAAGATAAATCGGAAGATGTAAGAAAATTACTTGATAAAAACGAAGTTATGGTATATGATGGTTTGAGTTGGCAACCTACAGACAAAGAAGAAATTATTAATAAGTTAGAAATATCAATAGGTGAAATTGATATGGCGTTACTAACTTTAACAATGAAAAGTTTTATTGATAGATTGCCAGCAAACAGATATATAAAGTTAAAATAGTTAATTAGGAGTGATAATTGAGGGGAAATTTGGTTAATCTGATTATTATTTTGAAAATAAATTGGCTTTTGAGAAAATACGATTGCCTGAATTACATTAAATAATTAAAAGAAGGAGAAGCTACTAGACAAAATTTAGAGTTTTGTCCATATTTTGAGTAGCAGAGATATATGGCAAATCATTTAGTAATTGTAGAGTCTGCGGCAAAGGTGAATACAATTAGTAAATTTTTGGGGAAAAGTTATAAGGTAGAAGCATCAATTGGACATGTTAGGGATTTACCAAAAAGTCAACTAGGTGTTGATGTTGAGAACAATTATGAACCAAAATATATAACAATTAGAGGCAAGGGAGATTTACTACAAAAATTACGACGTGAAGCAAAAAATGCAAAATGTATTTATTTAGCGACAGATCCAGACCGTGAAGGAGAGGCGATTTCTTGGCATTTATACCATTCTCTTAGGCTTGAGGGAAAAGAAGTTAAGAGGATTACCTTTAATGAAATTACGGAAACAGCAGTCAAAGAAGCTATCAAAAATCCAAGAGATATCAATACAGATTTGGTTGATGCTCAGCAGGCAAGACGTATTTTGGATAGACTTGTTGGATATAAAATTAGCCCTATCTTATGGAAGAAAATTAGAAAAGGTCTTAGTGCAGGGCGTGTTCAATCTGTAACTTTAAGATTAATTTGTGATAGGGAAAAAGAAATTAGAGAATTTATTGAGCAAGAATATTGGTCGATTGAAACTCTATTTAAGATGGGAAAAACTAAAGGTTTTGAGGCAAAGTTAGATAAAGTTGATGGTAAGAGGATTGAAATTTGCAATGAGGAAGAGGCAAAAATAATTGTTGAGGAGTGCCAAAGTGGCAATTTTGTCGTAAAAGAGCGAAAACAAAGTGAACGTGTTAAAAATACGGCATTACCATTTACAACTAGTACTATGCAACAAGAAGCTTCCAAACATTTAGGATTTTCGACACAAAAAACTATGAATGTAGCACAACAGCTTTATGAAGGTATTAAAATTGATAAAAAGGAAATGGGTATTGTAACTTATATTCGTACTGATTCTGTTCGTATTGCTGATGTTGCAAAGCAGGCTGTTCGTGATTATATCGAAAAGGAATACGGAGAGGAGTATTTGCAAGATGCACCTATTAAGAAGGAAAAAGTTCAAAAAGTTCAAGATGCTCACGAGGCGATTAGACCTACTTATATAGAAAAAACTCCGGAAGAATTAAAGCCTTATTTGTCAAAGGATCAATATAAATTGTATCATATGATTTGGCATAGATTTGTGGCAAGTCAGATGACACCAGCTAAATTTGAAACTCATACTGTAAAAATCGAAAACGGAAGATATCAATTTAAAGCAAGTTATTCTCTTGAAAAATTCCCTGGATATTTAAAAGTTTATAGATTAGATGAAAATAAGAAGCAAACTAAGGCTATTAGTGTTAAAGAGGGTGAGGTATTAGAAGCAATTCAAATTTCTCCAAATCAACATTTTACTCAGCCACCAGCACGATTTTCAGAGGCTACAATTGTTAAAACATTAGAAGAAAATGGAGTAGGGAGGCCTAGTACATATGCGCCTACAATTACAACATTATTAAGTAGAGGCTATGTAACAAAAGAAACAAAGGTGCTTTATCCAACTGATTTAGGTGAAATTGTAAATAATATTATGCTAGAGTATTTTGATGAGATAGTTGGAGTGGCATTTACAGCACAATTAGAAAGAATTCTTGATGAGATTGCATCGGGAAATATTGAGTGGAAAGAAATTATTAAAGCATTTTATCCAAATTTTAATAAGACAGTAGAAAAAGCTGAAAAAGAGATTGAACATGTGGATTTGACAGAGTTTACGGACATTCCATGTGAGAGATGTGACGCTGTTATGGTTATTAAATATGGAAAATATGGAAAATTTTTGGGTTGCAATAATTTCCCAGAGTGTCACTTTACAAAGCCTTGGTATGAGGAAGTTGGGATAAAATGTCCAGTTTGTAAAGATGGAGAAGTTATTTTGAAAAAGAGTAAAAAAGGCCGTATTTATTATGGTTGCGATAAGAGTGGCGAAGAGTGTGATTTTATGTCATGGCAAAAACCGACTGGAGATAATTGTCCAAACTGTGGCGATGTGTTAATTGAGAAGGGTTCTGTTAAAACTAAAAAGATTGTTTGTCGCAATACTGTATGTAATTATGGAAAAGAGAATAAGACTAAGTCAGATATATAAAGTCATTTAAAATTATAATTTAGTGTTGAATTTTCTTTTAATTTGTGCTATTATGACAACAGATAGAGTTGTACTTGGGTAAAGGCAAGGTCGAATTTTTACTTTGTCTTTATTTAGCACACATAAATTACAAAAAAGTAGCAGCCTAAGGTAAAATTAATTAAAAAGCAGGAGGAATTTATTCATGTCAATGGAATTACTACAAAAAATGAGAAAAGTTAATCGCCTTTTACAACGCATTGGCTCAGACCGTATTATTTTTAGAGATATTTGTGAGGTAACGAGCGATGTTGTCTACTCGAATGTTGTCGTTGTAAGTAGCAAAGGAAAGGTGTTAGGAATTAATAATATTTTTATCAATGATTTTATTAACGATGAAAAATATGTTGGCTATGCAATTAATGATCAATTAATTTCAATTATGGACATTAAAGAAAATATTTCTATGGAAGTAATTTTTTCGGAGTCAGCAAATAGTGCAAATTACTTAGGGTGCATAATCCCAATAGTTGCAGGGGGTCAACGCCTTGGAACATTTATTATGTATAAAGAAAAAGGACAAGGAGCATATGAAACTAATGATATGATTTTGGCCGAATATGGAGCAACAATCGTAGCTGTTGAGATGTTAACTTCTCTAAAAGATGAGACAGAAGAAGAAGCAAGACGTTTAAGCGTTGTAAAATCAGCAATCGGAACACTTTCATATTCAGAATTAGAAGCCATCTTCCATATTTTTGAAAAGCTTGATGGAAACGAAGGTTTACTTATTGCCAGCAAAATTGCAGATAAAGTTGGAATTACTCGTTCGGTAATTGTTAATGCTTTACGTAAGTTTGAAAGTGCAGGAGTAATTGAGTCACGTTCTTTAGGAATGAAAGGGACATATATTAAAGTTTTAAATGATGCACTAATTGATGAACTAGAAGCTTTACGTAAATAAAAAATTTAGGAGTGGCATTATTTAATGTTGCTTCTTTTTTTAAGATAACTATAAAAATCAAAATTTTGGTTAACTAGTAATGTTTAAATATAACCAAAATTCATATACCAATAGGTTTATAAGTTGTGATAAGTTTACTATCTAATTAAGGAAGTTTAATAAATAATAACTTGCCATATTTCATACACCTATGATAAAATAAGCTATAAAGTACAATTATAATATTAGATATTCTAATTGCAATAAGTTTGTACATCAGAATATAAATAACCTACTAACAATACTATCATGATAGTATTAAGTTAAAATGTAGTTTTATAGAAAAGTTTGTTGTAAAGTAGTGTAAAAATATTGGAAGGAGATTTACAATGAGATTAGTACCAGTAAAATATTTAAAAGTTGATGCAGAATTAGGTATGCCAATTATGAATGATGAAGGAAAGATAATCCTAGAAGCAGGTCAAGCCTTAACAGTACAATCTATTGATATGTTGGAAAATATGGGTGTAGCAGATGTATACATAAATGATAAGTACTGTTTCCACAAAAACCCAAAGAGTCAAAAGGACATGATTATTTTTATTAAGCATCAAGGTGATTTAAGAGAAATTTCATCTAAATTAGCCGATGGAACGTTAGGGATTGATGAGATTAAACAAGTTTACCATATCGGAATGGAGGCTATTAAAAATATCAAAGATAATAAAGATTATAAAATTTCTTATAAGCCAAATAACTTTTTTGTAGGTTCTTCAATTGAACAATCTGTTTATGTTGCTATCATGTCAATAAAATTAGGGATAGTAAATGGATTAAAGCCAGCTTCTTTAACAAATATTTTTGTTGCTACTATATTAAAAGATTTAGGAAATCCTGAAAGAGAAGATAGTAGTATTAGTTGTTTAGTTAAAAAGTATAGATTAGATGATGAAATAGTAAAGACGATTGTTCAACTTAATGAGCCAAAAGAAAACGGCAACTTGGATAATAAAGATATGAATAAGCTTACAAATGGTGTTATTGGGAGTAGTGGTGAGGCTCAGAAGAAGGAAAGTAATAAGTTGTCTAAAATTATAAGTATCATAGAAAAATATTATATTCTAAATACAACTTATGATGCAACAAATTATAACCAGACAACTTTCAATAAAGAACTAAAGAGTATTTTAGCTAATAGTGACATGAAAATTTTACGTTATTTTTTAGCCAATGTAGAAGTATTCCCAAGAAATACTATTGTAAAGCTAAATAATGGAGACGTGGCAGTAGTTATTAAGCAAAGTCCATTTAATGTTTTTTATCCAGAAGTATGTGTTATACAAGGAAAAGTAAGCAAAAATAACCAAATAATTTCCTTGATTAATGCAAGAAATGTTAAGGTAAAATCAGTCTTATATTTTATAGATTAATTTAAATTTATTATTAAGAGTAGTTATGCTACTCTTTTTATTTGCGTAAATTTATAAGTTAGAGTGATATTTCGACTTTTTATTTAACAAATTGCACAATAAGTATTTATTATCTTTGAAAATTAAAAATAAAGAAATATTTTAAATTATAAAAATATTGACTGGATATTTTAGTGCAAAATGTAGTATATAGTTAAATGTAAAGAAAAGTAATTGATTAAAAAGCCATAAATATGGTACAATGAAGATAATTATAACTATTATATAGGAAAAATTCAAATTGATAAATAATACGACTTAATGAAATGGAGGACTGGAAAATGAGATTAGTACCAGTTAAATATTTGCGAGTGGGTTCAATTATAGCCACAGATGTATTAGAAGATACAGGAACATTATTGATAAAAAAGGATCAAGAAGTTGATGCTCAAATGATACAATCCTTAAAAAGTTTGGGTTTATCTAATGTATATATTACTGACCAATTTTGTTACGTTTCTAACGAAGATGTTTACCAGAGAGATATGAATGTGCTTTATGGGCATTTTAGAGAACTTCGTGATATTGGAAAGCGAGTTATGAATAATGCAACTGGAATTACCGAAATAAAACGTTCTTATCAAATTGCAAATGATGTGATTACAGAAGTGAGGAAGCATGGAGATTTTCGACTGATGTACGAGCCACCAAAATATTTTGGTGATGATTATATTGAAGAAACTATTTATATGGCGATTATAGCTACAAAATTAGGAATGTTAATGGGGCTAGCTCGTGGAGATTTGACTAATTTATTTGTAGCAACATTGCTTAGAGATATTGGATTGATTTCACCAAAATTATTCCAAGTTGTTGAAAATGTTGAAGAACACCCGTTAATTGGGGCTGATTTTTTGGAAAAAACTTACAAATTAGATAAAGGTGTAATTAGAACTATTCGAGAACATCATGAAGTTGCTGATGGCACTGGATTTCCTAACTCGTTAAAAGGCAAACAAATTAGCAAATTAGCACATATTCTAGGACTAGTTGAGAAATATTTTGAACTATGGGGAGATTATGACCCAGTGTTAAATAGTCAACACGCATTCAATCAAAAATTAAAGGCTACTTTTAGAAAATATGATATTGAGGTACTACGATATTTTTTAGCCAATATTGAGTTATTTCCACTGAACACTATGGTAAAATTGAGCGATGGAAATGAGGCCGTAGTAATTAAACAAGTCTATTTCAACTTTTTTTCTCCAGAAGTTGGCTTAATTGATAGACGAACGGGAGAAATGGGTCGAAAATTATCTTTGGTGGACAACCCCACAATTCGTATTGCAAACATTATATATTACATTAGTTAATATATAATAAATGCTGATAAACAAGCACTTTTGCCATAAGTTTGTAATAATATAAACTATACCCATAAAAGTATTTTTGATACTAGAGAGGTGAGATTATGGCAAATATTATTGAAATAAAAAATGTATATAAAAGTTTTTATACCACAGAAGGTGAAATTTCGGTAATTGAAGATTTGAACTTAACTTTAGAAAAAGGAAAAATTGTAGCAATTCTTGGGCCATCAGGAAGTGGAAAATCTACTATATTGAATATGCTCACTCAATTAATAAAGCCAACTAAAGGCACAATTGAAATTAATGGAAAAATTGGTTATATGTTTCAAAAAGATAATTTATTAGAGTGGCGAAACATTAGAGATAATATTACAATTGGTCTTGAAATTCAAAAGAAAATTACAAAAGAAGCATTAGCTGAAATTGATAGACTCCTCAAAATATATGGGCTTTGGGACTTTCAATATCGTTATCCACGAGAATTATCAGGGGGTATGCGTCAACGTGTAGCACTTATTCGTACACTTGCAACAGACCCAGATATTTTATTATTAGATGAACCGTTTTCTGCCCTTGATTATCAAACAAGGTTGCTAGTTAGTGACGATATATATCAAATTATTAAGAGAGAACACAAAGAAGCAATTTTAGTGACACACGATATCGGCGAGGCAATTTCTATGTCTGATAAAGTTTGTGTATTATCAAAAAGACCAGCAACTATTAAACAAGTACACGTTATAGATTTAACAATAGAAGGTGAACGTACTCCTCTAATTGCAAGAAAAGCCCCAGAATTCCAAGATTATTTTGACCAATTATGGAGGGAGCTTGAAGTTTATGCAGAATAATGGAACTAAGCCGATTAGTGAGGGGTATCAAACTTTCCTTAACGAGCAGAAAAAACATAAGAGAAATATTGCGTTATCACAAATTATGATTTTGGTTGTATTTGTTGCAGGTTGGGAAATTTTAGCTAAATTACAAATTATAAATACATTCTTATTTAGCTACCCAAGTGCAATATTTAAGTTATTTTTAACGTATGTAGAAGATGGAAGCCTATTTAAACACATTGGTTATTCCGTGTGGGAAACAATTTTAGGCTTCTCAATAGGGACAATATTAGGGCTTATTATAGCCGTTATGTTGTGGTGGTCCAAAACATTAGCAAAAATACTCGACCCATTTTTAGTAGTATTAAATGCACTTCCAAAAACTGCCTTAGCACCAATAGTTATAGTGTGGGCAGGACCTGGGGTTAAAGGGATTGTGGTAATCGCAGTAACAATTGCAATCGTAACTACAATTTTATCAGCTTACAATTATTTTATAAATGTTGAAGAAGATAAAATTAAAATGTTAAAAAGTTTTGGTGCAACTAAATGGCAAATATTAACTAAGCTTATACTTCCGTCTAACATTGGAAACATTCTTAATATTACCAAAATTAATATTGGATTAGCATGGGTAGGTGTAATCGTTGGGGAATTTTTGGTATCACGCTATGGGCTTGGATATTTAATTGTTTATGGAGGTCAAGTTTTCCGACTAGATTTAGTAATGATGGGCGTTGTAGTGTTGGCAGTTTGTGCATTAATTATGTATCAAGGTGTAAATTTAATAGAAAAGTATTATAAATCAAAAATGAATATTCACTAAATATATTAGGCTATAAACAATTTGTTTATGGTCTAATTTTATATTAAAAAATGTAATTCAATATAGAAAAATCAGATGAAATATAGATAATAGTTTGTAAATCCCAAATTTAAAAATCGTGTTAATGTCACTAGTTTTAGATAAAAGTTTGATATGGCTAGGTTTTATTAAGGAATAAAGAAAGATTTTTTTAGATATTTCATGCAAAATTTGAAAGTTATAAGCCTTGTAAAATCAAGAGTTATCATTAAAATGAAATTTTTCTGGAATAAAAATGCAAAAAAATAGTTGACATTACATAAATTATGGTGTAAAATCAATTTCAAGTTAATAAATCAACAAACGCTATGAAAAGAAGAGTATGCAAATTATGATATTTACAGAGAACCTACATAAGCTGAGAGTAGGAATAAAGTAATTGCTGAAGATGGTCTTGGAGCGGTGTACCGAGGTAAATTTTGCTTAGGCTACAACGGGTTTCGCCCGTTACAGTGATAAAGTATCTGTATAAACACGTACTTGATAAGGCTTATATTGTGAAGTATAAGTAAATTTAAGGTGGTAACACGAAGCGTACATATTTGCTCTCGTCCTTTTAGATAAATTGTTAAATTGTCTAATAGGTGGGAGCTTTTTTATGTATAAACAATAAAATCTGAAAATAACAAATGTTTAGAATATAGAAGGAGGCTGTAATGATAACAATTACTAATTTAGTTAAGAAGTTTGTAAGTGATGGTACAGAATTTGTTGTACTAAACGATATAAATTTACATATTGATAAAAGTGATATAGTTGGAATAATTGGGATTAGTGGAGCAGGGAAAAGTACATTATTACGATGTTTGGGAGGTCTTGAAGAACCTACAGAAGGTACGATTGAGGTTGAAGGGCGTGACATTGCACATCTAAAAGGAAATGATAGAATTGAGTATTTTAAAAGTTTGGGGACTATCTTTCAGGGGTATAATTTGATGCTACAAAAAACGGTGGCTAAAAACGTTGCACTTCCGTTGGAAATTAACAAAGTTCCTAAAGATGAGATTGATAAAAGAGTTTCAGAACTGTTAAACTTGGTGGGGCTTGGAGATAAGGCGAATGAATATCCTATCAAATTGAGTGGGGGACAGAAGCAAAGGGTTGCAATTGCTAGAGCTTTGGCGAATAAACCAAAATTATTGCTATGCGATGAACCAACTTCGGCACTAGATTGTTTAACTACTAGGCAAATATTAAACTTGCTTAAAAATATTAATGAAGAACTAGGAATTACAATTGCAATAATCACACATGACATTGATGTGGTGGAAAGTATTTGTAATAAGGTTGTTGTTTTGGATAAAAGTCGATTGGTTGAGCAAGGGAATACGGTAGATGTTTTTAGTAATCCACAAGCACCAATTACAAAGCAATTTTTGGGAGAGGAGGAATAACTATGTCAGCATATACAGACATTTTAATTAAAGGAACTCAAGAAACAATTTATATGACAACGGTTGCAACCCTTTTTGCATACGTAATTGGGATACCACTTGGAATTTTAATTACGATTACTGCTCCAAAAGGAATAATGCCAAATAAATTCGTCAATGTAGTTTTTGGAGGAATAATAAACGCAATTCGTTCGATACCATTTATCATATTAATCATCGCTTTAATTCCATTTACAAAGATGATAGTTGGAAAAAGTATTGGGGTTAACGCTGCAATTGTTCCGTTAGTTGTAGGTTCTGCTCCTTTTGTGGCCAGAATGATTGAGTCAGCATTATGTGAGCTTGATAGCACGCTTATTGAGTCAGCAATGGCTATGGGTTGTACAAAGTCGCAAATTATTTTTAAAGTTATGTTGCCAGAAGCATTTCCAGCGATTTTGAGAGGGCTTTCGATTACAATAATTACACTAATTGGTTATTCGGCAATGGCTGGAACTGTTGGTGGTGGTGGACTTGGGGACATCGCAGTAAGATATGGGTATCATAGATATCAGTATGAAGTTATGTTGGTAACCATTGTTATACTGGTGGCGATGGTTCAGGTAATTCAAGTAGGTTTCAACGTTATGTTAAAACGTATTGATAAAAAAAGTAGATAATTTTTAGTTTAAATTTAATCCTATTTAAAAGGAAGAAAGAGGTAAAATTATGAATAGATTAGCATTAACTTTAGCATTAGGAACTTTAACAATTTTTGGATTTACAGGGTGTTCATCAGATACTGCTGAGCAAACTCCAAGCAACAACGCATCTGCAAATGAAACTCCATCAGCTCAAACGCCTGAAACTCCAAGCACTCCACAAGTTGTAGGTTTATCAGTAGGTGCTTCTCCAGCTCCTCATGCAGAAATTTTGGAGTTCGTAAAGCCACTACTTTTGGAAGAAGGGGTTGACCTAAAAATTGTTGAGTTTACGGATTATGTATTGCCGAATTTATCGGTTGATAGTGGAGAGCTTGATGCGAACTATTTCCAACATATCCCTTATATGACTACATTTAATGAAAGCAATGGAACAGATATCGTTTCTGTAGGAGCAATTCATTTTGAGCCACTTGGAATTTATGCAGGCAATAGTGCAAGTTTAGACGATATTAAAAATGGTGGTGTAGAAATCGCAATTCCAAATGATACAGTAAATGAAGCTCGTGCATTATCATTGCTTGAAAGCCTTGATTTGATTGAGGTTAACCCAGATGCGATTGAAACAGCAACTCCAAAAGATATTACAAGTAACCCTTATGATATCAAATTTATTGAGTTAGAAGCAGCTCAAATTCCTAGAGTTTTAGATGATGTTGACTTTGGAATTATCAATGGAAATTACGCTTTAAGTGGAGATGTTACAGATAAAGTTGTAATTACTGAAGATAAAGACTCATATTTTGCTCAACTTTATGGAAATATTGTTTCAACAAATAAAGATGATGCTAACAACCTAGCTATATTAACTTTAGTAGAAGTTTTACAATCTAAAGAAGTTTCTGATTTTATCAATAATAACTATGATGGTTTAGTTATTCCACTAAACTAATTTCAAAAACCCCACCGATTTATGAAGTGGGGTTTAATTTTTTTATAATAAGGAACGCAGTCCAACAAGAATTAAGAAAATACCTCCAAGAAGTTCAGCTTTTTTACCAAGAAGTTCGCCACTTTTTTGGCCAACTAAAACAGAATAATAACAACAAATAATTGTAAGCACTGAAATTCCTAAACTTGTAGTAAAAATATTTACAGCCATAATACTAAAACTAATCCCAACAGCAAACGCATCTAAGCTTGTTGCAATCGATTGAACTGCAAGGGTTCTATAAGGTATCATACCTTTTGGGTGATGAATTAAATGAGGTTTGCTCTCATCACTATGAATAGCAAAAGGCACATCTTCTAATTCTTTTGATTGACTATCTAAAGTATCCTTAATTTTTTTGATACCAAGTACTCCAAAAATCAATGCTGTAAGAATGCTCGAGTATTGATAAACAAAGCTTTCAAAAGCAAGACCAACATAATAACCTGCAATTGTTAAAATCCCTTGCACTACCCCAAAAATTGTGGCAATCATACAAGCTTGAGATTTTGATATATTTTTATAAATCATTCCATTTGTAGTACAAACGATGATTGTATCAACGATTAAAGCAAAACTTATTAAAATAAATTCTAAACTAGTCATAATTATCTCCTTGTCTAATAATGAGTAACGTTAAGCTAAGTGATTTATATAAAAGTATAAATTTAATATTTAATTTTATTTAAAAAAGTACTATCATTTTAACTCAACAACGCATAATAATTTGTTTTCGTAATAATAATATATTCCTTTTACAAAAATTGGTGATTAAATAAGATTAGCTCTACTTCAAAATACCATATATTGTAATTTATCAAAATCACGGTGCATATAAATGGGAAGTAGACAAGTAGTTTTTGTTAAGAAAAATAAGGAAGGAGTGGGAATTATGCATTATATTTTGTTGTTAATAGGATTTATGGCCCTTATTAAAGGTGCTGATTATTTTGTAGAAGGAGCATCTTCAATTGCGGTAACTTTAAAGGTTGCACCCCTAATTATAGGGTTAACAATTGTAGCATTTGGAACGAGTGCGCCAGAGCTTGCTGTAAGTGTAACTTCTGCACTTCAAGGTCAAAATACAATGTCTTTAGGAAATGTAATTGGCTCAAATATTTTTAATTTTTTGGTAGTAGTAGGAGGGGCATCGTTCATTTTGCCACTTAATGTAAAGCAATCAGTTTTATCAAAAGAATTTCCAATAGCAATTTTGGCGACGGCGCTTCTTGGAATTTTGGGAATGGATAACATTATTAAAAGACAAGGGCCAAACGTAATTAGTAGAAATGACGGAATTATTCTTTTAATATTCTTTTCTATGTTTATGTTTTATTTAATTCAAGTTGCAATTAAGGCTTTTAGAAATAATGAAGAAGTTGATGAAATTAGTGAAATGCCTATAAAACAAAGCATTTTGTGGGCAATAGCAGGGGCAGCTGGAATTATAATTGGAGGAGATTTAGTTGTAAACAATGCAGTACATATTGCCTTAGATTGGGGTATGAGTGAAAGATTAGTCGGACTTACAATCATTGCCATTGGTACATCATTACCAGAATTCGTAACTTCAATGACTGCTGCAAAAAAAGGCCAAAGTGATATTGCGCTAGGAAATGTTATCGGTTCAAGTATTTTTAACATATTTCTAATTTTGGGTGTATCTACAGCAATTAATCCTATTCCAGTTAATTCAGATATGGTCATAGATTTATTTTTTATGCTTGATGCAACTTTGATCGCATATCTATTTGCAATAACTTCAAGAAAAATAAACCGAATTGAAGGACTTATGTTAATGATGGGTTATATTGCTTATATGTTTTATATTTTGGTGAGATAATCAAAAAATGTACGAGTTTCTTCCTTATATAATATGATAAGGTCAAGATAATGTGGCAAATAGAAATCACTATATGGTCAAGCTATTTACATAAAGAGTATATACACATTAGTCAACAAATGAAAAATGCAAGAAAAATTGTAACACAAATAACCTTTTCTGATTATGATATATTATGCAAATATGTAAAATGTTGTATAATATATCTTTTTTATTTTAGAAAGGTGAGGTTATCATGAAAAAAATAAAAAGTGTAATGGCACTCTTATTAAGTGTTTCAATTTTTAGTTTAGTAGGCTGTTCATCAGAAACGGCAGAAGGTAACGATAAAATTTTACTTGCTGAGGTAGCTCATTCAGTATTTTATGCACCACAATATGTAGCAATTGAAAAAGGATTTTTTGAAGAAGAAGGCATTGAAATTGAGCTTGTAGGGGCTCAAGGTGCTGATAAAACTATGGCATCATTACTATCTAAAGAAGTTCAAATTGGCTTTATGGGGCCAGAAGCATCAATTTATATTCATAACCAAGGAAGCGCTGATTATGCAATTTCGTTTGCACAACTTACAAAGCGTGATGGGAGCTTTTTAGTAGGACGTTATCCCGAGCCAAACTTTGAAATTAGTGATTTGGCTGGCAAAGAAATTATAGGTGGTCGACCAGGTGGTGTACCTCTTATGAGTTTAGAATACGTTATTAAGCAAAGTGGTATAGAAGTTGGTGAAGACGTTGGAAATGGGCAGGCCAACGTAAGAAGTGACGTACAATTTAGTGTAATGGCAGGAGCGTTTTTAGGTGGCGAAGGGGATTATGTATCGCTTTTTGAACCAACTCCAACGACTATGGAAAACGATGGCACAGGATATATTGTCGCATCACTTGGTGAACAATCGGGCGAATTACCATATACAGCTTATTGTGCGCTTGATAGCTATATTGAAGAAAACCCAGATATCATTCAACGTTTTACTAATGCAATTTACAAAGGACAACAATTTGTAAAAGACGCTGAAGCAGCTGAAATTGCAGAAATTATTTCTCCACAATTTATTGAAATCGAACTTGAAGACTTAACTACAATTGTACAACGATATAAAGATATTGATGCTTGGAGCGAAACACCAATTTTAGAGGAAGAAAGTTTTAATAGACTAATGGATATTATGGATTTGGCTGGAGAACTGACTGAACGTGCTGATTTTAATGCCCTTGTAGATAATCAATTTGCAATAGAAGCAGTAAAATCAAATGCTACAAAAGCACTCTTAGCACAAGATGTAACGCCAATTTTTGAGTTAGAAGTTATGGAATAATTTATTGAGTGAGGGAGCTAATCTCTCACTTTTTTTGTATAAGATGCTGACTAAAAGGCAATAATTTGATAAAATATACGTATAAAAAATTAAGGAGATACACATATGATTAAAAATTTATTAGAAAATCAAGAAATCAAAAATTTATTTACTGATGAAAAACGACATATTATAAAAAATAAGGCTAAGTCTATCAGATTAAGTCAGGAAGAAAATCGCCAACAAAGAGAAAATGAAGCGTATGAAAAAGATGAAAAGTACGGGGAATTTGTACGCACAACTAATAACTTAGCCGATACTTTAGAAAATATTGCTCACACTGTAAAAAAGACTATTAAAAATGACCCCTACCGTTATGGAGATACTGAAAACATAGTATTTTCAATGGGTGACCACCTATTTGTAAATAGATTTGGATATACTCACCATGGTATTTATATAGGAAATGGAGCAGTTATTCATTATTTAAGAGCAAGTGTACAAATTGCAGATTTAAAAACTTTTGCCGATGGTGAAATTATTCAAAGAAAAGATGATAGCCAAAGTCTACTTTCATACACTCCAAAAGAAGCAGTTTTGCGAGCATATAGCAGATTAGGGGAGGATAATTACAATTTGTTTACTAACAATTGTGAAAGTTTTGTACGCTGGTGTAGAAATGGAGGTCAGGAAAATTAACCAAAATCCACAATTGAAATTTATATATTTATTTAAAAAAATATTATAGTAAAAATATTCATATATTTTATATTTAATCCGATGTAAGAAATGGAGCTAAATATACTTATAAGGAGATTTTTATGAAATTAAAGAAAGTTTTGGCGTTAGGATTAGCTAGTATGGTTGCCCTTGTGCCAATAAAAACAACAGAAGCAACAGGTTGGTTTTGGCAATCAGCACGATACTACGAACCAATTTTAATGCACACAGAATTTGGTAAACATATGTTAACTGCAACGTTGGAAGAGGGGTCAAACATCGTGCGTTTAGTTGTTGCTGAAGAAGAACTTGGGACAAACTATACAATAAAAGTTGTAGAGGCGCGCAATAATGTTATGAGTCATGTATATGAACCACAGGAAAAAGTTAGTGTTGATATGTGGGACGAGAAAGTTTTTGAATTCCAAGGAGATTTAAACAGAAATTATTCAATTTCTTTATGGAATGGAGAGGAACTTTTAACAAGTGGCACAATGACTACACCAGCTGAAAGTAGAGACCCAGAAATTTCTACTTGGATTGCACAAACATCGCATTTGTGCCGAACTCAAGAAGGAGCAGAGGCCTTAATGGTTACAGTTGAAATTCCTATTTGGTTACTTCAAGATGATGGTTCAAAACTTGAAAGTTCAACAACTGTAACGGTTCACCCAGCAATTGCTGAAACTACGGTTTCTGTATTTACGGAGATTTTTAATGGTGAGGAGCAATTTCCTATTAGACACGTAGGGGGGTACTCTTGGAGAGGCGAAGGAAGTTCTAGCTATCATAATTTAGGACTAGCATTAGATATTAATTATGCAGCAAACTACGCTGTATATAGCAACGGAAACACAGTAGGAACTCACTGGACACCAAACGAAGACCCATATTCAATCTTACCTTATGGAGAAGTAGTTCGTGCATTTGAAAATCACGGCTGGCATTGGGGAGGAGATGTTTGGGCATCACCACTTGATTATATGCACTTTGGATACTAAAATAGAAATACCACCTTTTGGGTAAAAGGGTGGTTTTTTTTGGCACTATTACAATTATATTACAAAACGAGAAAGAGCCTTGCGAAGGTTAGGGGAGTATGGTAGGTTTAAGGTAAAATTTGTAAATATACAAAAGCATATTTCATGAAATATTAGGCAACACAATAATTTTATGAAATTCCAAAAAAACAAGAGGTGATTTAATGAAAATAAAAAAAGTAGTAACTACAATGATGATGGGGACTATGCTTTGTACGCCATTATCAATTTATGGAAACGATGTTATAAAAGTTAGCAAGTTAGATGAGGATAAGACTGAGGTACAATCCCTAACTTTAGAGAATGATGTTGTTGTCATAGGTGGTATGAAATATTTGCCACTGAGAGAGATTGGCGAAGCTATAGGTTGTAGTGTAGATTATAAAAGGACATCATCAGGTGATGAGATAGTAACGCTTTATGATGTGAATGATAGAAATGATTTTTTAGAAATTAAAGCAGGAGATGTGTTTAATAGTTTGGGGGATAACCACAAAGTAAACGTTTCATCTGAGAATAAGTATTATGAAATGGCAACAAATATTGATGGAACAATGTATATTTCTATGGATTTATTGATGGCATATACTAACATTTATGGAGTTGAGTTAGACGTTGCAAACATTGCGGCTCACCCATCAATAACTAATATTTTGCTTTATCATGGAAATAATTATGATATTAATTCGGACCTAAGCGAAAAACTAAGAGTATTTGGTTTTTATGTTGCTACAAATACTGAAAATCCGTATTCAGCGTTAAGTGAGTATAATATAACAAGAGATGGGATTGAAGTCATTCTTAGTAAAGAAGTGCGCTTGTTATTATATTACATTGATTCTAGCAGTCATTAAAAGTTCAGGAATAAAATGTGCAAACTGTACTAACACAATAAATGATCAGAAGACAGAAAAAACATCCATGTTGTTTTAAATATTGATCTTTTGCTTTACTCATAAAAAGCTTTTTCTCTTGTATCCTGTTCAAGGTGCGGCCCGTAAAGACATCCCACCTTCTTATCTAACACCTGCGTGACAGAGACGATGAGCACAGATGTAAACAGGTGTAAGTGACTGTACCTGTACACTCATTTTTACCTGAGCTG
>MDSP01000084.1_pt1 | contig 21170 bp, 18 predicted proteins | sample 1005811 | NCBI WGS metagenome assembly MDSP01 (sample SAMN05526596, study PRJNA338239) | gut metagenome | isolation source: stomach gut content | host: Naso elegans | place: Saudi Arabia: Red Sea | collected 2011-04
CCAAAAGAAAGTATTAAACATCAAAATACAGGTGCCTTAGTATGGAATAATTTTGATGTTTTATGGCAAGGTAATGAAACTACTCCTGAAGTTGTGGAAGCAATTTTGATGTCTGAGGGTTATACCAAAGCCATGCTTAGAAAAATAATAGAAAGATTTGAAATTCAAATTTATCAACTGTATAGCTAACAATATGATTGGTTATAATTTAAAAGTTGACAAGTATGCATTGGTGAGTTATAATGTTTAGCATTATGAATAAAAAGTAGAACAGAGAAAAGAAGGGAAGATGTATAATGGCGACTACAAAACAAGTTTTATTAACTAAAGAAGGAATTCATACATTAGAAGCTGAACTTGAGCAATTAAAAATAGTTGAAAGAAATAAAGTAGCTGAAGATTTAAAGGAAGCAAGAGCACAAGGGGACCTTTCAGAGAATGCAGAATATGATGCTGCAAAAGATAGACAAGCTGAAATTGAAACACGAATTGTTGAAATAGAAAAGATGCTTAAAAATGTAACAGTAATTGATACTGAAGACGAAAAAACGGATACCGTAAAACCTGGTCATACAGTAACTTTGTTTGATGAAAGCTTTGAAGAAGAAGTAACTTATTTAATAGTAGGTTCAACAGAGGCAGACCCTTTAAATGGAAAGTTGTCAAATGAGTCTCCAGTTGGTGCAAAAATAATTGGAAAAAAAGTTGGCGATGAAATAGAAGTTGAAACTAGCACAGGCGATAAAGATAAATACAAAATACTAGCAATTGAAAATTAATTTTAGGTGTAGTACAAAGGAGTAAAAATAAGTGGATAATACATTAAATGAGTTAGAAAAAGTAAGACATGAAAAGTTACAATCATTGCATTCTCAAGACAAAAACCCATATATTCATACGAAATATGAAGTGAACATAACTAGTGAACAAGTAAACAATAATTTTGAGGAACTTGAGGGCAAAGAAGTATCTGTTGCAGGGCGTATAATGGCTATGCGTGATATGGGAAAAGCATCTTTTGTTCATATTCAAGATGAGAATGGGCGTGTCCAAGCATATGTTAGACAAAATGAAATTGGCGAAGAAAGTTATCAGGACTTTAAGAAATATGATATTGGTGACATAATTGGAGTTGCAGGAACGGTATTTAAGACACAAAAAGGTGAAATATCAGTTAGAGCAGCAAGTGTCACTTTGCTTTCTAAAAGTCTTAAAGTATTGCCAGAAAAGTTTCATGGCCTAAAAGATACTGAGATGAGATATCGTCAGCGTTACGTTGATTTGATAGTAAATCCTGAAGTTAAAGATACTTTTGTAAAACGTTCATTAATTATTAGAGAAATGCGTCGTTTTCTTGATGATAAAGGTTTTATTGAGGTAGAAACTCCAGTTCTTCACTCAATTGCAGGTGGAGCAGCGGCAAGACCATTTGGAACACACCATAATGCATTAGATATTGATATGTTTTTGCGTATTGCACCAGAGTTAAAACTAAAGCGTCTTATTGTAGGTGGTTTTGATAAAGTGTATGAAATTGGGCGAGTTTTTAGAAATGAGGGTATGTCAATCCGTCACAACCCAGAGTTTACAATGATGGAGTTATACCAAGCGTATGTTGATTATGAGCACATAATGAACTTAACAGAATCGCTTATAAGACATGTTGCAAACCAAGTTATTGGGACGGCAATAGTAGATTATAATGGTGTAGAAATTGATTTGGAAAAACCATTTGAGCGAATTTCAATGTTAGATGCTGTAAAACAACATTCAGGTGTTGATTTCAGAGAAATTTCAACTTTGGAGCAAGCAATAGAAATTGCAAAAGAGCATCATATAACAGTTGAAAAACATCACCAAAAAGGTGACATACTAAACTTGTTCTTTGAGAAATATGTTGAAGAAAAACTTATTCAACCTACATTTATAACTGAACATCCAGTAGAAATATCTCCTTTGTCTAAACGTAAAGCAGATGACCCAGAATATACAGAGAGATTTGAGCTATTTATAGTGGGACGTGAACATGCAAACGCATTTTCAGAGCTTAATGACCCGATAGACCAAAGAGAGAGATTTAAACATCAAGAAGCATTAAGACTTGCGGGTGATGATGAGGCATGTGAAATAGATGAGGATTTCTTAACAGCATTAGAATATGGATTACCACCAACAGGCGGATTGGGGATAGGCGTAGATAGACTAGTTATGTTGCTTACAAACTCTGTATCTATTAGAGATGTATTGTTATTCCCAACAATGAAGCCAACAGATAAATAAATAATTTGGGCGGGTGAAAATAACCTGCCTTTTTTGTATAAAAAATATCAAGATATGGGCATACTATTATTAGTATAATAATAAAATATATACCTAGTTAAAATTGGAATAAGTATATTCTTGAATATGTGCAAAAAAAGTGATATTATAATAATAGAATTAGTGTTTAAACAACTAACTTAAATATTAATTCTAAAAATAAAGTTAAGGAGATGAAAAAATGAACAAACGTGAAATGGATAAAATTGTCCAAGAAGTTAAAGACAGATTAGGAATAGCACCTACTAAAGAAGAAAAATGCGGTAAATGTGTTTGGGTTGCATTAGGTGTAACAGTTGTTGTTGCTTTAGTGGCAGTTGTGTTATGGATTAAATCAAAAGAAGATGAAGATATCGAAGAATATTATGAATATTTTGATGATGAGTTAGAAGATGATATCTATGATGAAATTGCTGATGATAGCGATGACGATGTTGAGTATATGGAACTAAAAACTTTTGATGAAGAAGATGAAGAAGAATTAGAAGACGAAGAGTAGTATAAACAATGTACGGAAAAAATATTGCTACAACTTCTCAAAAGGTGTGGCAATATTTTTTTGTATACGAATTTTTATCGCCCATAACGATTATAATAATAGTAAGTGAATTAAGAAAAGGGAGATAACATGGCAAATACTAATAAACAAGATTTAAAACAATTATTTAGTCAAGAAATGCTTAATTTGTATAAAAAGATATCCAAAGAAGTGAAGTATAAATCTTCAGCGTTATTAACACAAATTCAAAAATATGGTGGTTATGAAGCAGCTTTGAAATATGTATCTACCGACTCTAACACGATAGATTTTGGTATGTTATGGGAGGCACAAAGACTAGATTTATCAATTGAGGCACTTTTGATAAAAGATAAGTATGTAGATATAGTTCCTGAAGATGTTAGAAATTTTTGTGATAGTAGACTAAAGAAGTATAACTATGCTCCGAACATAATTGAAGAACATCCTGCACCTAAAAAAACTGAAATATTAGCTACACCGATAAAAGCAGAAGAGAGTTTGCAAACGACACAGCCTGAAAAAGAAAAAGAACATAAAATATACAATGAACAAGCACTTATTTCGACTGAACAATGGAGTGAACTATTTATTAATCAAAAAATATTTACTCCAAAAAATCAAGATTTATTAATCCGAATGTATTTGGCAGGTGGCAACAGTATAAAAAGAAACGATTTGATGCAAGAAGATGGTTATCCGGGTACATACCCCTACAAGGAAGTGATTATGGCACTGGGTAAACGCATAAAAACGCAAATAAAAGTAGATGTGCCGCAGTCAGAAACGGGAGATAAATTGTGGTGGAATATAATTTTTGTAGGTTGGTTTGAAGATAACAAAGCTTTTGAATGGTCAATTGCCCCAAGACTATATGAGGCGATAGATAGTCTTATTTCTACAAACCAACTTGACATATCAAATATTGAAATATCAATGAATACAGATGAGATAAAACAAAGAACCAAAATAGAAACAAAGGAAGATGATATGACTAAGAAAGTACTAGAAGCCCCTCAACAAGAAGATAAAAAATGTCAAAGTAAACATGAAATAGGGACCATTGACAACGTAATATTGCAAGAAGTTGAAAAACCAACAGAAGAAAAAGAGACAGTATCTGAACCAGTAGAGAAGTCATGGAAAAATAATTCTGATTTAGATGAAGAAGAAAGATTAGATGCATTTTTAGATGATTTATTTGCAGATGATGATGACCCCGTTGACGAAGAGCCAAGCTATGCTGAATTAGCCGAAATTGAAAAAATGCTTAACAGTCCATATAGTCCGATAGTAGAGCCAGCTGTCCCATATCAACAACCAGTGGCAACTCCTATACAAGACGATGAAAAACTTAAAGAAACGCTTGCTAAATGGGAACAATTAAAAAGCGAATGTTTGGACTATTATGGTGCAAGTTGTGAAATATGTGGCATAGATTTTGGATACACATATGGTGAGCAATTTGAAAACTTAATTGGTGTACGCAACCTAAAATCAGACAAGGAAGAGTGGGATAATTTAGATGTTGACCCAGAAAAAGATTTAGTTCCAATGTGTAGCAATTGTAGTTGTGTAATGAAATCAAAAACACCTCCCTATACGCTAGATGAAATGAAAAAAATATATAACAAATAAGATTTTAATGACCTCGATAGAAGCGAATTCTATTATGAGGTTATTTTTTTTTGAAATTTTTTTATAAAAAATGAAAAAAAGTTGTGAAATTAGCTGTCTATATAAGTATAGCAACAAATTTTATTAAGAAAGAAGGCACACCATGACAGAAAGAAGGTTGTTGAAGGGATTAGCAAAAGGCAACGTTAAATATTACGAAAAACTAGTTGACACATATTCAAAATATGTAACAGTAGTAGTACAAAACGTGGGTCGCACATTAAGCACGCAGGATATTGAAGAACTTGTTGCTGATGTGTTTATAAAAATATGGAACAATCGTGACAAATTAGACATCAGGGAGGAGTGCCTAAAAGGGTATTTGGCTGTGATGGCGCGAAACATCACACTAAATAAACTTAAAATGGCAGGAAAAATACAACAAGTTGAGCTTGAAGAAAATGAAGTGTATGGCGAAAATGACAATTCGCTTGAAAGCAAGATTTTGCAATCAGAAATGCAACAAACGGTGTTAGAGCTTATAGAGCAATTACCAGACCCCGATAATGAAATTTTTATTAGACGGTATTTATATTTTGAGTCACTAAACGAAATATCCGAAAATATGAATATTCCACTTGGAACCGTTGGAACGAAAATTGCAAGAAGTAAAACTAAACTAAAAAAAGGATTGCTTGAAAGGGGTGTGTGTTATGAATAAAAACATAAACAAATTGCTTGGTGAAGTGAACTCACAGTTAGAACAAAATTTAGACGAAAACATATCTCAGGAGAGAATAAAGGAGTTAGCTATGAAAGGTATAAAAACACAAAACAAATCTAAAGTTATTAATTTTCCAAAAAGAACGTTGCCAATGGCAGCAGCATTTACATTATTTAGTACAGCGACATTTGCAGCAGGTCTAAGCTATTATAGCCAGAACTTATTTGGTGATAATTATGAAATTGTTGAAGAACACATTGCAAGAATTGGGCAGTCGGTTGAATTTGATGGAGTTAGAGTTACGCTTGAGGAAGTATTGGCTGTTGATAAAGAAGCAGTTATTATTATCTCAACGACAAATGTTGATGGAACTGCGATGAATGAGGGTGCATTTTATATGGATAGCATTTCGATTATTGCAACAGATGCAAACGGAAATAGAGCGTTTAGTAGTGGACACTCAATGGCAAGTAAGTTATCAGAAGATAACCTGAAACTTATTACTACAATTCAATATGATTTAGACGAGAGTTTAGAAAACATGACATTATCTATTTCAGTAGGAGATTTGTTTGCAGACAACGAAATTGTTGCACCAGCACAAAGTATTGATTTACGAGGTATGTACGAAAGCTCAAAACAATGGGGGTATATAGAAAATCCAAATAATATTAACTTACAAGAAATTTTTGGAGCGTCATTATCTCAGACATTTTCAGATGTTTTACCAGAGGGCGTAAATATTGCTAGAGTTCAATATAAAGAAGGAACAGACTTTACACTATTTTTTGAGGGTTATGAGGCGATGGACGGCACACGTATGCTATTAGTTTTGCATGACAGCGTGACTGGAAAATCTTATACACCAAATTCATCTAGTAGCAATTATACTGAAAAAGGTAAAATCGGTGAGATAGCGTTTTTTGAAGAAGCTGATGAAATTATGGCTAACTTAGACAATATGACGGTGGAAATACAGATGTCATCACTTATAAAACTTGCTGAAGGGTCAGCGGACTTTACTGTTGATATAAACGATATCGAATTGCCAACTGTATCAGCGGAAGTGAATACATTTATTCCTTTATATGATGATGGAGGTAGACAAGGGATAGTTAAAAGTTACACATTAACTACGTTAGGACTTCAATTGGAAGTAAATTATCCATTGGATTTTTATGGATACAATTATGGGGGTTCTATGGACACAACTCAAATATCATTAGTATACGCAGATGGAACAGAGCAACAACTAAGTGCAAATCGTAGCAAAGCTGATACGGTAAATCATGAATGGACTGTGACTTATGAAGTGCAAGTTGAGGACTATACAACAATTGGTATAGTTAACGTTAACGAAGTTGAATATATCAAAATGAATGGAGTGCTATTTGAAGCAGGACAAAGCACATCACTAAGTGTTCCAACGAAAGAGGGTACAATTGAGGTTGCAAACACAACGGCTGATATAACGCCTACTGGATACAAATTGACTCCTCTATATCTTGATATACAAATGGAGGCTGACGGAGTAAACATATTTGATATAGATATGGATAAATTGGTAATTGAACCTAATGTTAGCATAATGTATAACGACGGTTCGGTAATAGAGCTACAAGGTTATATTGATTATATTAATGAGCAGACTAATAGCATACATTTTGGATATGGTAGCAGTGATACAATGCTTGCTGTTGATAGCGTGGTTGGTATAATTTACGGAGATACAACGATACAGTTTTAATTTTGAAGGTGGTGCGATGGCACTACCTTTTTTTATATGTAAAAATACGGTATAATATAAATATTTAAAGTTAGATGTTACAGGTGTTGTTGAAGATATAATTAAAATGATAAATGGAGAGAAAATTTTTGTAACAATTAGGCGAGAGTTTAGGGCAGGTGGGGCAGTTCCTAGAAATAGAGAAGAAATATATTCTGCTATGATAACTTGGGGATTTTTATCTTACTATGATGATGAAATTAGTATTCCAAATAATGAGTTGATGATAGAATTTGAACTTGCACTTCAAGAAGATTGTTTTGTTGAAATAATAGAACTAGATTTATGATTGACTAATTGTTTCCAGTAACTTAAAATAGATAGAAAGATTATAACCAAAAGGATTAGTTATATGCCACTACAAAATAAATTAGGAATAACTGACTCGGTTGAACTAGCCAGAGTGGAAGAGCAGTTAAGTAAGAAAAAAGCAATACAAATGTTTGAAACAGGCTTTCTGGAAACGTTGCAAGTGGGCAAGTTTGAGGCGTTGTCGCAAATACACAAATGTTTATTTGAAGAAATTTATGACTTTGCAGGAGAAATCCGAACTGTAAACATAGCAAAAGGAAATTTTAGGTTTGCACCTGTTATGTATTTGCAATCATCACTAAGTTATATCGACAATATGCCACACGCTACTTTTGACGAAATAGTGGAAAAATATGTTGAGATGAACATAGCCCACCCTTTTAGAGAAGGCAATGGGCGTAGCACCAGAATTTGGCTTGATTTAATGTTTAAGCATAGTTTAGGAAAAGTTGTAGATTGGGGCGAAATAGATAAAAACGACTATTTGCTTGCTATGGAGCGAAGCCCTATAAAAGACATAGAAATAAAATATTTACTGCAAAATGCTTTAACTACAAATAGCAAAGAAATCTACCTAAAAGGAATTGACGCAAGCTATTATTATGAAGGATACAATACATTCACTACGAAAGGAATTGAAATAAATGATACAAATTGATAGAGATTATATGTTAAACTGCTTTGAAACGATAGTAAAAACTCCAAGTCCAACGGGGTATTACCCAAAAGTTAATGCAGTTGTGGAAGAAATCGTAAACAAACTTGGGCACAAAGTAACATACGACAGAAAACATACGGCGTACATCACGCTTGAGGGGGAGGACAACTCAAAAACGGTTATGCTTGGAGCACACTTAGACACGATTGGGCTTGTCGTTAGAAGTATCCAAAGCGACGGTACGCTTTTGGTTAGAGAACTTGGTGGCGTAAGTCATTCAAGTGCCGAAGATGAAACTGTTACGATACACACGAGAAGCGGAAAAACTTATACAGGGCTATATGTTTGTAAATCGCACTCTGTGCATATGTTTGATGATGCTAAAACTCGTGTACGAGATGTTGATTCAATGATGATACTGTTAGATGAGCCTGTGAAAAATAAAGAAGATGTTGTTGCACTTGGTATTAGAAACGGTGATCCAGTGTCTATTGACCCACATTTTTCAGTTACACCAAACGGCTATATAAAATCACGTTTTATTGATGATAAAGCAGCCGTTGCAGCGATAATAACAACGGTGAAATATTTAGTTGACAACAACTTAAAACCAAAATATCGCACAATTTGTGCATTTCCACACTATGAAGAAATCGGACACGGTGGTTCATATATTCCGGATGAAGTTGAAGAATTTTTGGCTGTTGATATCGGGCTTGTTGGTGAAAATCAAGACGGTTCAGAATACAAAGTATCAATTTGTGCAAAAGACGGAGCGACTCCTTATGACTGGGACATGACGAATAAGCTTATTGCACTTGCTGAAAAAAATGAGTGTGACTATGCTGTTGATGTGTTTTATCGCTATGGAACAGATGGAGCAGCCGCACTTAGAGCAGGGCATGACGTTGCTGTTGGAGTGTGTGGAATGGCTGTGTATGGTTCGCACGGTGTTGAAAGAACGCACATTGTGGGGCTTGAGCATACGGCTAAGTTGCTTGTATCGTATGTGTTAGATTTGAAATAGGCTAGGGGGTAGTTGATGAAAGTAGTAATTGCAGAAAAGCCTTCGGTGGCAAAAAATATAGCTGATGCACTTGGCATAAAAAAAAGGCAAGATGGGTATTTTGAAGGGAATGGGTATTATATAACTTGGGCGTTTGGGCATTTGCTCGGGTTATATGATGCCAAAGATTATGATGAAAAAATGGCACGTTGGTATATGAAAAACTTCCCATTTATACCAGAAAAATTTGAGTATAAAGCAGTAAATAACTCAAAAAAGCAACTTGCATGCATCAAAAAATTGATTAACAATAAAGAAGTAACCGAAGTTGTGTCGGCATGTGACTATGACCGTGAAGGACAAATTATAGGTGATATAATTTTGGCACACTTAAAAGTAAAAAAGCCGATTTATCGTATATTACTAAACGAGTGGACGGAAGCAGAAGTTCTTAAAGGTATCGAAAATATGGTGCCAAACAAACAACTTAAACCGCTACAAGATGCAGGGATAAGCAGGCAACAAGCAGATTGGCTTATCGGCATAAATTTGACATCGGTTGCAACGTTAAAATATAAGACGGAAAAAGGGCAAGTGTACAACATTGGACGTGTTTTGCTCCCGACTTTGAAGATGATATATGACCGAGATATTGAAATTGAGAAGTTTGACCCGAAGCCGTATTATAAGTTGGTTGCTGATTTTAATGTGGACGACAAAAAGTATAGAGGAACATATATAGTTGATAAAAAAGACCAATTTGACAAGCGAACCGAGTTGGATTTATTACAAAAACAACTGATAGGGCAACCGTCAACTATTATAGATAAAACTATTAACCACAAAAAAGAATATCCGTTTCCGTTGTTTAATTTGTCAGCACTGCAAGGTTATGTGACAAGCAAATTTAAAGGGTGGTCATCAGACAAAGTATTGAAAGTTGCACAAACTTTATACGAAAAAAAATATATAACGTATCCAAGAACGGCGAGTACTGTTCTTGATGATAGCTTGGTCGGTAAAACGCAAAAAGTGTTAGAAGTGGTCAAAAAAGGTTTGCCACATGAAGACGAAATTGTGTTCAAAAAGTTGCCAAGAGTTTTTAATAGTAGCAAAGTTGAGAGCCACAGTGCGATAATTCCAACGTACAAAAAGCCAAATAGTTTGGGGTTTGATGAGCAAATTGTTTATACTGCAATATTAAATAGGTTTTTGATGCAATTTATGCCTGTTGCAGAGCACGACGAAACTATTATAATTACAGAGGCATGCAATTCGGAGTTCATTACAAAAGGGCGAATACAAAAAGTGTTAGGTTGGAAAAAGCTTGAAAATGACCAAACTAAAGATGTGATTTTGCCAAACTTGGAAAAGGACGACAAAGGTATAGTTGAAAATGCTGAAGTAACTGCACATACGACAAAGCCACCAAAGCCATACACAGAAAAGACGTTGCTACGTGCGATGGAAACGTGTGGCAAAAAGTTTAAAGATGACGATGAAGAAGTTGCAGAGGAAGTGTTGAGCGGATTTAGTATAGGTACGCCTGCAACACGTGCGGACACGATAAAAAAATTGTGTAGCACAAACTATACTATTATGGACAAGAAAAATATACGTTGCACTCCAAAAGGGCGTGCAATTATCGAGATGTTTCCTGTTAAAGAGCTGATGGATTTACAATATACGGGTAAGCTTGAAAAAACACTTGCTGATATGGAAAAAGGTTTGGTGTCAAAAGATGAATTTATGACGCATATTAAACAATTTGTTGTTCAAGCTGTTGATGAAATTGTGCAGCAGCAGAAAATCATACAACATGTAGAACTTAAGCCAGCAACTTCAGCTACTCCACAACAAAAAGAAGTAATCGGAGAATGTCCAATATGTGGAAGTAATATAGTTGAAGGGGATAGGGGCTTTGGTTGTATGGGATATAAGCAAGGTTGTAAGTTTGTGCTTTGGAAGCAAGATGATACGTTTAAAAAGTATAACAAGAAGCTAACTAAGACAGCGGCAAAAGCATTATTAAAGAAGGGAAATACAGTGATTAAAGGTTTTAAAACTCCTAGCAATACTAAATTTGAGGCAATAGTAAGCTATGAATATGACAAGGAAAGTAGCTCTGTTAAGTGGAAATTTGATAGAACTTAGCAATATAACCAAAAAATAACTCGAATTTTATATATTTTATCAATAATAAGCTATATAAAGTTAGACGAGTCTAAGCAAAATAGATAGGTTTTATTAAATTTTAAAATAATTATATATTATAATTGACTAACTAGTACTTGTGGGTGTATTATATGTTTAAGAATAAATTTAATAGAGAATCTTAGGAGGATTTGATTATGGCATATTTTATTGATGAAGCATGTATTAGTTGTGGGGCATGTGCAGCTGCTTGTCCAGTAAGTTGTATTTCTGAAGGTGAAAGTATTTACGAAATCGACGCAGCACAATGTGTTGAATGTGGAGCATGTGCATCTGTTTGTCCAGTAGACGCACCACACCAAGCGTAATAATATAAACAAAAAAGATTAGGGTTTTGATTGCCCTAATCTTTTTTTGTGCAAAAATTGGAGTTTCCTATTTAACTATTATGATAAAGAGGTGATATTTTGGAGCAAAACTTTAAACCACAGCTTGAAGAAGTTAAGCAAGCTATATCAGCAGGTGAAAAATCACTAAGCTTAGCACACAATTTAGAAGACAAATTAAAATCAGCGAAAAATTGGGGATTTTCCGATATTTTAGGTGGTGGAATGCTTTCTGGTGTCGTAAAACATAACAAGTTAGAAGATGCCCAAATTATAGCAAACGAATTACAATCACAGTTAAAACTTTTTAATTCGCAGTCAGCAGGCATAACTATTGATGAAAATATAGAAGTTTCCATTGATGATTTAACAAAAACAATAGATATTTGGTGGAACGATGTTTTTACAAATGTAAGCGTATACAATAAAACTAAGAAATACCTAGATAAAGTTAGAGAACTTCAAACAAATATTAAACATGCATTAGAGCGATTATATAATTTACAAAAAGAGTTGGAAACAAAAATACTTCGCCAATAGCCATTTTTTATGATAAAATAAACCTATTGACAAAAAAATAGGAGGCTTTGAAATGTACAAAGGATTATTTATAGCTTTGGAAGGCGGCGAAGGTGCTGGAAAATCGACAATGGCACAATTACTTAAAGAAAAATTGCAACAACAAGGAAAAGAAGTAATTATAACAAGAGAGCCTGGGGGGATACCATCAGCCGAGGCGATTAGAAACAACATAATGGATTTTTATGTTGACTCAAAAACAGAACTTTTGTTGTACTTATCAGCAAGACGTGAACACCTAGTAAACAAAATTATTCCATGTTTAGAAGAAGGAAAAATAGTTATCACAGATAGATTTTATTTAAGTTCTTTAGTTTATCAAGGACATGCCCGTGGTCTTGGAATTGACAGAGTTAGAGAGCTTAACAGTTTTGTGTGCGAAAATGTATATCCAGATTTAAACATTTTGCTAGATATACCCCCAGAAATAGGACTTTTGAGAAAAGCAGAGGCAAAAGACTTAAATCGTCTTGACTTAGAAAGTAAAGAGTTTCACCAAAAAGTTAATGAGGGGTACAAAATTTTGGTGAAACAAAACCAAGATAAAATAGTTGTGATTGATGCAACAAAAAATATAGATGAAATATTAAATACAATTATATCGTACTTAGATAGGGTCTAAATGTATTACTAAATTGACATCAAAATCGATTAAACAAGCTTTTTCGATACGGTCGGCAAGCTTATGGCTTGTGACGATATCAACATTTGCATCAACTTCAATGTGTACAGAGGCAAACAAATTTGTTGGTCCATACGTATGAATAGTCAATTTGTGTACACCTAATACGCCATCATATGAGGAAATTTTAGTTTCTAGCTGTCTAACTAACTCATCTGGTGGTGCTTCCCCTAAAAGTGGGCTAACAGTTTCTTTTACAAGAGTAGTTCCTACATAAATTATAAAAAGTGCCACAATAAAACTTATATATCCGTCCAAATTAAAATTAATCTTATCAGATACAACTATAGAAATTAAAATTCCTGTTGTAACTATTGCGTCGTTTAGGCTATCTTTTGCAGTTGCTTTAAGTGCTGGTGATTGTATAATATAGCTTAGTTTTCTGTTGAATAAATACAACCAAAGCTTTACAAATATTGAAATTATTAGAATAAGTATTGCATATTTGTTATAAACAAAATCAACAGGTGTAATAATTTTGCCTATAGAACTTAAAACAAGTTGACTACCAATAAAAATTATAAATATTGAAATAATTAATCCAGCTATATTTTCGATACGGGCATGCCCAAAGGGATGTTCATCATCAGCAGGTTTGGAAGAAAGTTTAAATCCAATAATTGTAATTACAGACGACAGGGCATCTGCCAAATTGTTTATAGAATCAGCAATTATCGAAATACTACTTGATATTAAGCCAATTCCTAATTTGAATGCAAATAACAACACATTGCAAACAATGCCAACTATGCCCCCGAGCAATCCATAACCAATTCTATCACTAGTATTTTTGGTGAACAACTTCAGTAATAAATTTGTCATAGTTTTCCTCCTTTTCTAGTTTCAAATTTGTTATCTTATATACTATAATATGATTAGATAAAGAAATTGGACTAAAATTATATATCTTTTCTGTATAAAAATTTTTAATTGGTCAATACTCTAAGTAGAAATAAAAGAAGCGAGGTATTGACGATGGTAAAAGCAAGCAGAGTAATAATGTTTATAAGTGCTATGTATATGTATTATATTTTTATTGCTAAAGATTTTGGACAAGAAGGTACAATCGGAAAATTAGCATTAGTTATGACGTTGCTAATTTTAATGGAAGTTATAAGAAGAAAGTCAACTCAAACTTTTCATGAAGCATCAGAAATTGAAATTATAGACAGCATGGACTCGGACGTATTTGTCCATTATGTTGCTGAATTATATAAAAGAATCGGGTATCAAGTTAGTTTACCAACAAGTGAGCAAAAGAAAATTTGTGACCTAGTTGTTACAAGAGTCGGCAAACGTTTTTACTTAAAATGTTTTAAACAAGTAGGCGAAATCAAATTAGAGCAACTAAATGAGGTGCAAGATTATATTGACAAAAATAACAATAAACCTACAAATAAAGCAAGGTTTGTTGTAGTAAGCAACGCCCATTTTAGTCATGAAATTAAAAGTTCAGATATGCTTATATTAAAAGATAGAAATTTTCTATTGCGTTGCATAGAAGAATTTAAGCAAGATACAACAACTAGAAGGTTGCACCTAAACCTCGCAAAGTGATATACTTATAAAAACTAGAAAGCGAGGAAATTTCCTATGGATACTGTCGTATGGATAATTAGCAATCATAATGTATTTATGAATGATTACTATAAAGACAAATGGAAAAAAGTAGAATTTTATAAGCGTGATTATTGGGAAGTTTATTGCCACTATGACATGAATGAATTAGTTGACTATTTAAATTATCCGCTACATTATAACAATTTTAAAGGTAGCGACTTAAAAATTGTTTATGATATGCCTATAATATATGAATATTTATATAAAGTTAAAGAGAGATTTAACCAAGTTAATACTATAACTTTGTGTGCACTTGAGCCAGTTTTGTTGTGGTATTTATATAATAATGATTTATTGAGTGACCTTCCCCTAACAATTGGACAAGAAACTAAATTTTACGAAGTAGTTAAGCAAGGTAAAATTATAACGCTAAAAGAAATAGAAGAAGAGGAAGATATGGACTATGTAAATGTTCCTATGTCTAAAACAAGTGAACTACTTGTGTGTGAAGAAGACACGTTAGACAAGCTAGACCTTGCTCCTTTTTCTAAAGAAACTAAAGAACAACTGCGTAATATACTTGTGCCATCTACTAACGATTTAGAAACAGTATTTAACCAACTTCCTATATTGTGTCCTGCAACAATTAGAGTATCGCCTAAAAATGCTGAAAAGTTTTTAGATGTAAATGACGTGTTAGTTAAAGATAGTCTAGTTCCGAGTGGTTCATTCGTAAATAAAGGGGATACTCTTTTTGAATATACACATGAGGTCAAAAAGTTATTTGGCAAAAAAGACGTCCAAACTATATCTAAAGTTAGTGACATGACAGGAATTATCAAATGGCATGTCGATTTAAATAAAAATGATATTTGGGCAAAAAAAGAAGAAATAATAGGAACCATAATCCCTAAACAATAATATAATAATATTTTATTACAATAGCTAAGTGAAAAAACTTAGCTATTTTTATTTTTCTATCATAAATGTATTAAGTTTGTAAAAACTATGTAAAATATGCGTAAAATTTTTTAGAGTATATTTAAAAGTATGTTAACAGCTTGTGCAATTTGAATAAAACTAAATTTAGTGAATATGACAGGAAATAGATAAAAATGACTATTATAGTATAAAATATATATTAAAAAGTTTTTTGAATTTAGTGTCAAAATGTTGCTGTTAGGAATAATATAATATAATTATGGTATAGATATGCCATAAAAATAGTAAGAGAGTATATTTTATACAGTTAAACCAAAAATAGTATATATATATTTAATGTATACGCTTGACAAAAGTGCTGTAATTTTATATAATTTATATAATACAATCCATAGGGGGGAGAGTCGAAATGACACTAGAATTAATGAATGAAATGATAAGAGAATTATTAGAATTAGGGAAACCTGTGCCGAAATATGTTGTAGATATGCCTGTTGCATGGTCATCAAAGTTATATATCGCAAATCAATTAGATGAGGAAAAAGACACTCAACGTATTTACACGATATTGCATGACATTTATCAAGAAAAAATGTTTAGATATGACAAATATATGCATGGTGCATATGAAACATATATTGAACAAAAAGTTAAATTTTTCTTAAAACTTGCTTTACTAAGCATTAGAGTTGGTCAACCACCAACAGAGAGCATTCCATACATAGAGGAAGCTTTAGTTATGCTTGATGGTGCTGAAAGTGTATATCCATACATTAGCCCAAAAGAAGTAAGCCTAGTTAAAGAAGAAGTTTATAGTTTAATCAATAAGTAAGACCATTTAGCGTAAAGCTAAGTGGTCTTTTTTATAAGTAAAGGAGATGGGGAAATATGGATATACTGATTGGTCAAGTGGGTAGTGGAAAAACTACTATGTGCTACCAAAAAATTAGAAAGACTTTGCAAGAAAATCCTTATAAAAAAATTATAATGTTAGTGCCAGAACAATTTAACTTAGAAGTGCAAAAAGATTTGGCAATGGTATTACAACCAGGATTATTTAGCGTGGAAGTTTTAAGTTTTAGAAATCTTATACAACGAGCATTAGTAAATGTAGAGGATACCCCTATAATAGATGACTTAGAAAGAGTCATGATATTAAAAAGGGTTATAGAAGCTAACAAAAGTAAATTAATATATTTTAAAAAATCACAAGAGAAAGATGGATTTATTGATGAAGTTAATAAACTTCTTGCAACTTGTGAAGGACAAGGTATCGGCATAGATGAACTAGATAAAATTTCTAATACTTCATCAACTATATTAAACAACAAACTTGAAGATATAAAACAAATTTATAAATGGTTTTATGATTATATTGAAAACAAGTTTTTAACTGTTGAAAGTAGTATGCAAGTATTAAAAAATATGTTGATTAAAACAAAAGCATACGATGGAGCATTAATTTTAGTTGATGGATTTTATACTTTTACTGCGATGCAACTTGAAGTTTTGCAAGAATTATATGTACAAGCTGATCAACTTGTTATTACTTTGCCGATGGATAAACAATATGCCCAAACTGACATTATAAAGGAAAGTAATATTTTTTATAATAGTATTAAAATGTTGCGTATTATCCAAAATTCACTTGAAAAAAGTGACGATGAAGTTAAAATACACTTTATGGACACTCCAAAAGGGGATAAAGCAACTGATTTGAAATATTTACAAGCAAACTATTTTAACACTTTTCAAGTTAAGCAGCCAAAAAATGGTGATAGCGTAAAGTTGTATGCATATTCAAGCTTAATGGCAGAAGTTGAAACGGTGGCTTGTCAAATAAAACAATTAGTGCGAGATGAAAATTATAGATATCGTGATATAGTTATTTTGGTTGGAGATATCTCGGTATATAGAAGTTATATTAGTAGTACGTTTGCCGAATATGATATACCATATTTTTTAGATACAAAAAGAAACATACACACAAATCCACTTGTGCAGATGGTAATAAATTTATTAGATGTTATTGCAACTAGTTGGAGCTACAACTCTATGATGTCGCTACTAAAAACAGGAATGTTAAATATTGATGATATAGATTATTTAGAAAATTATGTTATCGCCCAAGGGATTAGACGTAAAAAGCAGTGGAAAGACATATGGCAATATGGTGACCAAAGTTGGGATTTTAAGCGTTTAAATAACACTAGAGAGATAATCGATGGTATACTGACTAAGTTTGAGGACGCCATTAATAAAGAAAAAAATACTAGAGGTAGAGTGCACATTTCAAAATTGGTATCTTTAGTATATAAATTTTTGGAAGAACATTTTATTTTTGAGAAAGTACAAAGTATTGTAGAATACCATAAATCACATCAAAACCTAAGCTTGGAACTTGAAAACTCACAAATTTGGGAGCAAGTTATGAAAGTGTTAGAAAGTTTGGTTCATATTTTGGGTGACGAGGAAGTTTCGGTGTCAACATTTAAAAATATTTTGAGCACTAGCTTTAGCTATCAAAAAATGGGTATAATTCCAGCGTCACAAGATGAAATTTTGGTTGGCGAAGTTGAGAGAACACGTATACCTATGAAAAAAGCAATTTTTATATTAGGTGTAAACGAAGGAATGTTGCCATCAAATAGTAATAATGGTGGATTGTTTTCGGAAATGGATAGATTTTCGATACAAGATATTTGTCAAACAAAAGATATGGAAAATATGTATGATACGTTTATACACAATCACTTATATGGTAGCGACCTTGAAATTTATACAGCGATTAATAGAGCAACGCATTTATTATATATGAGCTATATTATGAGCGATGACGAAGGCGATACAAAGCGAGCATCTATTTTGTTTAACAAAGTTAATCGTTTGTTTGAGATACAACCGCCGTTTGTTAAAAACTTTGTTGATAGTATTTATCACTCTCAAGCTACACTAGGGGTCGTTGGCGAGGCAGTTAGGCAAGAAGTTTTGATGGGACAACCTATGGAAAATGATATAAGAGATGCATTAAGTTGGTATAAGGAAAATTATATAGATACAGATGTAATTTTACGACAACTATTTTATACAAATCAACAACAATATTTAGATAGCCAACTTGTTGCACAACTTTATAATAACAATGCAATTACTACGGTGTCTAAGCTTGAGCGATTTAGAAAATGTCCTTGTAGCTACTTTATTGAATACGGTTTAAAAGCAAGTGAACGAAAACTATTTAAATGGGATAGTGCTGATATTGGAACGATATTTCATGCTATTTTGGAGCAATATCCTAAAGAGCTTGAACTACAAGGTGTAACCTGGGTTGATGTTGACAAAGTGCAACAGAGAAAAATAGTACATGATGTGGTAACAGCTGTGGTTGCAAAGTATAACAGAAAAAACATGCAGACAGGTCAGCTTAAATATACAGTTGAGCGTATAGAAAAAATGGCATTACGAGCGATTGACGCCCTAACTTATCAACTTAAAAAAGGTGAGTTTGAACCTAACCAATATGAGTATAAATTTGGATATAATGGTATGCCAGATATTCAAGTACAGCTAGACGATGGCAGTATAATTAAACTACAAGGGACGATTGATAGGGTTGATATTTATACCCAAAATGGTACACAATACATTAAAATTTTGGATTATAAAACTGGACAAAAAGATTTTGACTTAGTAGAAATTTACTATGGGCTACAGCTACAACTATTGTTGTATTTAGATGCATATTTAAAATCAAATAAAAATACCCAAGAGGCAGGGGTGTATTACTTTAAATTAGATGCAAAATATGTAAAAGTTGATGCAAGCGATAATAAGGAAGTTTCGCAAGATAGTAAGTATAAACAGTTTAAAATGTCAGGATTAACACTTGAAGATGAAAATATTGCAACAGCTTTAGAAAAAGATTTAAAAGGTAATGTTATACCTGTAACGAAAACTACAAAAGGTTTTCATTCGAAGTCTGTTATTGCTGATGAGCAGCAATTTGTTGATTTACGCCAACACGTGTATAATATAGTTAGTGGGCTTGGCAAAGATATTTTGGACGGCAAAATAAGTGCAACACCTTATAAATTGGGTAAGCAAACAGGTTGCGACTATTGTAAATATCATGGTATTTGCAAGTTTGATGAAAATTTGCCAGACAATAACTTTGATATATGCACGGCAATTGGTAAAGAAGGAGTTATAAATAGTTTTAAGAAAGGGAGTGGCGACAGTGGCGGATTGGACGACAGCACAACAAAAGGCGATTGATACAAGAGATAAAAATATTTTAGTTTCGGCGGCGGCAGGTTCGGGAAAGACTGCCGTTTTAAGTGAACGTGTAGTTAAAAAAATTGTTGGTTCAGCTAATGATGCGGGCGTATCAGTTGACAAGTTTTTAATAGTTACGTTTACAAATTTGGCAGCACAAGAGATGAAAGAACGTATTGAGCATAAACTTAATGAGGAGCTTGGAGAAATTCAAGATAACGGAAAAACACTAGAGCACTATAGTTATTTAGAAAAGCAAATTAGTTTGTTACCAAAATCCTCAATTTCGACGATACATTCATTTTGTCAAAAAACTATTAAGCAGTATTTTAATGAGCTTGATATAGACCCGAACATGCGAATTGGACAAGACATTGAACTTAAAATTATGCAAAATGACATTATAGAAGAAGTTATCGAAGAAGCATTTGAACAAGGGACGCAAAGTTTTTTTAGACTTGCTGATACTTATGGGAGCGTAAGGGGTATGGATGCACTGGCACTAATTGTGCGTGATATTTATACTTTTACTAGAAGTTTGCCAAATCCAAACAAATGGCTTGATGAGCAAGTTAATAAATTGCTAAACCCTTGTGATGATTTAGACTGGAAAAAAATTTTAACGCAGGAAGATGTTGTTTCGGAGGCAATATCTTGGCTTGAACGAGCGTTAGTTATTTGTCGTTTGCCAGACGGTCCGTCAAACTATGTAGATACTATCGAAAGTGAAATACGATGGGTAGAAGAAATGGGGACATGGCCAAAAAATAAATTACCACAAGACAAACAATCTAGTAAATCTTTACGAGAACAAGTTCAGGACATACGAAAACAAGTAAAAAAACTATTAGAAACACAAGCTGAAACTGAAGATATGTTTGCTGAGGCAAATGAACTTGAAAAGTATACTATTAAAATAGGCGAATTGTTTGCGGAAATAGTTAATTTAATGCGTACGTTTGAACAAAAATATAGCGAGGCAAAAAAAGAACGAGGGTTGCTTGATTATGCTGATTTGGAACATATGATGCTTAAATTGTTGGTGGATAGCGATGGTAACTATACGCAAATTGCGAAAGAGCTATCAACTTTTTATGATGAAATTTATATTGACGAGTATCAAGATGTGAACGATGTTCAAGAAACGATATTGTCTGCAATTGCCGAGGCAAGTGGAACCCCTAGATTTATGGTGGGTGATATGAAGCAAAGTATATATAGATTTAGACTTGCAAACCCACAAATTTTTTCAAACAAGTATACAACTTATCCAAAAGATGATAGTGAAAACGACATATGTATAAATTTGTCTGAAAATTTTAGAAGTAAAAAAGTTGTTCTGGATTACTGCAACCAAATATTTCAAAAACTCATGAGTGAGCAAGTTGGGGATTTGGAATATGATGAAGATGCAACGCTTAAAGAGGGCAACAAATATGAGTATAATGTTGCTGACAGCATGGTTGCAACAGAGCCAGAAGTTATTGTGATAGAAACCAATACACAGACAGCTGAGAGTGAAGAGGATGAAGATTTTTTAGCGATAGAGCTTGAGGCAAAAATGGTTGCACAAAAAATCAAACTAATTGTTGACGGCAAAGCAAATCCAAAAATGGTATATGATAAAGAAAATGATGATTATAGAGAAGTTCA